>Ga0315334_10000716_pt1 | contig 20123 bp, 7 predicted proteins | sample M150034915metaG_FD_205555 | JGI IMG/M metagenome (GOLD analysis project Ga0315334, IMG submission 205555) | Ammonia-oxidizing marine archaeal communities from Monterey Bay, California, United States - M1 500m 34915 | ecosystem: Environmental > Aquatic > Marine > Intertidal zone | place: USA... | reverse complement strand
GTTTTGAAGCTCCGGTCAGGTAAACTCCACAGTGGAAGTGGGACTGCTGCGAACGAATGCCCTTGTTGGATGAAAGACGAATAAATGCAGGCACAAATTGGAATGTCAGGAACACTCCATGAGTAACACACAAAAGTCATTCAGCTTCATTCATTGCGCTGACCTGCATTTGGACAGTCCGTTTGAAGGGATCCATGACGTGGACCCTCAAGTTGCCAAGGTTCTCCGTGATTCCACATTCAATTCGTTTGAACGAATTGTGTCCTTGGCGATTGAGCGAGAGGTAGACTTCATCGTCATTGCGGGAGATGTGTACGACAGCGCTGACCACAGCTTGCGCGCTCAAATTCGCTTTCGCGATTTTCTCAAGCGAGCATCAGACGCGGGAATCCAATGCTTTCTGATTCATGGGAACCATGATCCACTGAACAGCTGGGATGCCAAACTCGACCTTCCACCCAATTCCCATCGCTTTGGTGGAGACTCAGTCACAAAAACCACGGCGACTCGGAACGGCGACTCACTTGCAGACATTTATGGAATCAGTTTTCCGACCCGCGATGTGAACGAAAACATTGCATCTCAATTCAGCCGCGAGGGTGAGGCTCCGTTCGCGATTGGTGTTCTCCACTGTAATCTTGGAGGCGATCCAAATCACGACAATTACGCCCCATGCAATTTCGATGATCTTCAGCGTGCAAATATGGATTACTGGGCGCTGGGGCATGTTCACACAAGAAATGTTGTAAACGCTCAGAATCCATGCGTCGTCTATCCGGGAAATATCCAGGGACGCAGTGTACGAGAGACTGGCGAACGTGGCTGTTACCTTGTTCGCGTCGACCAAACTCTTGCGATCGACCTTGAGTTTCTGCCAACCGACGACGTGCGATGGTTCGGGCCTGATGATGCATCCTTGGATGTAGAAAATATCGACTCTTTTGATCTCCTGCTGACGGAACTGAGTGAGGTTCGGGAACGACTTCGGAGCAAGGCAGACGGTCGTGCATCGATCGCTCGGATTCGTCTCGTCGGGCGCTCCGAATTGCACACGCAATTGCTGTCCTTAGAAGTGGAGCGAGATCTGCTCGGGCCATTGCGTGAAGATGAGTGCGATCGGCCCGATTCTGTCTGGACTGAGTCGATTCAAATTGCCACGCAACCGGTCATCGACGTTGAACAGCGACGGACCGTCGATGACTTTGTCGGCGACTTTTTGAGCGCCGCGCATGAGTTGCGTTCCAATGAAAACCATGACGTGGTTCGCGAGATGTTACTTGCTAGGACCGAAAGCCCAAAAGTCACCTCGGCGGTAGACGAATTCTCAGATGACGAACTGCTCGAAATCCTTGACGAGGCTCAGCTGCTCGGTTTGGACCACCTCCTTCAAGATGAAGAGTGAGTATGTATTTTCGCGGACTACATATCGACGGCTTCGGCATTTTCCAGGACTGTGATGTTCGTGATTTGCCAAACGGCCTCATTGTGTTCTCTGGAGAAAACGAGTGCGGCAAGACAACGCTGATGCAGTTTTTTCGCACGGTGTTGTTCGGCCCACCGAGGGGATCAAAGAACGCGTATCCTCCGTTACAAGGTGGCAGGCACGGTGGCCGAATTGAATTGCTCATGGCGGACGGACGAAACATCATTGTCGAACGCATCGACAAAAAGGTGACAATCAGTGACGAGTCGGGCACCGCGAAACGGGAACCTTCAGCGTATTTATTGAACGGTGTCGATCGGCAGACGTACGAAAGAGTCTTCGCAATGGGGCTCGAAGATCTGCAGGGGTTCGACGTTTTGACACAAGAGGGAGTACGTGGACGTCTCTTGGCAGCAGGTGCGGGACTCGGAGCCGCATCCGTGCCAGAAACTCTTAAGCAACTTGATAAGCAGATCGCTGAGTTACTCACGCGTGGGGGACGCATCCAGCGAATACCGACCCTCAAGAAAGAACTGACCATGGTTCGATCGGAGATTCGTGAACTTAGATCGCAGGCGTCTGAGTTTGCGCGTGTCACAGCTGAGCGAGACCAACTTCGACGGGACACGGCGGAAAAGAAAAGCGAATATCGAGAGCTGCAGCTGAGAAAGGAGCGACTTCAGCAGTTGGAGAAATCCCGCGATGTATGGATTCGACTCGACGCAGTTCGAAAAGAGATCGCCACTATTGAGCACGCGAGCACATTCCCCCTGAACGGCCTTGAGAGGCTAGACAGCCTGTCACAAGACATCGGAGGATTGGACGAAGATAAGAGAAAGGCGGAGGAAGAAGTTCGGAAGATTGACGAAAAGGTGGAACAACTGCATGTTGACACCGAACTGCTGAAATGCCGGGACGACATTGAGCAATTGACTGCCGAGCGACAAAAACTCGCGAGTGCCGTCGATGATCGACCCGTGCGTCGAAGTGACCTTGATCGTTGCGAATCAGACTTTGATGAGCGATTGTCCGAATTGGGATCGGACTGGGATGAACAACGACTCGCCGATGCGGACACATCGGTTCAAGTTCGCCAGAAGGTGCAGCAATTCGCAAAGGATTTATCTTCAGCTGAGCGTGAATTCGTTGCAGCTCGGCACGACAAGAACACTGCAGAAGAGCAGCACAATCTGGCGTCAGAGAGTCTTGACGAAACGACGGGTCGACTCGATTCATTGGAGCAGCCTCAATTCATCGACCCGGCCGAGTTGCAGCGTCGCCGCAGGGCGATTCGATCCGCGCAGTCACTTCAACATCAACTGACGTCCACGAAGACTGCTCTTCATGCTCAACAGCACACAGAAACGGAGGCCAACAAGCGGCTGGAACGACTTGAGGGACAAACAGAACAATCAGCTCGCCTGTTACCGAAATGGCTTCCAATCGCAATCATAGTCGTCGGTATTCTCATCGCGATTCCGTTGGCGATGCGAGGCGACTGGCTGGTTGCTGTCGTTGCAGCGGCGCTCGGGTTCTCAGGTGCGATTCTCGTGCATTGGCTGAACCGCCACCTGAATGGGCAGGCGGAGCGACTCAAGAAGGATCACGCGGAAGAAATCTCGGAGTTGCAGCAGACATTGAAAACGGCACGAGCGGAATGCAAGCGATTCCAGGAGCAACTCAACAGTGAGTCTGAGAGGCTTGGCGAATTCCTGGATTCCCTTGCGATTCCTGAGAAGGTTGACCGAATCGAAGAGCAACTGGCCAAACTTGAAAATGACGTCGAGCAATGCTCCGAGCAGCTGCGGAACTGGACGACATTGACAGATCAAGTTACTCAACATAAACGTGACGCGAAGAAAGCTGCCCAGCGATTCAAGGACAAGTCGGACCGTTTTTCGGAAACCAAACAGACGGCCAGATTAGTGCAGCATGAATGGCGATCATGGTTGGAGATCCGCGGATTTGACCAGGGCATTCGTCCGGATCAATTCGAAGTCGTTCTGCAAGCTGTCGATGCCGCGCGGCAAACGCAGAAATCGCGGCGTGTGGCAGAAACACGACTGAGTGAAGTCGCTGATTACGTGAATGAAACAAGCAGGCGACTCTTGGAAGTGAGCCGTGATTCTCAGATCGCCTTGGCAGTACAGCAACCAGGCGTTGAGACGCTTGATCTCCTCACTCGGCAACTTGATCGCGCTGTCAAAGACGAATTGACACATCGGGATCTCACAGTCGCCCGCAATGCTGCAACACGTGACGTTGATCGATTGTCAAACACGATGAAAGAAAAGCAGAAAGAGAAAGAGGAGCTACTACTGCAGGCTGGCACCCAGGATGAAAACGAGTTTCGGAGTCGAGCTGCTGCACATGAGTCATGGAAGGAACTTCAGGAGAAGATCGCTCATGACGAATTGAAAATCGACACCATTGCTGGCACCAAAGAGTCGCTAAACGCAATTGTTTCCGAGCTGTCGGTGAAGGGCCCACCGGAAGTTGCAGCGGAAATCGTGGATGTTGAACGGCGCATCGAGGAAGTCGACCTCGAATTGTCGAACGGCGATCAGGACGTTGGCGCACTCAACAAGGTGCTGGCGGACATGGCCGTAGATGACAAGCTCGGCGAACGATTGCTTAAGGAACGCGGTTTGGTCGAGAGCCTCAGCAGAGCGACGAAGCGCTGGGCGGTCTTGGCAATCTGTCGTTCGCTCTTGGAAAAAGCACGTGAGGTCTACGAACGTGAGCGGCAACCGAGCGTGATTCAGGCAGCTGACGAGTTTCTCCGTTTGATGGTGAATGACCGATACCACATGATTTCAGCACTGGGCGAAGAAGCGATTCAACTCGAAGCAGATAACTTGGAACGGAAACACGAGCTTTTTTGGAGTAGCGGCCTTTCAGACCAAGTGTATCTTGCAACGCGGCTCGGTCTGGCCCGCGAGTTTGGAAAGCATTCAGAACCACTTCCGTTGATCTTTGATGATGTCTTGGTTCGTTTCGATGCGACCCGCAGAAGAACTGCAGCCCGAGCATTGCTGGATGTAGCCGCACATCAACAAGTACTTCTCTTTTCGTGTCATCCTGAAGTTGTGAGTGCTGTTCAGGATGCGTGGCAGACTATCGACGAACCACGAGTCCCGCTGGCGTGTTTTGAACTGGAGCACGGTCGGATTACCAAGAATGGCTAATGCAACACCAAGCCCAAATCGACGTCAATGAGCGAATACAAATCGTGATGGGACTATTCGAATGGAGTGATTCATGTGGGAGTTTTTAAGATCGCTTTTCAATCCGTCAGCGGCTCACTCCGGTTTGCCAAGTTCAACGTCAGAAACGTGGATTCTGCGCGACGGAAAACCAGTACCTGCGGATGATGCGGTGTGCCTGTGTTCGCAGGCTGGCAGGATTATCCCAGTCCCTGTGGATAAGCTGAGTCGTGACTACCAACAGAACTCGCGAAGGCGGCGACTCTCTGAGCGGCAATCGCAATCCCCTTTAACAAGGGGGACCACGTCGTTGTCCAATGGAACTGTCTTTGGGCTCTGACTGGCTGGTTCTTGAATGCACAAGCTGAGCAAAGGTATCTTCGAAAGGAAATGTGATACTCTATTGATGAAGATGAAGTGATGGCCGCCCTAGGCAACCAATTCACAACCCTAGGTACAAGGGAACGAATCTGATGAATCACCTGCCGAGCTTTCTGATTGTCATCACCTTCGGATTGCTGTCCGGTTGCGGGCCAGATTCCCACCCCGACCTGAACCCCGGACCGGTACCAAAAGGAGAAATGAGAGGAGAAGGGAACGAGGGCAATCCGAGAGGCGGAAAAAGCGTGACCGTTCTGTGGGAATTTGTCACCGATGGCCCCGTTTTGTCGTCTCCCGCCATCGGAGCAGACGGAACCGTCTACATCGGGTCCGTTGATAAAAAGGTGTACGCACTGGATGGAGCCACCGGAAAACGCAAATGGGAATTCATGACCGGCGGTCGAGTGGAATCCTCACCTGCGATTGGGGCTGATGGCACCGTTTACATCGGCTCCTGTGACAAACTTGTCTACGCGCTAGATGGGGCCACCGGCGCCAGAAAATGGTCTTTTGAAACAGGAGGGAAAGTGCTTTCCTCGCCGGCTCTGGGCGCAAATGGCAGACTATACATCGGGTCAGGAGACGGAAAGCTCTACGCTCTGGACAGTCAGACGGGAGCTTTTCAGTGGGACTACGAAACGGGAAAAATGGACCTGAAAATCTCCGAAGAAAAAACCATTGAGTACCGGGGTGTGAACTCGTCTCCGGCCATCGGAGCGGACGGGACCGTGTACGGCGGATCGATATCCGGAACAATCTTCGCGTTGGATGGAACGACCGGCTCCAAAAAATGGGTCTTCCGGACCGGACTGTTTGGCCGGGGAGACTTCGTGGAGTGCTCCCCTGCTCTCGGAATCGACGGCACTGTCTACGCAGGGGCCACGACAGATGTTTACGCTCTGGATGGTCAGACCGGGCGGAAAAAGTGGGAATTCCCGAGGGCTGGTGAAATCAAATCGTCACCCGCCATTGGACCCGATGGCACCATCTATGTCGGATCGACGCACTGGTGTGTTCGCGCGCTGGACGGACAAACCGGATCAAAGAAATGGGAGTTTTCGACGGGACAATACACCTACCAGGTGAGTTCTTCCCCGGCTATCGGCGCTGACGGGACTGTCTACTTCGGCTCCGCTTCTCTGTCAGGCGGAAACATCCATGCTGTGAACAGCGAAACCGGCAAGCATCTGTGGACCTTTAACACAGGCAGCCCCGTGACCTCCTCTCCCGCGATCGGGTCTGACGGAACACTCTATATCGGTTCGGCCAACAAAAAGGTCTATGCCATCAAGACTGATTCGCGTGGCCCTGCTCAAAGCCCTTGGCCGATGCGCGGTCAGAATCCCCAACGCACAGGCCAGGCACCAGATGCCACTCCAACCACTTCCACCCCAACAAAGGACCCCCAATCGAAAGTTGCCCCGGTTGACTCCTGATGGATCCCCCACAAAACGCAAGGTGGCCCACCGGTGACCGAATCGCCTAACCCGAATCGCTCGAAGCCAGCCCGCGTTCGGACTTCGGCGTCAGCCCGAACTGCGTCAACACGAACAGTGCCAGCAGACGGTGACGATCTCACCGCTCAGAATATAGCCGCAGCCGGCATGGTTTCGGCGTGAGATGCAGAGGATGTAGACATAGGGGCAGTGCCGAAACTCGACAATGCCGTGCGGCTGCACAGCTCACTGGGCTACAGCTCACCCGCTCCAGAGGCTGTTCTCACGACCAGTCACAGCAATCAACTTTGGCAAAGCTGCCACCACTGTGCGAAGCCATTGCAATTCAGTGAGGCAAAAGCTCAGTCTCGACAGCCTTGCCAACTCTTCGCTTTCGCTGCCCACTACTCTGCTGCATCGAATTCAGACTAAGCAGATCATAAGTAGTACCTATAAATCCCCTTGAACCACCAGCATTGCGTGGAACACACCCGTGTTCCCAAAAACAACTTTCAGTTTTACTTGGTTTTATTCGTTTTTTCAGATTTTTAACGCTTTCGCAGGACTCTATTTGCCAAACCATCGACCGGCAGATGCTAAAAAGGTACTTGTACATGACACCTTCTCATTTCTCCATGCACTCACCCTGATTTGGCCATTCCCTGAAATGCCACCTGCAGCCCTATGAACGCCAAAATCCAGCGCCCAAAAGCCAGCTCAAAACGACTGGCGTTGTTCTTAGTGCAATCTGGAGCAATCTTTTTTTGCGTCGTGCTGAATACTGCCGGATTCATAAGAATCACCCATGCCCAACACTCTCACGAGGTTGCGCAGGCCGTTGAAACCAGTGACACCCGCCAGCAAAAACAAACTCACCCTGGCCAATTATTCACAGATGGGACGCCGGAAGATGACGAAACATGTCGCCTCGTCATCGACATCTTGATCCAAAACAGACAGGACATCGCGGGCTCGCGACTACAAGCCGACCTCGATGCAGAAGTCTTCAGTGAATACGCAATCAACCTGACGATCAACAGTCGACTGCGAAAACACCCGAAGATCAGAGTACCAATCAGCCCGAATCGATACAGAGTGTGGTACGGGTACAGCACAGCGATTCGAACTGCTGTTCTCGCAACAGCCGCAGCAAATGCGCCAACCGGTCGCATCTCAAAGTCACGCATCAAGCAAGTTGGTTTTCAAGAGGCACTTGACGCGTCCACAGAAAACGCGGGCGGGAAATACCCGACTCGCAAAAGCTGGTGGACACTCGGCAAACGCTACCCGGACAAGCCCACAATGATCCAACACTTGGGCAGCGGCAAGCACGAAGGCAAGTTTTCAACCACGTGGCTTGAGTCACTCAGCAGGGAAGAATTACACGCATTGCATTCGGATGATCACGAAGACAAAGTCAACTGGGAGCTTGCAGTTCCACAGGAGCCTGCCGATTCCGACACGCAGACAGAGAACCTTTGAAGAAACATCTGCCGCTATTGAGAAAAGCCCAAAGCATCCTTGCAAAACAAGTCCGACGACGAACATTGGCAAGGAAAAACAACCTCACTCAGATGTGACGAATAGGAAATCCGCTTGGAAGAATTGTCGACCAACCGTGCCATGCATTGCTGGAAATTTCCAAGCAGCGACGGATGCTGAAAGCCTCTCTGGTGATTTGCGGCGGATCATGCTGCTTCTGCTCACCGTCACATTTAGGTTTCCAACTTACGTGGAACCGCACGATCAACCTGCTTGCTTGATAACGCTGTGAAAAGCAACCAATGCCGCTTTCCGGACTCGGTTCTCGCACCTGACTCAAAATGGCGAATTTACGCAGACCGATTGACAGAACATGCTTGGGTTGGTCTCGTCCTCTGGCAGTGCAATCCGCGACGACGCAATCGAAGAAGAGCGACTTGATGCATCTGGCTGGAAACATGTCGCGAGCCAGCTGATCAAGGCTTGAATGTGCGTCCTGCTCTATCTGATCGGCATTTTTTGCGTCTTAACGCAGATGTCCGCGTCGCGTTTGCACTGCCACACAAAGTCAAGCATGATGGCAACGCGGCATTGCTTTCGCGCCATAGCGACGTTTCTTAGAAACGTTATAGTTACTCCCAAATACGGAACGAAGAGGCGTTACAATAGAAGCAAGCCAGCGGGCATACAAACCGGACGTGCTGCGCGTGCAATCGCAATGTGCCCAGACAGCAATCCACCCGCACTAAATTAGTCATGGCGTTACCGAGCGTAAGTAGCAGAACCGAGTTATCCATTTGAATCGTGAAAGCAACAATTCCTTCATACTCGCTCTGACTGTAGCGATGCTTGCGTTGGGTTGCTCGGTAGCAACGGGGCAAGATAACGCGGCGAGTGAGTTGGTTTATCCGAGCAAGGACTTCGCCAAACTCGATACGTTCGAAGCGGTCGCGGTTGAGGACGCGGACAAGCTATTTGGCAAAAAGGACTACAAGGGTTCGTATGCCGCTTACAAGGCCTACACATTTGAGTTCGCCAGAGGCGATGCCTTGCCGTACGTGCTGTTGCGGATGGGGCGATGTCTGCACATCGTCGATAAACGAAATACGGCGATCAAAGCGTATCAAGACGTGGTGGATTACTTTCCCGATGAAGTGCCTTACGCGGCAGCCGCGCTGTATTACATCGGCCAGTGTCATGCTCAAAACGGCAATGAAGCAAAGAGCCTCGCCACCTGGGCTCGACTGGCGAAAGACAAAGACTATGTCAGTCAGCCCCGCACCGGATCGGCGTTAGCCAGTCTAGCTTCGGCGATGGAGAAACGCGGAAGCTTTGGGGAAGCGACTGAATACCGCTGGCGTACGGCGGTTGCGTTTCGTGAAAGCAATGTCCGGGCGGCCGACGCAGCGCGGAACAGTGTCGTGTATCACTATGCTATTCGCGCCCCCAATCAGGAAAAGTTGCTCGAGTTCTGCAACGAGGTCGGTGGCTTCGGGTGGCGAACTCCGATTCCCCAACCTGCGGAAAGTCCCGCATACTGGAGTCACGTCTTTACCACCGTGCTGAACGCCCGAGTTTCGGCCGAGGAAAAAGCTGAAGCCGCTCGCTACTGGAGCGGTCAGATGGGCGACCGTTTCACCGATAACGAAGCACTTCGAGTGGCGTGGTTGATGGTCTTGTTCACACATGAACAGGACGAGACGAAGTGGGCTGAGCGGATGGAAACACAGTTCAAGCTCAAGCCAGCCACCATCGACCGCGTGAAGCAATGGTTAGGATACTACGGTCGGCATACGAAAGCTCGATCAGCGTTTTACGCCAAGAACGGCGAACCGTTAATCGCTGGCTTGAAGACTGCCGAGCGAATTGCCTTGATGAAACAATTGCGGCATCCGTATGGGATGCACGATCAGGCGACTGTGGTGCTTCGCACCGTCCGAACCAACGGCATGGACGACGCCCAACTTCGTGACTTCGCCAACTTCGCTGCCATCTACGAAGGCGAAGAAGCGTTCCTGCGGATCGTCAGTAAGATCAAGGATTCGACGGCCGCCGCGCGGACACGATTTGATTTCTATTATGGTCAAGCTCACCGCAACGGAGACTTTCAAAAAAAGGCGTTGCAGGAGGTGCCAATTTTGAGCAAATCGCCGGATCATTCGCAAGAAGTCGTTTGGTCTCACGCCACGCTGCTGCAATGGCAAGGTCAATATCAAGAAGCGATCAAGCGTTACCAAGCCGCAAACCGGCAACCGGCTTCAACGTGGTCCGTGATTGATTGCCGAGTTGCACTGAAGCAGTATGCCCAGGCGATCAAGCTCACACAGGAACTGGAGTCGCTTGGAGGCGACGTGTCGGCATCAGCCTGTTTGAAGGCCGCCGACATCTACAGGACAAGCGGCGACAAAAAGAAAGAAGTGCAGCAATTGCAACTGGTGCTCCGCCGATATCCGGAGAGCGGTCAATCCAGTCAAGCGCACAATCGTCTGGAGAACTACGGTGTGAAGATCATCGGTGGCGAGGCGAAGGCGATTGATTAAAACCACCTCTTACGCCAGCCCTCAAACTTAATCTTTATCCCGCATTGAACGTTACTCTTAGGGACAAAGAGCAAGAGCATGTTGAAGACAACCTGTAAGGAGCCTGAATTGGCAACCAAGAAACTGTTTCTGTTAACGCTTGCTCTTGTTTTCTGCGTTGGCAATTCACACGCCCAAGACGCCGAGACATCCGAGCGCCGAGTCGCCCTGGAAGTCGATCGCCGAGCAAAGCACTTGTTCGACAAGGCGATCGAACTGATGGAATACAAGCAGTACGATCGCGGACTGACCATGCTCGACACGGTGATCCGCGACAACGAGGGGAACATCCTTGGCTATCAGGCACACATGGCCAAGGGTCGGCACTTTCTGGAGCAGCGGAAGAGCAAGGAAGCGCTCAGCCATTTCCTGCTTTTGTCTCGCTTGCTGGCTCCGCTTCCCGGTGAGACGGCGTCGCCGCAAGAAACGGAACTTTACCGCGAGGCGTTGTTCCAAGCTGGTTTCTCGTATTATCAGTCAGGCCAGTACACGTCGGCCTTCCCGATGTTTCGCCGACTGACCGAAGTGGCGGGCAAGAGCAAGTGGGCCAATAAGGCATACTATTACATCGGCATGAGCCATTACAATCTGCGAAGTTGGAATAAGGCCATCGATGCGCTTTCGCTGGTCGGAACCGAAGTCGAAGACACCGGCAGTGATGAAGTGGGTCGCGTCGAGCTCGGGCAGCGTTTTTACGCAAAGGTCTCGGACGCGGACATCCCTGTGTTGCGGAAAATCGGTGAAGACGTCAAGGCTCGCGTCATCGTCAGCAGTGGTGACAGCGAAGTCCTCACCGGTGTCCCGATTGCAGGAAGAAAAAACGAGGCATTGATGTCAGTTCCGACCGAAATCGGAGTTGCGAAACCGGACGACGGAGTTCTGCAACTGTTTGGTGGTGACACCTTGACCGTGACGTACATGGATGACAGCACACTGGATGGAAGCAAGGATGTTCAGCGAAGTGGCACGGTAAAGGCCGTCAGTACCGGAACGATCGGCTTCTTTCTGGGTGATTTCTCGACGCCTGCCTACATCGCCTTTCCCGGCCAACCGCAGGCATTGTTATTGCGGGATGCCGACTTGGACGTGTCGCCCAAAGCTGAGTCGGTCAGCATCACAGTCAAAGCCCTCTATAAAGTTGCAGCTTCGGACGCTGCCGAAGCGAGTGACGAAGACGTGCTCGACATCTTCGCCGTGCAAGATGATGAGCAAGACGTCTGGAAAGAACGCGACTCCGTGACCTTGACGCTAACCGAACGCACCAGTGGAAATAAAGGCGGTGATGCGATTCGCACGGGCGTCTTCACAAACAAGGTGAAATTGGCTCCGCTGGCCGATGCAACGCCGGATCTCGGAGACGACGTGCTGCATTGTGACGAACTCGATGAACTTGAGGTGACCTACGTCGATCAAGTGCATCTTTACGGTGACCAACCTCGCGAAAGCAACTCGCGGATCAAAGTTTCCGGGTCTGTGAATTCCGGCGTGTCCGCTGACCAGTTTGTGGTCTTCGAGGCGGTGCTCAAGGCACGGAAGAATGCCGTTGAGGCCGAGGCGTTGAAAGGATTGGGTCTGATCTATAAAGACATGGGGCTGGATGATCGTGCAGCACAACGAGCCGATGAGTCCTTGAAGAAAGTCAATGCGATCATCCTGGATCGAAACAAGATTTCCAGCGAGTTGCTGGAGCAGGCATTCAAGCTGAAGTGGGAAAGCGAGATTCTGAAAGAAGATTTCGCGGCAGCGACCGCCACGTGCCAGGCATTCAATCGCCTCTATCCTCAGTCGGTGCTGGCCGATCAGGCACTGATGGCTCTGAGTCGCGCACTGGCTGAGAAAGGTGAGTATGCAGAAGCTGTCACGAGTTACCAACGCGTGCTTGCGTTGCAGAATCCGATCTCTGCAGCCGAGGCCCAGTTCCGCATCGGCGAAGTTCGTCATGAGCAGGTCGATAAGCAGTTTGAGGCAAAGCACAAGAGTCGCTGGACCGAAGCTGGTCGCGTCGCTGCCACCGAAAGGCACCGAGCGATGGGTGGAGCGATCGCAGCGTATCGCAAGACATATCAGGCCTATCCGGAAAGCGCGTACGCAGCGAAGTCATTGAGCGAAGTGGTGCGGTTTTACGTGGACACGGAAGATTTCGCCCAAGCGTCGGATTTGTTGGAACAGGTCTTCGCTGATTTTCCCGATGCGGCGTTTCTCGACGAGATGTTGTTGCTGTGGGCGCAAGTTGCGTTCCGCATGGGTGATAACAGCGTCGCTCAGCAAAAGTTGCAGCAGTTGGTGTTTGATTATCCATCAAGCAAGCACGTTGCCGAGGCGCAAAAGAAGTTAGCAGCATTGAAGCAGGAATAGTGCCGTTGTGATTCGTTGGTAAGTCGCGATGCAATGGCAGCACAGAACTGCGGGCGTGAGCCAGCAGAAAGAGAATGACCCACGATCCCAAGCCGCGAAGCAGCGGCGGCAGGTCGTTTCAGGACTGACAAATTGAGTTTCAAACCTAGAACGTTTCGAACGTCGCAAATGACCGATGCACGAGATTGCTGTTGCCACTCTGCGGATTCCTTAACGGATGCGCCGCAATCTGCGGGCTTGCGCGGGCGGCTGCGTGCTGGCAGCAATCCTCGGCTGCGTGCTGGCAGCAATCCTCGGCTGCGTGCTGGCAGCACTGCTCGGTTATTGATGTCGGTCATCGTCGCGTCGTTGTATCTGATGAACTCGTCGGCCGCGCAAGAGACGTTTGACCAGCAACGCGAGGCGGTCTCTGAGTCTCCAGCGACGCAGTCGGAAGACGTGATCATTTCATTACTTGAGGCTGGGATCGCAGAGAGCAAGCCGACGCAGGCGATAGCGGCGGGACGGTTATGGTTGCGGGAGAATGTGGCAAGAAATCCGCTTGTGTTGTACCACGCCGGACGCGCTGCTGAATTAAGTGGGGACTGGCGAGGCGCGGTTTCGCTTTACCAGCAGTATCTCAAGCGAGCGGACTTGAACTCGGAGTCGGCAGCGGATGTTGTCTACGCCGTTTATACGTTGCTGCTGGATCAGCTGAACGATGCTGAAGGAGCTTATGCTTACATGTCCAATGAAGGACACCGGCTGCATGTTTGCGGGCGGGCGAGGCAGTTTGATCCGTGGTTTCTGGATACGGCGATGTCGCGGCGAGATCATGATGCCGTTGCCGAACGGTTGCTGGCTTGTGTGAATGACCCGCGGATGTCTGTCGATCTGCTCAGTGCAAAGTATGACGGTTACTTTCGCTGGTTGCTGGGTCAAATCGTTGACTGGCGAATGGACCATCCGCGATTCTCGGCGGAGTTTGTGGCCAACGTGAAGGCACTGGCCAACGGAATTTTGTTTGATGATGAACTGAAGTTGCGGCTGGACTGGACGGTTTCAGTCAAGCATTACAACATGAATCTGCTCGACGGTACCGAGGCCATGTTGCCGGTGGCTGAGGCGACCGCTCTCGTTGAAAAGTACCCGCACTATGCCGAACTGGTGCAGACTGGTTGGGCAGAGCGTCGCGGGCGTTATTACAAGGACGATCCAAAGAAGTACTGGCCGATTGATATTGAGGCGAAACTGGCGCCTGTGAAGGTGGCGGCGACAAAGCTGGAATCGCTTGAGCAAGCCGACTTTTACCGTTCGTGGGAAAATCGTTACTACGACAGTGGACCGCAGGTGCTCAGTGTCGACGAGGCGCGGGCTTTTGTGCTGACCAATCCGAAGGTCGTCAACAGCAGGTCAGGGCCGTCGCTGCTGCTGGACTGGAACACGTTGACGGTCGAACAAGCTCGCGAGCTGAATCCTCATCTGGAGCAGAATCCCGGTATTGAAGCTTCATTCGTTCGTGCCATTGCCGCGGGAGGCGACGAAAAGAACTTCGACAAAGCCTTGGCAGCGTTACTGGGGCCTGAAGCATGGCGTCTTCCTCAGCATCACGACCAACGCAATGTTCGGTACGGTGCGTTTCTTAAGTTTTTTGGATCACCCGATTCCCCTCAGGCAGGCAATCAATGGAATGCGTTGGCCGGAGGACTCAATACCGTCGACGCCCGCAAAGAAGACACGCCGGCTCAGCGTATCGCAGTGTTCAATAAACTCTGGTCCGATTTTCGGTCAGCCAGGCCAAAGCTGCCCAGCGTCCAGGAGCGGTTGGTGAAGGTTTTGGCGTTCACTCCGGAAGTGATTCCGGAACTGCTCAAGGACAACAGCGCGATCGCTCAGATGCTGGTCCGCGACGCGATCGCGAAGGGCTTTGAAGGTCTGGTTGCCCATGACCGAGGCCGAGGCCTGAGCCCTGATCATTACGAACCGAGCATTCTGCGAATCGCCCATTACAACCATGGGATGGATTGGTTGCGGCAACACGGAAAAGAGATGTACCGCAGACATCCGTTTGAGCCGGCTTTGCGGACTACGATTGCCGAGCGGCTCAAGCAGGGAAAGGTCGAGCCGTGGTTAGTGATGGCGTGGATCAACGCCCAGTTCCCCGAAGACAACGACGAGTCGGTGGCGTTGATGGCGTCGCTCTTCAAATCGCCAGTGTTCAAGACCTTGCCAATGGAAGTGCGTTACGGGGCACGGCAGTGGTTCCAGAATGCGGCAATGACGCCGGCGCAGCTTGCCTACGTGACGGCGTCAGATGCGCGTCTGGTGTGCAAAGAATTGATTGAGCTGATGAACCCACCTGTCGGCTGGGTCCCTGTCCCGACGGGGCCAGACCAGCCAAAAGATGATCAGGCCGAAGAATCAGCGTACAAGCCAGATGTGGCAAGAACCGTCGGCGCGCTGAACGCGGCGATTGAAGGAGTTCAAAAAGCTCCGGTGCGATTGGAGATTCTGGGACTCACGCAGCTCGCGGCAATTGATGATTCGGTCTTCACGGATCCGAAGGTGATGGATTCATTGCTGCAGATGGCCGGTCCGATGAGGACGTTTCATCGCGACGGGTATGACGCAGGATTCGGTCATCGGATGTGGCGGCATTTCGTGGAGCAAGCATCCATACCGGCCGATGCGGACCAGTTGCAAACAGGAAGCCTGCGTTCCCTGCTTCATCAGACCGCGCCTTACTTCTGGCGACATACGGAGCTTCATCATCGTCCACTGCCTGAGATGATTGGGTTTGCGGAATCGCTGGTTGAGACAGACTCTTCAGCAGCGAGCACTTGGGCTCGCTGTGGGTTGCAGACAATTGCCCGGCATCGTCAAGGTCATACTTACTACCAACGTGAAACCGACATTCCTCATTTGAAGTCGATTCGCGGCAAGGCATCGCTGGCGATGGGGTTAATCGAAGTGCCGGTCCCCGCCACCGATCCTGCTTATCCGATTTACAAGTCGCAGGCCGAGTTCGCGATTGGCAATGAAGACAGTGCTCTTGAACTGTACGACGAGAATGCGGACCAGATCCTGTCGGTGCATCGCGAACTGTCGGTGCCGTATCTGTTGTGGGTGCTGCAGCAAACGATCGATGGACGCGACAATCTGCAACAGGAAGAATTGGTCAAGGCCTTGCGGCAGTGGTCACAGGAATCGACCACAGCGTTTTCGATGGAACAGAAACTGTCGTTAGAAATCGCCTACGGCGACATTGCCATGCAGCGGGGGATGTTGCCAGAAGCCCACAAGATTTATGCCGGGGTTCAGAAAAACGCGAACTACGCCGGCATCTTTGCCAGGCATGCAGCAACGCTGCGACGTGTGCGGGTTGAACGGTTCTCGAAAGATTTTGATGCGGCATTGGCGACACTGGTGGAACTCGATTCAGAGAAAATTCCGCAGTTGATCACCGCCGCGCATAACGCCCGGGCTGAAGTTTACTACGACATGCAGGAGTACGAGGACGCGGCTGATGAAATTGCAAAGGTTTTGGAGCGTGATCCGACACACTCTGATGCGACCATCTTGCGCGGCCGTGTCCAACTCAAACTGAAACGACTGATCGAAGCGACCGAGGTCGAATTGGGAACCGCCAGCAATCAGAGAACACTGGTGCCAGGTGAAGTACTGAAGGTCACGCTTAACGATCCGACGCTCTCGGTTTCCAGTGGTGGTAGCGAAATCGAAGTCGTGGTGTGGGCCAGTTCCGGTGACAAAGAACATCTGCTGCTTCGGCAATTCGGCGACCAGAAGACGAAGTATCGCGGCGATGTGAGGACGGCGCTCGGCAAACCAGTCCCGGGCGATCGGACACTGCAAGTGATTGGTGATGACGATATTTTCTATGCGTACTCAGAGCAGTTCCGGGCAAAGGTCACCAACCTCGGTGAGAATCGAGGCGGACCGATCATCGTGGCGTCAGATGCGGTGCTGATGGCATCGGCTCGCAAGCTGCTGTCCGAAAACGAACAGCGGGTGGCTGACATGGAAGTGGTGACTGCCGCGTTGCAGCAAAAGGGCATCACGAACCTCGCCAACACCGATCCCGAAGTCATTGCGACACTGAAAGCAGAGGCCACCGCTGCAGCTCGCTATCGTGCCCTGCAAACACGAGTGAAGCCGGGCAACCCGATTCATCTGCGGGTGATTGATCCTGATCGCGGTCGCACGGCAGAGATCGATGAACTGCCCGTCACCGTGATCTCATCCAGCGGTGATTCGCTAGGTCGCATCCTGCTGAAAGAAACAGGAACGCATACAGGGCAGTTCGAAAACTCCGTGCCGACGTCGCGCGCTCAGGCGATGGCCTTTGGATCAACGTCACAGGCCGGGCGGAATCCCAACATGACCATCAGCCCAAATAAGGCGTATGAAGCATGGCGACCGGTGCCTGAAAAGAATGTCGAACACTCCTTTACGGTCGATTTGAATGACAATGCTTCGCTGGGATCGTTGAAGATTCAAGCGTCAGATGGAGGCTATGGGCTAACGAGCTTCCTCGTGCAGACCGCGATGAATCGTCGCAACTGGACCACCGTGGGGCGTAGCAGGTTAGATCTCCATCCCACTCCCAAGGCTGAGGGGTTGCCCGAGGCAGTCGCCATTCCGAAGGTCTGGGATCCGTCGGTCATCGTCATGAACGACACCGACCGTTTTCAAATGGGAGGTCGTCCTACCCTTTATGCAATTGAGGAACTGGAAAAACATCTGGAGCAGGGTTGGTTGACTCAACGATTCCCGCAGGGGATCGCCAAAAACGTGAGCGGACCTTCGGAGGCTATGCCCGCGTCCATTCCAACGGCGCTGAAGTGGAAGCGTCAGCAGCAGCATGACTGCCCACACGTTGTGTATCGTTTTCGCGGTTGGTTTTACGAACCCGCCGATGTGACACGCCGCTTTCGGCTTGACTTGGGCAAGCACGAGGTTCCGAAAGAGACACATCCCTCTTTGATCTCGCCGCCGAAATTTCTGCTTGCTGTGGACGGCCGACCGATCACGCAAGTCGCGAACCCCGACGAGGAAGTCGTCAATCCGGCAGGCGGAAAACTGGAAGGCGGAATCAATCTGCGAGCCGGTCTGCATCGGTTCGAGATTTGGGGAATCGGCTGGGTACAGACCACTTTCGGGTTCGGTCGCACGACGACGTTGCAAGCGAATCTGGACAGCGACGACAAGTTGGTCGATTGCCCCGACAACTTTTTTGATCCGATGACCTTTCCCGATGGCGTGCTGGAACATCGCAACGCACCGGCCAAGGTTATTGCGAACGAGGATGGGACAACGTTCAATGTCAACTTTGCTGAAGGCTCGCGAGCCCGTTTGCTGCGGATCGTCTTCATTGGTCACGAGGGTCCTGTACCGTCGCTCAATCGGTTGGGTCTGACATCGTCAGCTGGTGATACGTTGTTGCCGGTGCCACGTGACTTCGCCGACCTGCGGAAGAACGACACCTTGGAAATCCTGTCCGGTGATAAGGTCACGGTTCGCTATGTGGACGACCGCTATGTGTCGAAAGGTAAACAGAGGCATGAGCGATTTCTGAATGTGTCCTTTAGCGATGGCCGCATCGACTTTGCTGACATCGAACCGCGTTTCAGTTCCCGACACAGAAAGAAGATGCCTTACTACGAACGACTGCTTCGTTTCCAACACAGCAAGCCGTTCCCGGTGGTGATCCGCGATGCCGACATGGACGTCTCGGTGGATCCCGACGAAGTCACGTGGAAAGCTGTCGATGGTGAGGGAAACGAGCGACAGTTCGTCGCTCAGGAAACCGGGCCCTCAACGGGCACGTTCCGCACGTTTGTGACTCCGGTTATCACAAAGACGAGTAAAGCAAACGAAATCAATGTCCCTGTGGGTGGCACGCTCAAGGTGATGTATCGGGACGCCGAAAATGCCCGTTCTGGTGTTCCAGTTGACCGTGAAGCATCCAGCCAGCACGCACAATTCCAGACGCCGTCGATCGAAGTGGCTCACATGACGGTCGCTCGCGCGATCGCAAAAGTTACAGGCCCGGCAGACCAACTACACGCAGACTTCAAGCCCGATCTCGAAGGTCGAAAGGCGAGCGCCCGCGAGCAGGCGATCATGGAGCGGATTCGTTCCCGCTATGAAATCCGACGGATGTTCGTCGATAAAATGAACTCGCCGGAAAACGACATCGAAGTGGTGCATGGCCGGGTGGCGTTGATCGATGTGATTGCTCCGCATCTTGCATTGGGAACAACTTCGACGATCGATCTCTTTGTACAAACCGATGCTGGGCGAGAAATTGCCGGTACACCGGACCAGTCTTTTGACGTTGATGTTCCGGGCACGCTGCGAATCCAATCGCCACTTGGCGGCGCACCTCGCATTCACCCCGGCTTACTCCGTGCCGGCTACCGCGTCGTGTCTACCGAGGGCACGGGGCTTTCGCAGGCCCGTTCAGAGATTGAACGAATCAGGCACTACGTTGACGCCGGACGTTTCCGCGTCGCAATTCCGCTCATCGCGGGCCCATTACCAAAATACAGCTATGCCGATCCTGAACAGGTCCGGGAACTCAAATTGCCGCCACAATACGGTCTGACAGTACAAAGTGGCGAACGTATCCACATCGGCGTGCGTTACCGTGATGACGCGGGAAACACAAAGTGGGCCACTTCGTCTGCCAAAGTGATCACGCACCCCATGCTGGACGTGATGACCGAAGGTTACCGAAGTCCGTTGGTCGAAGCGTTTGTCGGCGAAAAGGTTCATCTACGTGTGATAGACCTGGCTTCGGACCGTACCGATGGTCCCGACAGCGTGCGGTGTTACATGGCGTCGAAATCTGGTGCAAAGCATCACGTCTTGCTTCGCGAGACCGGCCCGCACACAGGAATTTTCAAAGGTGCGTATCAACTGACCTACGCGTCTGCTGATAATGCAACTGACGTTTCGACTGATGATAATGCCGCTACTTACGATGTTCGCCGATCAGGCTTTCCTGTGATCTACGGCGATGCAGTTGGAATTCGTTACACCGATACGTCCGGGATCAAAACTCCGGTTCAGTTTGTCACCATTGGGAAGGGCGCAGACGGCTCGATTGCCCCATTTTCGAAGCGTTACGACGATTCTGAAACCGCGATGCAGACTCAATTTGCGATGGCCGAAAGTTACCTGGAACTCGCGCGAAGACATCGCAAGACGGGTGAACCGGAACAAGCGGCCCGCGAATTCACGCGGGCAAAACAACTCT
>Ga0315334_10000715_pt1 | contig 20129 bp, 14 predicted proteins | sample M150034915metaG_FD_205555 | JGI IMG/M metagenome (GOLD analysis project Ga0315334, IMG submission 205555) | Ammonia-oxidizing marine archaeal communities from Monterey Bay, California, United States - M1 500m 34915 | ecosystem: Environmental > Aquatic > Marine > Intertidal zone | place: USA... | reverse complement strand
CCCCTGTCGCCAATGGCCAGTCCCACTTTGAGACCAACACATGATGAGATTTCCTTGAGCTCCTCATACTTCTCGGAAGCCAGTGCCTTGAGCGGAACGATGTAAACTCCCCTAGAACCCTTCAGTTCGTTAGCCAGCCTATGTGCCATGGTGATGTGGGCAACTAGAGATTTACCGCTTGCAGTGGGAATTGCGAGCATCATGTTCTTTCCGCTAAGTGCATGCGGCAGAGCCTCTGCTTGAGGAGGGAACAGGCGCTCAATACCCCATGAATCCTTCAGCATTGACTTCAATCTGGGATCAAAGTCAAAGTCACTCAGGCTACACATTCCGCCCTCAGGCGCATCGTCCATGGGGTGACTTACATTCGGCCGTTCTAAAGGATGCCGAGCACCAATCAGTTCCATCTGTGAAATGCTGGATGACCTTCCTTGACTGCTACGAAGAGTCCCTCCCCGGTCGCACAGACCTCTCCTCCTGTAGAAAGCACCATTCTGACGCTGGCCCTGCCCTCTTCTATGCTTACCACCTCACCTTTCACACTCAGTATGCTACCATGAGGAGTCGGCCTCCTTAGTTTGATGCTGTAAGAGGCCGTGACGGTGCAGGGTGGTTCAGACTCCCCGGACTGATCCATCAGTGCCATTGCCGCTGTCCAATTGCCATGACAGTCCAGCAGAGTCCCAATAATGCCTCCGTTAATCATTCCTGGGAAAGCCTGATGCTCATCCTTGGTCTCAAACTCCATCTCGAGGCCGCCTTCGGCTCTGAACGATCTGATTCTCAGCCCATTCTCGTTGGCCGGTCCACAACCGAAGCAGATGCTGTTTGGTGCATGACTCTCCTGAACAGATTGCTCCGCTCCCCCACCCATACTACTTCTGGGGGCCCTTGGGAATTGAAGATTCCCAATAATGACCTTACGCATCATATTAATTCGTCAATCTATCCCGAGCATGATGGTCGCTGACGAGTCTGACGAGGATGAAGTTCCGGAGCAGGCTGTTCCAGTCAAGCCGGCACCTAGGTCCAAGAGAAGGCGATATGCCCCAATCAAGATAGCTAACCAGATTCCAATAAGGCGCAGGAAGGAGATAGAGAAGGCCCTCGGCGAGGTCGGAGAGACACCCGTGAAGTGGTCTAGGAATGGTGGCTTGAAGAATCACAATTTCTTAAGAAAGAGAATCAAGCCTGGCACTATCAGGCATCTGGAGTACGACCTCCTAGATGTCGAAATAGGCGAATCTTGGCCCATACCGGTGAGTGTCGTTCACGGTTCTAGGCCAGGACCAGTGGTGACCTTGCTCGGCGCAGTTCACGGTGACGAACTAGTCGGTCCACTGGCACTGACATATCTTTGCGGCCAGAACTTCATGGGCCTTGAAAGGGTAATTGACCCCAGCGCTCTTGCTGGGACCCTCAGGATAGTCCCGATTACAAATCTCCCTGGATATCGCCGTAGAATCCGATACTTCCCTGATGGTAGGGACCTCAACCGATCCTTCCCAGGTAATCCAGATAGTAACACGACTTCAAGGGTCGCCAACGGACTTTGGAAGAACATCATCTCAGGCAGTGATTACATCGTTGACTTCCACACTGCAGCTAAGGGACGAACGAACATTCCACAGATTAGAGCTAACCTAGCCCACCCCACCAGCAACAGAATTGCAAGGTCCTTCGGTATTGAGACCATTCTGGACAGCGAGGGGCCAAAAGGCTCCCTTCGTAGGGTGGCTAATGACAATGATATGGCTTGCATCACTTTCGAGGGAGGTGGTCCCGACGAGGCAGACCCAGAGTCAGTGCAAATTTCCATGTACGGGACTATCAATCTGCTGAGGAGCCTGCGAATGCTTCCCGGATACCCCAGTAAGCCTAGATTCCGAATTCTTGCTTCAGGTTCGGTCTGGGTTCGTTCCGACCAGGGTGGATTGCTGGATGTACTTGCTCCTGCGGGAAGCTTCGTAGAGGAAGGCGAGATTGTCGCGACAGTCACAGATCCTGAGATTCCCGGAGAGAACCATGACGTAGTCTCCCCAATACGAGGCCTACTGATCAGCACCGCAACACACCCCTTCGTTAATTCTGGCTCTCCCATAGGACACTTATTGCCCGTCAGGAGGGGGGCTGCCACCCTTAAGAGGAGGTTGGACGAGGAAGGTTGCCTAATCATCAGTGGATCTGATGGCGACCCCCCATGGAGGGAAGATGAGGACATCGAGGACATCGCAATCTTCGGAGAGTGGTCTGGAGGCTCACCTGATGCAGAGTGGGGGCCTATTGAGTCAGAGGAAGAGGACTAGTATTCAGGACTGTCCACCAGACTCGTCGTCATTTGACAAGCCTGGTATCTGCGGAGCCGATGGAAGGTTAATCCCTCTGTTCTCTGGCATGACCGTGAGTCTCTCTGGAGTCACCCCATAGGCATCTAGCGCTTCCTGCAGTTTTCTGTTGTAAGCTATTCTCAATCCACCAACAATTCCCAAACAGGCAACGATTGTGATGAATATCACAATACCTAAGATGCCGGCCGAATCAATTATCGTGGCTGCAAGACCCTTGGGAGGATCTGGCTCGACCCAGATTATTACGGAAACATCCCAAGCCACCTCCGTGACAACTCCAGAGTCGACAATTGTGACCTTCAAGCTCTGTATTCCAGTGCCTTCAGAGCATAATTGATCTTCTAGGTTCGTTATTGGCTTAGCGCAGTTCATCGGCTGAAGTTGTACCCCCATTCCATCGGAACTGGTGTTTGGGGAAAGGGAGTAGTCCTCGAACATCCAAACTATCGACGCGTCTATATTACTGGAGATTCCAGAAATGGAGATGGATAACGACTCGTTCGCTGAATCCCAAATAGCCACTTCGTGGTTCGGTGGCTCAGTCTTGAGTATCGAAAGCCTGCCAATCTCCTCATCGACCGAGCCGTCACAATCATCATCGACCCCATTCCACTGCTCTACTGCTCCGGAATTGATGCTGCCAATCAGATCGTCGCAATCTTCGAACTCGTAGAACCCATCCAGATCCCTGTCGTAGTCGTAATGAAGGGGATTGGACATCTTCACCATCAATTCTGTACCATCATCAAGACCGTCTTGGTCAGTGTCAGAATCTGTTGGGTTCGTAGAGTGGTTGTGGTATTCGTCGTAGTCCCAAAGTAGGTCTCCGTCTGTGTCCACATCGCGATAGTCCTCGTCCACCTCCCCGTCGCAATCGTTGTCTTTGCCGTCCAATTCCTCGGGTAACCCAGGGGCTCTGTCGGGGTCGTTGTCATCGCAGTCTTCGAAATCGTATTTACCGTCAATGTCCTGGTCTAGGTCAGTATTTCGTGGGTCTGAGTCCAACTCGTTCACTTCGTATCCATCGGGAAGGCTATCGTTGTCGGTATCGCCATCATTTGGATCAGTCGAGTAGTTGTGATACTCATCATAGTCGGTGAGTCCGTCCGAATCAGTGTCAATTGACCAGAAGTCCTCATCGATTTTTTCGTCACAGTCGTTGTCAACACCGTCCAGGATCTCTGTCAGCCCGGGCGAGCGATTCGAATCATCGTCATCACAGTCCTCGAACCAGTAGAATCCATCCAAGTCCGCATCAGCGTCAGCCGAGACGGGATCGGAGCCTAGTATTTCTATCTCGAGAGAGTCATTCAACCCGTCTCCGTCGGTATCGGCATTGGAGTAATTGGTTCCGTGTACATGGTATTCGAACCAGTCAATGAGCCCATCACCGTCCATGTCTGACTCGTTGAAGCCCTCGTCGACTTGCTCATCACAGTCGTCATCCTTCCCATTGAGCGACTCATTCACACCAGGGTTAACCTCAGGATCATTATCATCGCAATCTTGGAAGTGATAGTAGGAGTCCAAGTCGTCATCGGGGTCGTATGTCACTGGATCAGAGTACCAAACCTCCAATTCTTCCAAGTCGCCTAGGCCATCTGCATCCGAATCAGCCAACAGTGGATTTGTTCCGAAGGTGAAGACTTCCTCGTAGTCACCTAACCCGTCTTGGTCCGTGTCAGCAAGGAGGGCATTCGTTTCGTATGTGACAATCTCCTCGTAGTCACTGAGCCCGTCGTCATCGGAATCGTTGTCGAACGGATCTGTTTTGTGCAATTCCGTTTCGTTGTAGTCACTGAGCCCGTCGTTATCATCATCATCATCGATAAAATCGCATATTCCGTCCAAATCTGAATCATTTGGGTATGAGCTAGCGTTTAGCGGGTCGGTCTGACATGGTAATTCGTAGGAGTCATCGAAACCGTCATTGTCGTCATCGGAATCAATCACGTCGCAGATGCCATCCACATCGTTGTCAGTAGGAAACGAACTCGAGTTATACTGGTCCGTCCCGCAGGAGTCCTCATCCACATCGGACCAGCCATCGTTATCGTCGTCCTCGTCGTTGTAGTCCGGCCAACCATCATCATCGAAGTCAGTGACATTTCCAACACCGTGCAAAATCAATTCCCATGAGTTGAGTGTCCCACTGTTGGAACTCACTCTATCTCTAATCTTGAGCGTCCAATTGCCGAACGAGGACTCATCCCAGTGGTGCACGGTGTTAAACATCCAGTTGTAGTAGTCGTTGGAGGAGTCAGAGTGCTCCTCTGCCAACCACGAACTGTATCCCGATGGAGACTCCAGAACGATGTCCAGGTCACCTCTGTTTGGGTGACTGATGTCCACCATCACATCGACCGACTCAAGTTTCAGGTCAACTGGAACCGTGACGCTGAACTCGGTCCAAGTGTCTGATCCATCCTGTATGTCTGTGCTGGGTTGGTATGGTCCAAAGCTGGTATTCGTCTCTATTCCGCTGGTTGTCCAATTCTCTGCTAAAGAGACCGCGGCACCAGCATCTGCAGCACCGAATCCGTACTTGTGGGAAACCAAGTGCCCGCCTCCGTTAATTCTCCACGAGGAGTCATTGGAGTCGATTAATCGAGCGCTGTTCACCAGGATGTTCTGCACGTCCCTCCATGTTAGGTTCTTATTCGCTTCGAGCATCAAAGCGATGACTCCAGCTACAAGGGGCGTGGCGCTGGACGTCCCTCCGAAAGTATGAGTCACGTCACCAGCATCATAGCCCCATGTACCACTAATATCAGTCGTGGTTATCCCCTCGCTATCCCCATCGGAGTGTCCTGCAACCAGTATGTTTGCACCCGGTTCTGCGTACCACGACTGCCCACCATCGTGGTTGATTGCAGTCACAGCGATGGTATATCTGCTGTTGGCATAACCGTCGTAGTTGGAGTTGTCATTGGCAGTCAATCCGTTTCCAGCGGCCCAAGTGTATATGTTACCAAGTCCCGACCTTCCGTTGAAAACTGAATCCTCTATCGCTGCTATCGTAATGGGTCCGGGCCCCTCGACTCTCATCCCATCGTCGTAAGGTCCCCAGGAGTTGGTGTAGATGTCTATGTCACTGTTGAAGTAACTGAGGGCTTCGGCTTCCAAAGTGTCGTTGGTGCCACATGCAATCAGCGTTGATCCCGCAATAAAGGCCCCGAAAGCGGCGCCTGCAACGTCAATTGAGTTGTTGCCGACAGCAGCAGCCACCCCAGCCACCGCAGTGCCATGCCCATTCCATGAGGAAGTTGGGCTGGGATCCCCGTCATCGTCGCACCAGTCGTAGGATAATAATGGCACATAGTGTGGCTGGAGATCAGAGTGGTTGTGATCCAAGCCATCATCAACTATGCTGATGATTACTCCCGAGCCGTCGTACTTCTCCCATACGCCGGTGACGTTTGCATCCTCGCCCGTTAAACCACCCGTCTGACCGGTGTTGTTCAGATGCCATTGATCGTCGAAATCTGGATCATTTGGCTCGTACCTCAGCGACTGCTGTCTCTCTAGAAGTGGGGAGAATGACTCTATCTCTCCTGCCTCGAACGACCCCATCAGTCTGTCTAGGGCTAATCCCCGATCTTTGAATGTCCAAATATATGCCCCTCTAAGAACGGGGGCAGCCTCGGAGTCATCGGGAACCGCCATAGTGCGAAAGTGATCCTCAATCGGGATTCCCGTAACAACCAGCCAAGAGCTAGCCTCTGTCAAATCTTCCTTATCGTAGATGTCGATGTTCGATACCCGTGCAAAGGCTAGTTGAACTGCACGAGAGTAGGTGGGCATCATCTCTTTGTTCTCTAAGGGGATTTCTACCTCTTCAGTGACCTCTGCGAACGATGTTCCAATTGGTGCCAGAATCAGCAACGCAAGTAATACCACGGCGTTGCGCATGGAGGAACTCGGTCACCTACAGGATATAGCCGTTCGTCCCAACTGTTAGCAATGTTATTCGCTATGTACCCTAATCTCAGTTGATTTGATGCGCCAGTACAAGAAAGGAGCAATTACTAGGTACATCAGGACGCCATAGACCCCTGATGGTAGGCTCAAGGTCGAGAGTCCCCCGTCCGGAGCAGCCAGTAAAAGGCCGCCGACAGTAATTCCGACAGTGGCATTCTGTATACCACTCTCAATTGACACCGTGGTAGCTCTTATCTCCTTCAGTTTGAGTAGCTTAGCGCTCTGGTAGCCTATTGTTAGCATTAGCACGTTGAGAGCAATTACAGCAGGTCCAAGCGTTCCGATGTTGTCCATCAGGGTGCTCCATTCACTCGCGATTGCGGCAAAGACGATGATTACGAAAAGGACTGCAGCCGTCATGTTAACGCCATTTTCCATTCCATCCGCGGTACTCGGACTGTAGTAGCGGACTGCCATGCCGATTAGGACGGGAACCGTGGTTAGTAGGAACATGGTTACCCCGAGTCCCAGAATATCAATCTCGGGAGCAGCCTCCCCCATGAAGTGATCCATGGATGCTCCCACAATCAATGGCAAGGTCAACACAGTTGCGACCGATACTACGGCAGTGTATGAGATTGAGAGTGCAGTGTCACCCTTCGCCAGTTTTGTCAGGATGTTCGATGTCACGCCCCCAGGGCAGCAGGCAAGAATCATCACCCCAACAGCCATTTCCCCATCGAGACCAGAGAATGTGGCGATTGCGAACCCCATGATAGGAAGCACAACCATCTGGTTCGCCACTCCGATTCCAAATGCCTTGGGCTCGCGTACGACAATAGCGAAGTCCTCCGTCTTCAGACCCACGCCCAGTGAGAACATGATGAACGCGAGAGACAGCGGAAGGACGACATCGAGGATGAAGTTTCCATCTTCCTCTGTATCTTCTTGGGCCTGTGCCGGTGCTGCCACTAGGGCGAGCATGATGAGAGCCAAAATGGCTGCAGTACTGAATCCTCTCATGCACCCTCGAAGACTTTGACACCGTATAACGTGTACGTTCAGGATTCTGAATCCATGAATTCCGAGATGACCGCGTGAACCTCTTCATCCACCATCATCCGCCTCTGGCCCTTGGCGACCTCGAACATGTGAGCGACTAGAGCGTCGTCAATCTCGTAACCATTCCTCTCGAGCCAGTGCACAACATTGGATCGACCACTCATGTGACCTATCCTGATTACCTGTTGCAGACCGAAGTCGCCTGCAGGAACGCCTGAGTAGACCCGGTCGGCCAACCAACTGTCACCTTTTCTCATCGCCTTGATAACTGCAGATGCATGAACCCCGGTTCCTGTCTCGAAGGCATCCTCTCCAAATACGGGATAGTTGTGGGGCAGAGCGACCTCGATGTACTGGTGTGCCTTGCGCATGTACTCATTGAGAGCCGTCAGGTCGTTTCTGACGACCCCCATTAAACTGAGATTGACCAGAGTTTGGTCGAGGGGGGCGTTGCCAGCCCTCTCGCCGGCACCCAAAGCTGTCCCGTGAATCACATCAGCACCTGCCTCGTACGCTGCGAGGTTGTTTGCAACCCCTAGACCACGGTCTTGATGCCCATGCCAGTTAATCTCAATGTCCCTGCGCTTAACACCGACATCGACAATCACCTCATCCTGAATGAAGCCGAGCAACTTGCGTACTCCGTTTGGAGTCACGTGACCACAAGTGTCGCAAATACAAATCCTGTCGGCACCGAGCTCGATCGCACGAGAGTACACCTCCTTGATCTCCTCTGGTTTGCTTCTGGTGGTATCCTCTGTGACGAACATCACAGGGATGTCGTTGTCGACGGCAAAAGTCACTGCAGCTTCCGCTGTCGAGATTATCCGCCCCATCGTCCAGCCTTCGGCGAACTGCCTGATTGGACTGGTTCCTAGGAAAGCGCTAGCCTGGATCTGCCGCTCGTGTTTGGCTTGTAAGTCAACTAGAGGCTCAATATCGGACACGACTGTTCTAACGGCGCATCCGGGCCTCAATTGGTAGTCATTTTCACCCATGTGTCCGAGCATGGCATCGATGTGGTCAACGTGGAAAGGCCCGGCTCCCGGTAGGCCGAGGTCGACCTTCTGAATGCCGAGACGCTCCATGTAGTCGACTAACTCAATCTTCTGTTCGATAGTAGGGTTCCGAGCACTAGGGCTCTGGAGCCCGTCACGAAGTGTCTCATCATCGAACCATAGTTCATGGGGGTGATTGGACTCATCTCGATTAATCTGGTAATCGATTCTGTTCCAGTCGTAAATCAAATCTTGCTCTTCCATAGCCCCACCTACGCGCCCCATGGTTCGCTCGGTGTTTGAAACCATCGGGACGCTAGGACGAAACACGGAGCTCGCTACGACCTATCGATACGATTGCCAGAATTGCTCCGATTAGTGCGCCTACAATACCGAAACTAGCGGTGACCAGAACTATGAACATCATTGCCAAATACAGCATTGAGATGAAGAAAGAACTTGCAGCGCTCGCAATCCTTCCTGTTGAGTCCGGCTGCTCCGTCATGTCGATTCTCCATACTGTCGATGCGTACCAAAGGCTCAGACCAACTACAGTCCAGCCAAGTACGTGGAAAATCGCATCTCCCCCGTCAATGCCACCATAGCTCATTGGGGCGGCTATCGAAAGTGCCACAAGTAGCAGGGCATACACCTTCATCTCCTTGATAGTCCTCTCCGCACCCTTTACGTTGGGCATCATGGGAACTCCGACATCGGCATATTCTGCTGAACGATATAGGGCAAGAGCCCAGAAGTGAGGGGGAGTCCAAAGAAAGATTAGGACGAACATGAACCATGGCATCAGGCTTCCTAGATTGAACAAGGATTCGAGAATAGACTCTATGGAGTCGGTGGAGATAGACAGATCATCCTCACAAGCGGCCCAACCAATCAAGGGCGGAGTCGAGCCTGCAATGCCACCTATCACTATGTTTTGGGGGGTGATTCGCTTCAACCACATACTGTATACAAAGACGTAGAACAGAATACTGAACGCCGACCAGAAGGCAGCAACTTGGTTCGAGAGGACGACAAACCAGGTGACACCTAAGATCGAGAGTGCCACCCCGAAGCCTAATGCTGAATTTGCTGAGACGGCACCTGAAGGAATCGGCCTGTCTGCGGTCCGTGTCATCTTTGGGTCTATGTCTCTGTCGTACCACATGTTGATTGAATTGGCTCCGCCTGCTGTCAGATAGCCTCCGACTAGAACCACCGCAATGGTCCGGAGAGATTCTGCATCCAATTCCGAATCCAACACATCATGCACGATTACTGCACAAACAGCTGTAATCTGGAGCAGAATCACAACCCTAGGCTTGGTCAAAGCGACGAAATGACCGATATGAGACATCATATCGCCCTCCGTTCAATTGTCATTGTCGATCCCAGCCAGGCCGTAGAGAGGACTAGGAAAGTCAGTGAAGCCAAAACTAGGTGGACAAGGGATAGGAACTCGAAGAAACCGTCGTTCATGTTCCATGAAAGGACATAGGAAGCACCGACTACAATATTTACGAGGTAAATTCCGGTAGCCCCCCAAAGCCAATTCCTGAAATTCTCTCCTTCACCATCTTCACTGACCTCCTTCCAAACCAGATACGATGCTGCCAATAGAGCGACCTCTACCATCACCACCAACCATCTGTGAATCAGCTGTGACTGGGCAATCACATCCTCCACTGTGTCAACTAGACTACCGTTGCAAAGGGGCCACGAATCGGTTAATCCTCTGACACCACAACCGAAGTTTGCTCCGGGTGTAGTCGAAACGAAAGTCCCAGAGAAAAGGGTCACGAATGTACCCATAGACAACCAGGCTAATCTGCCCTTCCACTTGGAAGCAAGAGCGGAATCGAATGCTATCCACACAGGAACACCCCCTCTTTCTTTGGAGATGGCAAGCCAAAGCCAAACCAGACTCAGGATGAATGCTAGTGCCGAACCAAGGTGGAGGGCGACACTCCAATGCTCGTTGTCTAGTCTGACCGTCAACCAGCCAACTGCACCTTGCCAGACTAGTAGAGCGACAGAGATTGTAGAGGCTAACCTAGCTTCGTAACCCAACCCCCATTCCTGCCTGACCAACCACCAATTCAACAGTACCAATGGACCTAGAACGACTCCCGCTAGCACCCTATGGGACCACTCAGTGAAAATCTGAAAAGTCGTGTATGTGTGACCCGAGCCACGCGAGTCAACCTCATCAGGATGGGCCTCGTACCATTCTTGCTGCTCAGTATTGGATACATCGAACCCCCAAGTGCCGAAGCAGGTCGGCCAATCGGGACAAGACTCCCCGGCATCGTAGATTCGAACTAATCCACCTATTGCAATAACGAAAAGAGTCACGCCCACAAGGCCGGCTGTCAAACTCTTAGCATCCACTCCACTAAGCAACTCAGATCGCTTCCTGTAGGAGGCTGTGACGCTTCACTCTTCCCCGAGGTGTGGATCAATGTCAATGGGAATTCTATTCTGTTCATACTCCAAGGAGGCGATCTTCATAGGGTCGAGGACGACCTTCTCCTTGGCCTCATCAACTCCGTAGAGTTGAACCAACTCATCGCTGAACTTCTCACGGAGCTCGTCTTCAGTGACAAACAACGGTGCTCCCATGCTGATTTGGAGGGCTCTGGCTCCGATAATCCTGGCTTTCTCGAAGCGAGTGTGGGGACGTGCAGGTTCAACCATCTGGGCGGGCCACCGGAGACCCCCAAATAAGGTCTATGACTCAGACGAGCAACGGTCAGGTTGCAACTTAATCCATCTCCACCATCATCGCCACTGCGTTTCCACCGCCCAAGCAGACCGTCACAATACCTCTCTTCCCGCCAGTGCGCTCTAGGGCGTTAATCAGAGTCATCAGGCACCTGGTACCCGTAGCCCCCAGTGGGTGACCAATTGCGATAGCACCCCCATGTGGGTTGAAACCCTCTTCAGAGGCTCCCAAGGAACTTCGGATAGCACAGGAGGCTGAAGCGAAAGCCTCGTTGTGCTCGAGAATGTCAACATCATCCATCTTCATGCCGGTCATCTTGAGTAGTTTATTGACGGTAGGAATGGGTGCGGACATTACTCGGTGTGACTCCACGCCGGAAGTCGCGTATTCGGCAATTCTAGCCAGTATCGGGAGGTTTTGCTCAGCAGCAACCTTTTCTGATGCAATCAGGACAGCTGAAGCTCCGTCTGAGACTTGGCTGGAATTACCCGCAGTTACTTGACCACCATTCTTGAAAACGGTCTTCAAGCCGGCTAGAACCTCCGCGCCTGATTCCGGTCGAATACCCTCGTCTCTTTCCAGACCTGTGACTGGAAAGACCTCTCTCGCAAGCCAACCCTCTTCCCAGCCACTGTGCGCAAGTGCGTGAGATCGCAGAGCGAAGGCATCAGATTGCTCCCTACTGATGCCGTGCTCCTCGGCTATCGTCTCACCAGTGTTGCCCATAGACTCGCCGGTGAACGCATCATTGAGTCCGTCGCACATCAGTACCGACTCTAGCGATGCGAAGGAGACATCCTCCCCCTTCTTGACGCTCCTGACGAAGTGAGGGGCGTTGCTCATGGACTCCATACCACCTGCAACCACTAGTCTCGATATCCCGGCTCTAATCTCGGTAGCAGCAATCATCGCAGCCTTTAGACTAGATCCACAGACTTTGTTGATGGTGGTGCAAGGTGTGCTAGTAGGCATGCCAGCACCAATGGCTACCTGACGTGCAGGTGCTTGACCCGAACCAGCCTGTAGAACTTGTCCCATGTACACTTGATCAATCACTCCGCTTGCCGGATCGATTCCAGCACGTTGCAACAGTTCCTCGACCGCCATCGTCCCCAGTTCGACCGCACTGAAACCTGACAGTGCTCCCCTGTACTTTCCCACAGGGGTACGGGCGTAGGCGCAGATTACCGGTTGAGGCACGAGTCACCCCAGAGGCGATTCACCCTTCAATGGCACGATTGGCAGGGAAGCCTGAATTTACGAATCGGCGATGTAACCATAGAAATCGGCATTCTGCAAATCGGGTCTTTCCTGCGGCTTGATTAGGATTGTCCTGACCTCCCAGAGATCCTTGAAGATTCGGTATTTCGATGTCGCATCCAGATAGTCGACCCCACTGGTTCCCCCGGTACCTGTCCTCTTGCCTATTATGCGTTCTACCATGCGTGCATGGTCGTGTCTCCACTTGGCCATCGACTCCTCCAACTCGACAAAGGCGTCTATCAGTCTTCTAGGCCAAGTCAACAGTGGCAACTCTCGGTATGACTCAATGAACAGTAGGCCAGCGCGAGCCCTGCTGACCCCTTCCTCGGGAAGAAGGAATGATACAGCGGAATCGTGAGCTGCGAACATTCTTGCTTTGACTGACTCAGTATCTCGGTCACTCAACCCCGACATCCGGTTAACCGCTTCCTCACATATTCTTCGATGGGCTTCCAGATGAGCCTCTACGTATTCCGTCACTACTTTCTCATCCTCCTCGCTTCCGTAAGTCGAGCCCATTATTGGAGTTCTCTCAATCCAATTCATCAGTGACTCATAAAGCGAGTCATTTTGAGCAATCTCCTCAAGGCGCTTTAGTATCTTAGCATCTTCTCCGCCCCTCTTAGCCAACTTCCTGAATGTGCTAAGCGGGTCCATACCTCCAAGTCGATCCTCAGCCTTTAGACCCAATACGGCCTCGAACTCTCGCATCTGGAAGGACTCGAATCCTGAGGCTGTGCCCAGGCCGTCACGGAATGCAAGGAAACCCTGTGGAGTTAGGGTCTCAAGCACCGACCACTGGCTTGCCATCAGGCGAAAAATCTCAGTCGTCCTAGCGAGGTGGTCAACAGCACGAGGGACATCATCTTCAGGGACCGGAACCTGACCTAGTATGTCTCTGGCTTCGGAAAGCTCGCGTATTACCTGCTTAAACCACAGTTCGAAGGTCTGGTGTACGATGATGAAATGCATCTCGTCCGAGCTGATGTCCCCTTCCTCGCCTTGGAGTTTTAGCAACTTGTGAAGCTGCAAGTACTCTCCGTATGTCCAGTTACCCGAGCCCCCGTATCCTCCCATGCGCTTCCGATGAGGGAGTGCGCTTGAAGCATTGTGGCCGAACACGAACTCCTCAAAAGGGCAAATGGTTGCGAATTGGGTATGTCTGGACCATGTGGCTGGCCGCATGATATGGACGCACCACACCCAATTCCAGCAATTGGCCTGCTCGTTGAGGGCGGTTTAGAGTTGAGGGTTCCCGTTGAAAGCGATGCGGAGGAGTTGTTCTTGCAAATCGACGCCAATCGAGATTTCCTCAGGGAGTGGCTTCCTTGGCCGGATGACGTGACTTCGCTGGAAGATGAGGTCGCTGTAATTCGCAGGGGTGCAGATAGAAGGGAAGATGGAGGAGGGTGTATGTATCTAATCTGTCTCGACGAGGAAATAGTAGGCACCATCGGAATGAACTGGATAGATTGGGACAATAGAGGGTTCGGCATCGGATACTGGCTCTCAAAGGGAAAAATGGGGACCGGAATCGTTTCCAAGTCATGCACACGTCTGATGGACCACTGTTTCGATGACCTTAGTCTACATAGAGCAGTAATCGAGGTTGCAGTGGGTAACTTCGTTAGCAGAGCTGTGGCGGAGCGACTGGGGATGAGGCTTGAGGGCATCACCAAAGACAGAGAGTGGTTGTTCGATCACTACGTCGACGCCGCGCTTTACGCCATCACCGCGCCCGAGTGGAGCGAGCGTAATCAGGGCTTAATTAGTCCGTGATCCTCGAGCGAGCAGTTCCCCGGTGGCAGGCAAGACAGCAAATCTTCCTGAGCAAGGCCAGTCGCCTTTGAGATTATATTGGCTACATTTTCCTTCTTATCTCGACCCGGAGTGACCTTGGCCCAGCGCTGGCAGAACTCGGAGATTGTCGCTGGTACTCCTGAGACCGGCATCGGGACTCCGTTTACAACCGCCAGTCCAATGGCGAGCTCCAGAGACATGTCGCGGTGCCAGCTTCTCTTACCTCGGACGACAAAGGAACCTCGAGCCAGAGTTTCTCCGGTCTCAGTGGTCTTAGAGACCTGACTAGACCTAGAATGGAATGCTGATGCTGCAGCACCTCCGCTACCCCAAGCTCTCGACCAGCATACAGCCATCTGTGCGGCCTCAGATAGAACCGATTCGCCCAAACTCCTTGCGTCATCCAGGCCTTCTCCCAGATTCTGCACTATCTGCAGCGACGCTACTCCTTCTGGAACCACACCCGACTCACTCTTGCTTGCAACAAAACCGTCCTTTAGTTTCAGAGAGCATGATGGCGCACCGTGAAGATCAGCATGGAAGTACAAGTCGTTGGAGGTCAGGTGCTTACGAACCACAATATCGTTTCCCTTCGCGTCCCTGCCACCGATTAGCAGATTTCCACCCGACAGCATTGCCCAGCGATGCTTCTCGAACCAGAAGCGCCTGCTTCTCTGTCTGCCCCTGAGCTTTCCGGAAGCAGCATCCTTGGCCGCTCGCTTATCCGCCTTCTGCAGGGACTTCTCTGTTTCTTCTAGTGCCACTTGAGCTCCCTTGGCCTTGTTCTTCTGAACGCGAGCTTCATCGAAGTATCTCTGAGCGTTCTGATGAACTGTCTTGGAGGTCTCCAGAGTGACGCTTGCTCCGGGCTCACCATCCTCATCAGGCAGGAATGCAACTAAGGTCTGTTTCGCTGGATCCACGCTGTCTATCCATGCCACGTCGTAGACCTTCGCCGCAACATTCTGCCAGCCCCCCGTTTCGACCTCCGTGTTCACTTGGGTCAAGATAGAATCGACGTGCCCCCAATTGTCTTGGATCTCTTTGCCGAGTTCCTGAGTGATTGCAGCCCTCTCAATGAACCGGTTGATTGCCGCCTTCTGCTGGGATGCTCTGCGATCCAACTTCGCTTGCTTCTCTCCTTCGCCATCACCAGACTCGACCAAACGCTCCTCCTCCCTCCGGATGAATGCAGCAGCGTCGTGGGAGCCGAACACCGAGTCGTAAGCATGAGAGAGAGTTTGAACGTGCACCATAGTCTCTGAGTCCATGTAGGTTAAGTCGATGGGAGAGAATTCTACTACTCCAGCAGAAGCCACATCTCTTTCAGACTCATTCTCAGCGTTGCCCCAGCTGTCCTTGGCATGGGAATCGACCATCCACATCATCGCGCCTTCTCCCTTAGCCAACCCATTGAGCATTGCATTGATCGCCTCCTGAAGAGAATCTCTCTGTTCCTCGGTCAGTGAGTTGGCAGGTAAATCCTCGTCCAAGCCCGCGATGGAGCAGGCAGCACTACCGTATATCCGACCGAGGTTAGCACGTGCAGCAAGGGTGCGAATCAGGTCGTGCTCGCTACCGTCAAGCAGCTCGTCGAGATCTGCCCTGTCCATCTGGCGCGGGTCCACGGCCTCGGGAGGGGGAGTGTAGGATACCCCTCTCTTGAGAGATCGACTGGCATACTTGGCGTGTGTCAGAGGCTGGATGATGACTCCTTCGCTGTCTACCAGCAGCACGTTGCCGTTGCGGAACAGTTCGATGACGAGACTGAGGCGGCCACCACCGTGCTCGAAAGTCAGCTCGATAATCCGGTCGAAGCCGTACTGCTCGACTGCGACCATCCGGGAGTTGTTGAGGTGCTTGCGCAGGATCATGGCGAACTGGGACGGCTTCGACGGCATCGGCCTGTCCCGCCTCGAGGTGTAGATGCGTCGCCCTCCGACGATAACGAGGTCGGTCGATGGCAGCCCCTTACGATTTAGCCGCAGGACGACCTGCTCGTAGTGCGGCTGGTAGGCCTTGCGTGCACGAGCGCCGACCATCTCGGAAAGCTCACGCACGATGCGCGCGATATCGAACGACGACGACTGCTCACGCATACTGCTCAAGTCGGCCGGCTCGGCTACCCTTCATCAGGCAATCGCTTTGCGAGAACCCACTATTTTGCCACGGAGGACTGGAATTCCTCGATCTCTGCAAGCACATCGGCCTCATGCGCGTACTGGTTCGAAGGCACCTCTATGAGCAGGCAGTTTGGCATAGCATCGACTACCTGGCGAACCTTGTCAATGCCGTGCAGTGTGTCGGACGAGGCGGTCATGACTGCGCACGGGACCTCAATTGCGGAAAGGTCGGCAGGAAGGCTGTAGCCGAGGTTGACTCTGGCTGAAAGCAGCATACGCCTAACGTTCTGGGCGAGCAGGGCCCTGCGGTAACGAATCTTCTGCCCCTCTTCCTTGGTTCTTCGATCGACCACCCAAGCGACGAAATTTACAAGGCGTCGGTAGACGAACATCGGTAGCGGGAAATTAATCATGATACGGGACCACAGGGGGAAGTCGAAGTCTGGATTGGGTGCTAGCAGTACCGAACTTCGCCCTCCGAGAGCTCCCCTCTGGTAGGCGTCAATCAATAGCGTTGCACCTAGCGATGACGAGTACCAGTCGACCTCCGAATGTTCGATGTTCATCGCCTCGAGAACCGCTGCGATGTCCTCCCCGTGCTTCTCCATGGGGAAGTCAGACTTCATGACCGGGCGATCTATCCTCGCGCTACCCTTGTCCCTGGTCTCGATGTAATACAGCGGCCTGCGCTTGACCCACTCGGTAACCAGTGGCCTCCAGCCTTCGAAGACGGAGCCCCAGCCAGGCACCATCACCACTGGGTTCTGCCCAGCTGCAGCCACATCGTCCGGCTTCCAGATTAGCACTCTCAAGGAGACTGCTGGGGCTACCTCGACCCACATCTCTTCAGAACTGGCCCCTTCCATTACAGGCGCGCCGCTCCACATGTCATCCATCTACTAATCCCGTAGTATGATTGGGATTTCAGCGTTGCCGAAGCCATACAGGGTCATCTGCCGCGTCTTCCGCCGCCGCCGGACCTTCTTCCACCACCGCCGGACCTTCTTCCACCACCGCCGGACCTTCTTCCGCCGCCCGTGGATCTCCTCCCCCCTGACTTTCTTCCTCCTGTCCTTACTCTCGAGCGGGCCCTCCGGACGCCCCTTGGTCTTCCGAACATCCTACGACCCCACCCCCAGCGTCCGTGGCTGCCGTGGTAGTGGTGGTGTACGCCTCCGCCTGTTCCGGCAATATCTCCTTCGGAATCGGTTCTGAACATTCCAGGGACGCCCCCTACAATGCGGCTTCCTCCATCGTCGAAGTCCTTAGGAGAGTTACTGAGTCTAGCGTTAACCAGTGTGACTAATAGGATAATTAGGAAAAACGGCATGCAGCAGTAGAAGATGATGAAACCAGCCCCACCAGGTTCACTCAATTGATTATTTTCGGGGTTTTCCTTGTCATACCAAACAGTCACAGAGCTGTTTAGGGGGAGGACGTTGAACTCGACCTCTTCCAGGCAGTAGTCATCCCAAAATCCGAAGTTTACCTTGTCCTCCCCAGAGTATTCCACCCCGTCAATAGCGAACCCATAGTATACGTCAGATCCACATTCGTACTCGTAGTAATCGTAGCAGTCGTAGTACTCGTCGTTGTACTCGTCGTAGAGACAATCCTCCATCTCATATTCCTCCTCCCACCATGAGGTGCCTACGAGTACTGTTCCTTCGGCAGTTGCCCAATCCACATCATCCGAGGATACTATTGCTCCCATGCCTAGGGTGAAGATGACTAGCATTGCAGAGATTCCGATGGTGATTGCCTCCTCTGGGGTGAGCCACCAGAGCCCTAGGACTCCGCCTCCGGTCTCATGAGCTATCTTCTCCTGATCGGTGATTATCCCGTCCCCGTCTTTGTCTACGTCATAGACCATGGGGGTTGTTTTTTGGGACCACGCCAGCTTCCTCTTCGCCTCGGACTCATCGAACTCAATTTGGGCCATCTTGGCTTCGTGCTCGGCTTGTGCTATCTCCTCCTTGCGAGTGCCATCGCCCTGAGAAGCACCCTCGCCCTGAGAAGCAGACTCGTCCTCTTCGTCGGGCTCTTCTTTGTCCCACCATTGGTCTGAGTCCTTAGACGGCATCGTATTCGGCGAGTCGTCATGTAGTATTAATTTCCCATCCTCTTGTGTGAACTCAATTTGACTCAGGAAGCTCATCCCAAGGAGTGATGTGTTATTTTCTATCTCCATGGCAGGAATGACTCCAGCCTGTACATTTCTGACTTCTATTTCCCCAACTCTAACCGACGCCAACATAATCGCCCACGAATCTGTTGGCCCCCCGGCAGTACCAGAAGTGCCCCGAATTCCACTTTTCCAATCCAGACCAATGGCATCGGCATGCTCGTCTGTAGTGACGACCCGACCTGCCCCTGTGTCCACTATGAACTTAGTTGGATGGCCATTGATGTAACCATCGACATAAAACGACCCAAATCGGTCGGCCTCTATCACAACTTCCCTTCTTAGCATGAGCCAACCATTCGATATGCACCTGTAAAGTAGATTTGAATCTTGACGAGGAAATTATCAGACAAGGAAATTTTCACCTGACCTTCTAACTGTGCCCATGCGGACCAATTCTTTCAGGTGCGAAAGGGTCTGATCCTCGGCCAGAGTCGGGTGGGCCCCAGGAGTGTCAGAGTATGCAGACCCCGCTATCTCCTGCAGTGAGCTGTGGCCGGATTTGACTGCCTCCAGTACTCTGGAATGACGTGCATTTCGATGCTCGATGTACTCCGTGAGCACTCTCTCAGGGTTGGGTATTAGGGGCCCGTGACCCGGGAACAGGGCATGAGGCCTCAGATCTCTGAGCCGCTCTAGGCCCGCGATGTAGGCACCCATGTCTCCATCACTGGATGGGACTAGTATTGTCCCAACCATCGTGCAGTTGTCAGCGGAAACTATGCCAGGCTCCCCAATAAGGCAAATCTGTCCAGGGCAGTGACCCGGAGTCTCCAGCACCTCCCAGTTTGAAATGCCGTTGGGCCCATTCAGCTCAACTATGTCGCCATCGCTGAGAACTCGGTTATCTGATATTTTCGGAAGAGCAGCTAGAGTCTCTTTGCTAGCATATATCGGAGCTTTGTAAATCTCAGAGATCATCCCCAAGTCTCCGAGGTGATCCTGATGCCTGTGGGTGAAGATTGTGGACACAATCGAACTTCCATCGTCCTCTATCTCCTCAACCTTCATTCGCAGCTCCTCGAATCCTTCTTGGTTCCTTATCGCTGGGTCAACGACTACTCGCTGCCCGCCCCTCTCGCCCAAGATGAAGCAGTTGGTGTGAGTGGACGGAGGCAATGTCGCTGTGGGGATCAGGATACACTCGACCCCGGGACCGTACTCGAATCTGTGTGGGCCCGAAGGAGGGTCTCCAGCCAGAGCGTCGCAGGCCGAAATCAGACTCCCCTCTCCATCTAACAAGTCCCTCAGTATAGTGACTATTGGAGGGGGGAGGTGCAGCTCGTTTTTCTCCCACGAGGAGATTAGATCTATCGGCCTCCACCAGCGAAACTCGTCGAATTCACTCCTGTCTGGAGGGAACGAGGGCTCAACACCCGAGTCCCCCAGGGCTACATGGAAGAATAGGTTGTGGAAACGATTAGGGGACTGTGGAGGAGTAGTCCTCTCGGTGATTACCTGGCAATCGAAGCCCGACGTGGATATCCTTCCAGACTCTGCTAACTCTAGCCAACCGCCCTTGTCGCCACACACCTTCTCTCTCACGTCCTCCTCGACCTCGACGAAACTGCCACTCCCGTCCGGAGAGATCCCTACTTCCTCGACCATCTCCCTAAGCAGGGTGAATGCGGCTACCCTATCCTCTCCCCGTTCTGATAACCACTCGGGATGGTTTTCTACGGCCATTCTGTCGACTCTGCTTACTCC
>Ga0315334_10000714_pt1 | contig 20130 bp, 12 predicted proteins | sample M150034915metaG_FD_205555 | JGI IMG/M metagenome (GOLD analysis project Ga0315334, IMG submission 205555) | Ammonia-oxidizing marine archaeal communities from Monterey Bay, California, United States - M1 500m 34915 | ecosystem: Environmental > Aquatic > Marine > Intertidal zone | place: USA... | reverse complement strand
TTGTCGATGCTGACCGCTGCGACCTGGTCGCGCATTACCGTGCGGACGTCTTCGGCAAGCTCGGGGATGGCGGCTTCGGCCGGGTCGTTGACCGGGCCGCGCGCGATCGGGCCGAAATATTTCTCGACCAGCGGCCGCGCTTCTTCAGCCGACACGTCGCCCGCCAGCACCACGGTGGCGTTGTTGGGACCGTATTTGTCGCGGAACCAGCTGCGGACGTCGTCCATGCTGGCGCTGTCGAGGTCGGCCATCGAGCCGATCGGCGTGTGGTCGTAGGGATGCGGCGCGGGGAACAGCGCCTTCACGATCTCGTAGAACACGAGGCCGCCGGGCTGGTTGTCACCCTGGCGTTTCTCGTTCTGCACGACGCCGCGCTGGTTATCGAGCTTCTGCTGCGTGACCGCGCCGAGCAGATAGCCCATGCGATCGCTTTCCAGCCACAGCGCGCGTTCGAGCGCGGGGCGGGGCACGGTCTGGAAATAATTGGTGCGGTCGAAATTGGTCGTGCCGTTGTAATCGGTCGCGCCCATTTCCTGCAGGTACTGGAAATAGTCCTGCGGTGCGTTCTCGCTGCCGTTGAACATCAGATGTTCGAACAGGTGCGCGAAGCCGGACTTGCCTTCGGGTTCGTCCTTCGATCCGACATTGTACCACACCGCGACGGCCACGATGGGAGCCTTGCGGTCGGTGTGGACGATGACGTCGAGCCCGTTGTCGAGCGTGAACTTCTCGAACGGGATGTCGACCTGGTCGACCAGCGCGGTCAGTTCGGCGGGCGCGGCGGCATCGGCTGCGGCCACGGGGGTATCGGCCTGCGCGGTGGCGGCAATCGCGGGGGCCGCGGCGCCCAGCGCGAGGGCGAGGGCGCTTACGGTGAGGAGGGGCTTGATTTGCATGGTACCTCGATCGGGTTTTTGAATCTCGTCAATGCGAGCAGGCTAACGGGTCAGTGGCGATTGGTCACGGTTTTCCGCGACGCCGCATTGGCCAGGACGTCCTCGCGCCAGAAGTGAACGGGCTTCAAGCGGTGCTGGACGAACAGCGTAGACTGATCGGCATAATGCGGGGAGGCAGGCCGGGTGGTGGCCGAACCGAACGGCTGGATCGAACGTGAGGCGACCCGCTCGCCGGGCATCCATTCGACCCACTGGATGAAGCTGTCGCCATGCCGCACCGAGAGGCGTCCATCGTCGTCGATGTCCCACAGCGTCGAGGCGCGCAGCGTGTCGGACCCGCCGTCGAGAGGCAGGTCGACGTCGCCCTGGCGCAGGCGCAGCAGCTCGCCCATCGGCGGGTCGATGCGGCCGAAGTGGCGCAGCAGGTGGTCCACCGAGCGCTGCAGCTCCGTTTCGGCATCGGGCCAGGGGTCGTTGCTGTAGCTCGACCCCATGAAGGGGCGGATCATCAGCAGCGCGAGGCTGTCGCCCCGGCCGATGTTGTCCGCGTTCAGGTCCCATTCGCCGAGCAGGCGCTGGGCAGCCAGCAGGTCCGGATCATCGGTCCGTATCGCCGCGACGTCGCGCAGCATTTGGGCGATATAGCCGCTGTTCTCATAGGCGGTGTCGTATTTGATCCGCTCCAGCGCGGCGCGGTCGAGCACCTCGGCCTCGGCCATCAACTTCGCCCCGCGCGTACCGCGATTGGTGTCCTTGAGCTCGATCCCGAGTTCGGGCGGGAAGTCCCCGGGCGACAGATTGCTGCCCGCTCCCGCATCGAGGAAGGGGTTGTTGTTGGCTTCCACCAACCAGCCGCTGGCGGGGTTCACATAGCGCGGCAACTGGTCGTAGCTGACCGATCCGCGGGTGATGAGGTCGCTGCGGTCGCCCGGCAGGATGCCGCGCCAGTCGATCCGTTCGCCGCCGACGGTGGCCGGGCGGGCGGGGATCGCGGCATTGTAGATATTGGCGATATTGCCCGCCTTGTCGGCATAGATGAAATTGGTCGAGGGGATGTCCATCCGCGCGAGGATGCCCTGCCATTCGTCGAGCGATGCCGCCTTGTTCAGCCGGTAATAGGCATCCAGCTGACCGAGATTGCCCATCCCGCCGTAGCGGATGGCGAAAGCGCCCTTGTCGTTCTTGATCACCGGGCCGTGCGCGCTGCGGTAGATGTCGCGACGGATCGGCAGCACCACGGGGCCGAGGCGCACCGGCAGCGTTACCGTGCGCTGTTCCAGCTCGCGCCATTCGCCGTCGAGGCGGTAGCGCGTGCCGCTGTCGTCCAGCACCAGCTGATAGACATCGACCATGTCGGGCGTGTTGACGGTGTTGGTCCATCCGAGGTCGGCATTGTGCCCGAGGAAGGGGAAGGGGCTGCCGGGGAAGTTCGCCCCGGCGAAATGCCAGCCCTCGCCGCTTTCGACGACCAGTTCGTACCATGCGACGCCGCCGCGCCAAGGCTGGTGCGAATTGGAAATCAGCGTCGTGGGGCCGCCCGATTTCTCGGGCGTCACGGCAAAGGCGTTCGATCCCGAGAACGCGGCCTCGTCGGCGTAGGGCAGCGGGGCGGGGTTGCGGGTGCGCGGCGTATGGCTGGTGCGAACGATCGGCGCGGCATCCTCGCCGGGCGCGGGCTGCCCGGCACCGGGTATCGCCGGCCCCTGTTCGCGCTTCAGCGGCGTGCCCGAAACCAGCGGTTCGATGACATTGCCGAGGCCGAAGAAGAACGGCTGGCGCAGGGCGAAGCCGGCCGCCACGTCGACGCCGTCGACGGGGAAGAGGTTGGCCAGCTTGCGCTCGCCCGGATGCGCGGCGGCGAAATCGTTGAGGCCCGCGGCATAGGCGTCGAACAGCGCGCGCGTGTCCTCGGGCAACTGCGGGTAGTCGCGCTCGGCGAGGCCGCGCGCGTCGAGCAGGTGATAGGCATAGTCGAACGCCGCGCCATCCTGCCCGGCGATCGCGCCATAGCGCCCGCGGCTCATCGCGATGACATCCTGCAGGGTGGAGAAATCGTCCTCCGAATGCGCGATGGCGACGCCATAGGCGACATCCGCGTCGGTATCGCCGTAGATGTGCGGAACGCCGAATTCGTCGCGGATGATTTCCGCGGTATAGGTGCGGTCGGCCAGCGCCAGGGCGTCGCGCTTGGCCCAGAAGGGTTCCCACGTCGCCAGCGCGATGAATATTGCAAGCACCAGAACGAGCAGCGCAATGCCCGTGCGCCCCAGCCAATTTTTCATAGAAATGCGTCCTCTCTTGCAACTCGGTTAGCGAGCAGGACGGGCGGACGCAATGCGATTGGGCAAAACCTTCCCGCGGCTGTTCCCCGTTCCAGATTCGGCCCGCTAACCAGCGCGCAGTGACAGCACAGATCACCATCGGACACGATTCTTCCGGCAAGCCGGCCGAATTCGATATCGAGGAACTCCTCGCCACCCGTCTGCTCGTCCAGGGCAATTCGGGCAGCGGCAAGTCGCACCTGCTGCGGCGCCTGCTCGAAGAGAGCGCGGGCATGGTGCAGCAGGTGGTGATCGACCCCGAGGGCGATTTCCCCTCGCTGGCGGACAAGTTCGGCCATGTGGTGATCGACGGGGCGGCCTATTCGCCGGGTGAGATCGAGGCGCTTGCCCGCCGCATCCGCGAACACCGCGCCAGCGTGGTGCTCGATCTCGACGGGCTCGAGGTCGAGCAGCAGATCCGCTGCGCCGCGCAATTCCTCACTGCGCTGTTCGATGCCCCGCGCGAACACTGGTATCCCGCGCTGGTGGTGGTCGACGAAGCGCAGATGTTCGCCCCTGCCGCGGCGGGCGAGGTGGCGGAAGACACGCGGCGGATGACCATGACCGCGATGACCAACCTGATGTGCCGCGGGCGCAAGCGCGGGCTGGCCGGGATCGTCGCCACCCAGCGGCTGGCGAAGCTCGCCAAGAACGTGGCAGCCGAAGCCTCGAATTTCCTGATGGGGCGGACCTTTCTCGACATCGACATGATCCGCGCCGCCGACCTGCTGGGGATGGAACGGCGCCAGGCGGAACGGATCCGCGAGCTTGAGCGCGGGCATTTCCTTGCGCTGGGCCCCGCCATCACGCGCGTTCCGCTGGCAGTGAAGATCGGTCCGGTGCAGACGGGCCAGCAGGCGCGCAGCGAAGGGCTGATGGCGCTGCCCGACACCGCGCCCGAAGACATGGCGGCGCTGCTCACCACCGACCTCGCCAGCGATGTCGCCAAGGCGCCGCCGCCGCCCGCGCCGCCGCCGGCCCCGCCGGTGGACGAGATCGAAACCAGCATCGCCGCGGCGGAGGAACGCCAGGTCGCTCCGCGCGGCGAGCCGGTCGATAACACGGCGGTGGCCACGCGGATCGCCGAGATCATAGCCGAGCTGGCGCGCGAGGAAGGGATCGCCTTCCAGTCGGCCAGCGCGCAATACCAGACCTTCCTCACCCGCTGCCGCCGCGAGCGGCTGATCGGGCCGATGCCCGACATGCGCGCCTTCCGCCGCCGGTTCGCCGTGGCCGGCGCCGAGCTGGCCGAGCTCGACGAAGCGCTGCAGGCGCGCATCATGCAGCTGGCCGGTGCGGTGGAAGAAGACCTGCTTGGCCCGTTCCTCGTGATCGCCAAGGCCGCGCATGCGGGCGAGACGCAGGTTGACGAAGCGGCGCTCGCGCGTGCCTATGGTACCAGCTCGCCCGGCCGTATCCGGCGCCTGCTCGATCATCTCGAGCGGCAGGGCCTGGTGGTGGTGCGCGAGGATTTCGGCGGCGACCGCACGATCATGGTCCCCGGGCTGGAACCGCTTGCCGACGGTTGATGCCGCGCCGCGGTCTGCATAGACCGGGACGATGGACTATGCCGATTTCGCCCATTTCGCCGCGCTCGACATCCGTGCGGGCACCGTGACCCGCGCCGAACCCTTCCCCGAAGCCCGCCGCCCGGCAATCAAGCTGAGGGTCGATTGCGGCCCCGACATCGGCGAACGCAAGAGCTCCGCGCAGATTACCGAACATTACACCCCCGAAGGCCTCGTCGGGCAGCGGGTGATGGCAGTGGTCAACTTCGCGCCGCGCCAGATCGGTCCGGTGATGTCCGAGATCCTCGTGCTGGGCTTTCCCGACGCCGACGGGGCGATCGTGCTGGCGCAGCCCGGAGCTGGCATTCCCGACGGCGCCCGGCTGGCCTGAATTTGTCGCCCGGCGGCTTCACAAGCTGCGCGGCACCCCTATATCCGACTAACACACCTCGTTTATTTGCAGCGAGGTCTTGTGTTGCATAATCGCAACACCATATTCGGACGGTAATTTGTGATTGGGGTGTTTGCATGAATCTCGAAAAGTTCACCGACCGCGCCAAGGGTTTCCTGCAGGCCGCGCAGACCGTTGCCATCCGCTTGAACCACCAGCGGATTTCGCCGTCGCACCTGCTCAAGGCGCTGCTCGACGACGAACAGGGCATGGCCGCGCAGTTGATCCAGCGTGCGGGCGGCAATCCGGGCGTGGCGATTACCGAAGTTGACAACGCGCTGGCCAAGGTGCCGGCGGTTTCGGGCGGTGGGGCGCAGGCGACCCCGGGGCTCGACAATGACGCGGTGCGCGCGCTCGACAGCGCCGAACAGCTGGCGGAAAAGGCCGGCGACAGCTTCGTCCCCGTCCAGCGGTTGCTGCAGGCGCTGGCACTGGCCGACAATGACGCCGGTAAGGCACTGAAAGCGGCGGGGATCGACGCCAAGGCGCTCGAGGCCGCGATCCAGGAAGTGACCGGCGGCCGCACCGCCGACAGCGCGGGCGCCGAAGAAAGCTACGACGCGATGAAGAAATACGCCCGCGACCTGACGCAGGCGGCACGCGACGGCAAGCTCGACCCGGTGATCGGCCGCGACGAGGAAATCCGCCGCACCGTGCAGATTCTCGCGCGCCGGACCAAGAACAATCCCGCGCTCATCGGCGAACCCGGCACCGGCAAGACCGCGATCGCCGAAGGCCTCGCGCTGCGTATCGCCAATGGCGACGTGCCCGACAGCCTCAAGGGCCGCACGCTGATGGCGCTCGACATGGGCTCGCTGATCGCCGGCGCTAAGTACCGCGGCGAGTTCGAGGAACGGCTCAAGGCGGTGCTCGACGAAGTGAAGGGCGCCGAGGGGCAGATCATCCTGTTCATCGACGAAATGCACACGCTGATCGGTGCGGGCGCGAGCGAGGGCAGTATGGACGCGGGCAATCTGCTCAAGCCCGCGCTCAGCCGCGGCGAACTGCATTGCATCGGGGCGACCACGCTCGACGAATACCAGAAATATGTCGAGAAGGACCCCGCGCTGCAGCGGCGCTTCCAGCCGGTTTTCATTGACGAGCCCAGCGTCGAGGACACGGTATCGATCCTGCGCGGGATCAAGGACAAGTACGAACTGCACCACGGTGTGCGCATCACCGATGGCGCGATCGTCGCTGCGGCGCAGCTGTCCAACCGCTATATCCAGAACCGCTTCCTGCCCGACAAGGCGATCGACCTGATGGACGAGGCCGCCAGCCGCATCCGCATGGAAGTTGAAAGCAAGCCCGAGGAAATCGAGAACCTCGACCGCCGCATCATCCAGCTGCGGATCGAGGAACAGGCGCTGCAGAAGGAAACCGACACCGCGTCGAAGGACCGGCTCGAAAACCTGCGCAAGGAACTGTCCGAACTCGAACAGCAATCGAGCGAGCTGACCACGCGCTGGCAGAACGAACGCGACAAGATCCACGCCGAAGCGCGGATCAAGGAAGACCTCGACCAGGCGCGGATCGAACTCGAACAGGCGCAGCGCGGCGGCGACCTGCAGAAGGCGGGCGAGCTGCAATACGGGCGAATCCCCGAGCTGGAGAAGAAGCTCGCGGAAGCCTCGGGCCACACCGATAATGCGCTGCTCAAGGAAGAGGTCACCGAAGACGATATCGCCGGTGTCGTCAGCCGCTGGACCGGTATTCCGGTCGACCGGATGATGGAGGGCGAGCGCGAGAAGTTGCTCGACATGGAGAACATCCTCGCCAAGCGGGTGATCGGCCAGAGCCAGGCGATCGACGCGGTGTCCAAGGCCGTGCGCCGCGCGCGCGCGGGCCTCCAGGATCCCGGCCGACCGCTGGGCAGCTTCCTATTCCTCGGCCCGACCGGCGTGGGCAAGACCGAACTGACCAAGGCACTTGCCGGCTTCCTGTTCGACGACGACAGCGCGATGGTGCGCATCGACATGAGCGAGTTCATGGAGAAGCACGCGGTTGCCCGGCTGATCGGCGCGCCTCCAGGCTATGTCGGTTACGAGGAAGGCGGCGTGCTGACCGAAGCGGTGCGCCGGCGCCCCTACCAGGTGGTGCTGTTCGACGAAGTCGAGAAGGCGCATAGCGACGTCTTCAACGTGCTGCTGCAGGTGCTCGACGACGGGCGGCTGACCGACGGGCAGGGCCGCGTGGTCGATTTCAGCAACACGCTGATCATCCTGACCTCGAACCTCGGCAGCCAGTATCTCGCCAATATGGACGACGGCCAGAAGGTCGAGGATGTCGAACCGCAGGTGATGGACGTGGTGCGCGGGCATTTCCGCCCCGAGTTCCTCAACCGGCTGGACGAGATCATCCTGTTCCATCGCCTCGAACATGAGCATATGGCGCCGATCGTCGATATCCAGGTCGCACGGGTGCAGAAGCTGCTCAAGGATCGCAAGATCGTGCTCGACCTGACCGAGGCGGCGAAGAAATGGCTCGGCCGCGTGGGTTACGACCCGGTCTATGGCGCGCGCCCGCTCAAGCGCGCGGTGCAGCGCTACGTGCAGGACCCGCTGGCGGACATGATCCTCGCCGGCAAGGTGCCCGACGGCGCAAAGGTCGCGATCGACGAAGGCGACGGCGAACTGGCGATGACGATCACCTGACCGCGTCGGACCCGATGCGGAAACGAAAAAGGGCCCCGGTTTCCCGGGGCCCTTTCTTTTAGGATTCCGATCTGGATCAGAAGCCGAATGTTGCGGCTACCTTGAAGTAGCGACCCATGATCCCGTCGAAATAGGTGGTCAGGCCACCACCGGTCGGCGCCGGGTAGGGCGCGCTACGGTCGAACAGGTTCTCGACGATGAAGCGGAAGGTGAAGTCGTTTTCGGTGCGGAAGCTGATGCCAGCGTCCATGTAAACGATCTCGTCGCGCTCGAAGAACTGGTACGAGGTCGGTGCCGCATCCGGATCAACGACGTTTTCGCCGATGTACTGGATCTGCGTGAATGCGCCGAAACCGTTGTTCTCGTAAGTCACGCCGACGGTAGCCTGGTGCTTCGAATAGCCCGGGCTTCCACGGAACGTCGAGAGATCGCCCGTCCCGACCTGCTGCTTGAGCTTGTCGATGTACTGGTACGAACCACGCAGGCTGATGCGGCTGTCGGCGCCGAGGAACGGCGTTGCTTCGGTCCAGCGCAGGTCCGCAATCACACCCTGGTAGTCATAGGATGCGACATTGAGGTAGCCGGTGCGGATGAATTCGACCTGGCCCGCCCCGTCGCGATCGATGCGATCGCAAGCCGAGTTGGGGAAGTCGTTCGCATCGTAGCATGCTTCCAGCGTGCCTTCGGCGTCCACACTTTGGATCGCACCTTCGAGAGCGATATCGACCCAGTCGACCGACAGGGTCAGGCCCGGAGCGAAGGTCGGCGTGAACACCGCACCGATGGTCCAGCTGTCGGCCGTTTCATTCTCGAGTTCGGTATTGCCCGAAAGCGAACCGCGCGTCGTGAAGTCGACGATGTTCGAGGTGAAATTGGCCGGCAGTCCGTCCGCAGCACAGTTCGCCGCACGCTGGGCCGGGTTCGGTCCAGCGTTGATGAAGCGTGCATCGCACGGATCGTCCGCGGTGGTGAAGATCGCGCTGTTCGGGTTGAACAGTTCGGTGATCGCAGGTGCGCGGATCGAACGGGTGAAGTTGCCGCGGATCGCGAAATCTTCAACTGGCTTCCAGCGCCCGCCGGCCGTCCAGGTGATATCCCCGCCGGTGAGCGAGTTATCGACGTAACGAATGGCGCCCTTGGCTTCGAGCAGGTTGACGAACGGAACGTCCATCGTCGGCGAAACAAGCGGGATCTGGAGTTCGCCGAACACTTCGTCGGTGTTGTACGAACCTGAGACCGGATCGATCGGGATCGAGCGACCGAACTGGGTGCGCGGTGCATCCGGGTCGGCCGGGTCGGGCTGGCCGAAGAAGAACGCACCCGGATCGAAGTCCGCCGATTCGTCACGGTGCTCGTAACCGATCGAGAAACCGACCGGGCCGCTCCAGATATTGAACAGGTCGCCGCCGATGGTTGCGATGAAATCATACTGTTCGTTGGTCGCGGTCGGGTTGGCGATAGTCGTGACGTAATCCGCGACGGCCTGCGTGTTCTGGTTGCCGAACGGGTTGAACGGGGCGCAGATGTCGCTGATCGTCGCGATCGGCGAACTGTCTGCTCCGGCCGGGCAGCCAGCCAGGGCGTTCTCGAAGTTCTGCTGCACCAGTTCGCGGCTGCGACCCTCGGTACGCGAACGACCGTAGAGGCCCGAGACTTCCCAGTTCAGATTGCGCGAACCGAGGTAGAAATCGCCACGCAGACCGGCGACAACACGATAGACTTCGACTTCCGACGAGCCTTCACCGGCGATCAGGTCGGTGTTGGCGCGGCCGAGGTAGAAGAAGTCCTGGCCCGCGGGAAGCTGCGCGCCAATGGTTGCACGGGCTTCGTCCGACAGGAACGGGTTGCTCAACGGCACGATCAGATTGCCGTCGGGCGTGCCCGCATCGTCGAACAGCCAGGTGTTGTAAACCGGCTGCGAGCGCAGTTCGGTACCCTTCGAATTGGCGTACTGTCCTTCGAGGAAGGCTGTGATCGAATCGGTTACGTCGTAGGTAGCGGTGAGCGCGCCGAGATAGCGCTCGACCGGCGAGAGCAGGTTCGAGACCGGGAGAAGGCTGAAGCCGTTGCCGCCGGCGGAGTTCACCACACCGTAGCGTTCGCCGAAGTCCAGCGGCGTGAGGTTGCCATTGGCATCGAACACCAGCGTGTTGCCGCTGCCGTCGGTGATGTCGAAGCCGAAGCCGGGGACGATATCGATCGTCGTCGGAGCGCCGAACTCGCTGAGGATCGGGATACGGCGATCGCTGATGACGACGTTGTCGAACGGCGAGTTCGGATCATTGGGAGCGGCGTAGAACAGCCCCTGTGCCGTGCGTTCACGATCGGTGTACAGCAGGCCTTCGGTGTTGTTGTACTCGACCGCTGCAACCACGTTGCCGCGACCATCGGCGAAGCTGGTGCCCACCATTGCACCCAGACGGTATTCTTGCGCATCGCCTTCTTCGGCAATGCCCATCTGCGCGTCGAAGCGGACGCCTTCGAAGCGGTCCTTGAGGATGATGTTCACGGTGCCGGCGATGGCGTCGGCACCGTAAATCGGTGCGCCGCCGACGGCGATGGTTTCAAGACGGTCGACCATCAGCGTGGGGATCGTGTTGAGGTCGACCTGCGAACCGGCAGCCACGGGGCCGAAGATCGAAGCGGTGTTCGAGCTGACGTAGCGGCGGCTATTGACCAGCGTCAGCGTGCGCTGCGAGCCCAGACCGAAGAAGTTGATGAAGCTCTGGCCCGAACCGAAGGAACCCGACTGGCCGCCGACCGCGCTGCTGGCGGGCGGACCGAAAGCGGGCTGTTCGTTGAGCACTTCGCCGACATTGGTCAGACCGCGTTCTTCGATCTGGTCGGCGTTGACGACGATCGAGGGCTCGAGCGTGTCGCGGTTGGGGCGGCGGATGCGCGAACCCGTCACGACGATGGCATTATCGGCCTCGGGAGCGGCTGCGGCCTGTTCGTCGACGATGGTGTCGTCGGCATCCTGCGCGAAGGCAGGTGTCGAAACGGCCAAGGCGGCGATACCCGCGCTCGTGAAGAGCGCAAGCCGCCGGCCCCGTGCGAACGGGGGGGTGGAGGTCATGTTGTGGTTCCCTGATTGCGACCGTGCATGATTGCACGCGTGCATGAGAACCAAAACTTCCGAACGTGGCAATGCTTTAGCTTCCGTAAGGGAAAACTCGCATGAGGTTTGCCCCGAACTGCAATGAAAATGACACATCATTTGCTACAGAGGCATCCATCTGCACGACAATCACCGGTCCCGACCGTGCGCCGCGGCTTGTCGGCGGGCTGCGATCTGATAGTCTCGCGGCGGTTCTGACGCCCACGCTTTCTAGGAAATCAATGCATGCTGCTTCGTCCTGATCGTCTGACCTCATCACGCGCAGGTTCGCGCACGATGGGCAATCGCTCCTGGTGCATGGGCGCGGCTTCCGCCGGGCTTGCAGCGATATGCACCCTGGCGTTCCCGGCAGTGACGTCGGCGCAGGACGCGCCCTCCGAGGCACTGCTCGACTGCCGCGCCATCGGCAGCGATGACGAGCGGCTGGCGTGCTACGACCAGGCGCTCGACACGCAGTACGGGGTGGACGAGGAATTGCAGGAAAAGCGCCGGCAATACCGGCGCGAACGGTTCGGCCTTCCGGTGGATTCCTCGGGGTCCCGGATGGCCGAACTCACCGCGACGATCGCGGCGGTGGATGCGAACCTGCGGACCGGGCAAACGACGATCGCGCTCGACAACGGACAGGTCTGGCAGGTGCTCTCGAGCGGCGGTCTGCGGGCGCGCTTCCGCGTCGGGTTGGAGGTGACGATCAGCGAAAGCGCTACCGGCGGATATCGCGTGCGAATTGCGGACAAGACGGGGTTCAAGGGCGTGACCCGCATCCGCTGAGGGCAGGCCCACCGCACCATGATCACAGATCAGGATATCCTGCAGGATGCGGAATGGCTGCCGCATCGTTATGACGAGACGAACGGCAGCTTCCGCTTTCGGCATGTCCCGCGCGACGTGCAACGCGAGGCCGCGTTCCTGACCGACGAGCATCTGCCCGATACCGGAGCGGAACGCGTCATACCGCTTGAACGGATCGACCGGCGGGCCCTGCCCGCAGCTCCGATCCACTTCGTGTTCCATTCGGCCTATTGCTGTTCGACCCTGGTGGCACGCATGTTCGATGCCCCCGGCTATTCGATGGGGCTGGTCGAGCCGGTGGTGCTCAACGACGTCGTCGGTTGGCGGCGGCGAGGGGCTCAGCCGGAAAAGATCGCCGCGGTACTCGATGTGGCGCTTGCGCTGCTCGCGCGGCCGTTCGGCGATGACCGTGCGGTTGTGGTCAAACCCTCGAATATCGTGAACTCGCTCGCGCCAGCCATCATGGGGCTGCGCGCTGATGCGCATGCAATCCTGCTCTATGCGCCGATCGAGGACTTCCTTGCCTCAATCGCGGTAAAGGGCCTGTGGGGACGCCGCTGGGTGCGACAGGCAATGACCGGCCAGATGCAGGATGGCGTTCTGGCACAGCAATTCGCGCCCGATGAGATGTTCGAACTGACCGATCTGCAGGTCGCCGGCCTGGGGTGGCTTTCGCACCATTCAATTTACCGGAAAATGCAGGACCGGTTCGGCGCCGGGCGTCTCGTGATCTGCGACAGCCGCAGCCTGTTGGCGGAACCGGCCGAGACGGTTGCGAAATTCTTCGCCCGCTTCGAATTACACCCCGGCCCAGAAGATAGCGCGGCGATCGCAGCCGGACCGGCTTTCACGCGAAACTCGAAGGAATCGACGTCCTATTCCCGCAGCGACCGCGAGCGGCAAATCGCCGCGACGCGCGAGGCCAACAGCGACGAGATCGCCAAGGTCGCCGAATGGGTGAGGGTGGTGGCGGACGGCATCGGACTCGATGTCGCGCCGGTGTCCTCCGCCTTGCGCTGAGACGCAGGGCTCAGGTGGCGCCGTCGTCGCGGTCCAGGACGTCCCACTGGCCACTCGCCGCACCCCTCACGATCGAGCGTGCGAGACCATTGCCCTGACGAGCTGCGGCAAGCCACTGCTTCTTCGTCATGCAAACTTCGTTCTTGATTGCACGCGAACGAACGCTGCGGACAGTCTTGCAGATCATCCTGTCGCTGGTCTTGGCTTTCTGTTCGGTAACCGCTTCCGCTTCGGGGGGCTGATCCTGCGTCTCGCCTCCCTGGGCCGCGAGGCCAGCACCAAAGAGCAGTACAAGTGCTCGAGCACCATGGTCGCCTTTTGCAACGGCCGCCTTGTCAAAGACCGGAATCTGGCTTTGTATCCTGCCGGCCGAGCATGGCGTGGCCCTCATGGGGCCTCGGAACCCCCGGTCGGCCTCGAACGGCGTGAACGCCGAACGTCGTCAGTTCGTAATCAGCCCGGAGGAATTCTTCTCCGCCATCGCGCTCGCAAGGCCGCGGCCTTCGCGTGCGACACGCGCCCATTCCCGATTGGTCAGGCAGACACGGCGCTTCTTGGCTCGCGAGCCGATGACAGACTCGGTCCGACAAAGAATGTAGTCCGGATGCTTCTCATCGGTAATTTTCCCCTCCGCATCGCGCGCAGGCTCTCCAGTGCCCTGCTGAGCAGATGCCGGCACTCCCGCAAACATGAGCGCAGTACAGGCCAAAGCACAAATCTTCTTCATCTTCACCTCCTCATCTACGATGATGCATTGCACATCTTGTTCGAGCGAAGAACCGATTTTCCACGGGGGGAGCCAACGATATACAACGCGGCGTCTCGCCGTCGCCGACCGCAGCCCCGGGTGTGCCTATCCGCCCCCACTCTCCCGGGCCGGATCGTAGAGCGCGCCGTCAGGCGCGTCGCTCGGCAACACCCGGCCTGTCCAATCCGATCAGCACACGAATTGCTGGCAGGGTGAGCTGCGCTTGTTCTGCTGGACCGCTTCCCAGTCGATCCCTGATCGACCGCCTTCGACAATCGCGGTTGCCATGCTCCGGCCTTGTCGTGCCACTTCGGCCCATTGTTCATTCGTGAGGCAGATACGGCGCTTCTTGGCTCGTGATCCGGCTACCGATTCGGTGCGACACTTCACATAGTCGGGATGACGCCTGTCAGTGATCTTGCCTTGCTCATCGCGAGCGGGCTCGGCTCCCTCGTCGCCGGCGGAGAGAGGAGCAGGCGAAACAATGATCGCTGCACAGTACAAGACTCCAAGAAACTTTCTGCGCATTTTTTGATCCCTTCGTGTTCGCGTGTGAACCCGGTAAGTTCTCGGTCCATCTGCTAGTGCCTTCACAAAGAAGCGAACGGCTGAATCGGGAATCCAAATGCCTTTGTTCAAGTCGTCAAAAAGGAATTTGTCCTACCCATTCTATTCCGATCCGCGTTCATGATAGCACCGATTTCAAATAAAAAAAGGGGCGGTGAAAACACCGCCCCTCCCTTGTTCAGTTGATCTGCGACTAGAAGCGAAGCTTCACCGCTGCAGCATAACGACGGCCGAGGGCGTCGTAGGTCGACGGGTAGATGTTACCCGAGTTGTACGCGGTCGAGCCGATGTCCGAACCGACGATGGTCGGCTTGTTGTCGAGCAGGTTCTGCACGGTGAAGACGAACTCGAAGTTTTCGGTCGCCAACCAACGCAGGCTCAGGTCGAAGTAGCTTTCAGCCGGAATGGTGTTGAAGTCCACTTCCTGGCCAGCCACCGGACCAGTGCCTTCCGGCAGGGTGCCGACGAAAGCGTCGCCGCTTTCCGCACGCTGGAGCGGTTCGAACTCGACGCCGTCGAGGTAGCGCCACAGCAGCGAGACATCCAGCTCGTCGTAGAACGAGAAGGTCGCGCGGGTGTTGAACACGAACTCAGGCTGGATCGAGCTACAGTTCACCGAGTAGTAGCTTACGCACTCGCGGTTGACCGAAGTCGGGGTTGCCTGGAATTCGTTGCGGTTCGTCCAGGTGCCGTCGGTCGAGAAGCGGAAGCCGATATCGTCGGTCAGGCTCGTGCGATAGCGCAGGCTGACGTCGATACCATCCGTCTTGATCGTGCCGAGGTTCGACAGGCTGAGCAGCAGCCCGGGAACTTCGTTCGGCGAACCGTCGAGACCACCGGTCGCAGCACTACGAACGATCAGCGAGCAGAACGGATTGTCCGCGCTCGGTGCGTCGTAACAACCGCCGACAAGGTCGTTGACCGTCGGAGTCGTGATCGCGTCTTCAACCTTGATGTTGAAGTAGTCGACCGTGAACGAGAGGTTGTACATCGGTTCGAACACTGCACCCACCGTCCAGGTGGTAGCCGTTTCAACGCCAACATCGGGGTTGCCGCCCGTGGTGATGTTGATCTGGCCAGCCGCCGGCTGGAGGATGTTGCCGATACGGCTCTGTGCGAAGGCCTGGGTGGCGCCGCCTGCAACGATCTGCGAAACGCAGGCCGCCGTCAGGGCAGCATTGCCAACCGGGTTGGTCCCTGCACAGGGATCGACCGCAAGGTTCGACAGCTGGGTGACGACCGGCGTGAAGAGTTCACCGATGTTCGGTGCACGCGACGAACGCTGGTAGTTACCGCGATAGGTGATGCCATCGATGGGGGTCAGCGTACCGCCGACCTTCCACGTGAACTCACCGCCTGCAGTCGAGTAGTCCGAATAACGGCCACCGGCTTCGAGGGTCAGATCGCGAACGAACGAATCTTCGATGACGGGGATGGCGACTTCGGCGAAGAAGTCCTTGACGTTGTACGAACCGTTGATGTCCGGAGCGGCACCGCCGCCGCCGACAACTGCACCCGGGGTCTGCGAAGCTTCGTCCGACAGGCGGGTTGCGGTGTACTTGCGGTATTCGGCACCGAGCGCGAACGAGATCGGGCTAGCCGAAATGCCGAAGCCGAGGTCGCCGTCGATGATCGCCTGGGCCTGCGTGAGGCTGGCCTCGGTGATCACCTGCTGCGTCAGGTTGAAGACGTAGTCGATGGCTTCCTGCGAACCGAGATCGCCGAGCGGACCGAACAGGTTGATCGGAGCGCAACCGCCCGAGGGATCGGAACACTGGACGCCACCGGCACCGTCGGGAATCGCGATCAGCGACTGCTGAAGGCGATCGAAACGAGCGAAACCGCCCTGACGCTGGATGCGCTCGCTTTCACCGTATCCGCCGGAGACTTCCCAGCCGATCGAATCGGTGATGTCGCCGCGCAGGCCGCCCACGAGGTTGAACAGCGTGGTGGTGAAGTCCGAAGTACGCGAACCAGCTTCGGGCGTACGACGACGGACCGAGGTGCTGATTTCGACATAGTCGGGGTTGGCAGTGCCGTCGGCCAGCGTCGCACCGAACTGGGTGTTGCGGCCGGCAGTGCATTCTGCTGCGGTGAGCTCGAGGCCGTCACAGAAGGCCTGGGCCAGCTGGTCGGGCATGAACGGGTTGTTCAGGTTGACCTGGTAGGTGTTGAAGAACGAACCGCCCGGAGCGATGATCGTCGAAACGGTATTCTTCGAGAACGCCGCCTGCGTGAACACTTCGACAGCGTCCGACACTTCGTAGTTCGCCGAACCATAGACGTTGAAACGTTCGAACGGCGTCAGGAAGATGTTGAACGGGTTGAAGTTGAACGGACGATCGAACACGCCGTCAACGTAACCCTGGCCATCGTCGGTCAGCTGACCGAAGCCTTCCGGCGTCGGGCCGACGATAACGGCGGGAATGGCGTTCGAGGAACCGCTCGGGTTGCCCGAGAACGAACCGATGTTGAACAGCGAGAAGCCACGATCACCCTGATAGACGGCGTCCTGGTTCTGGTAGCCGATGCTCAGGACTGCGTTACCGCGGCCGTCGTCGAAGTTGGCACCAATGGTGACGTCGGCACGGAAAACGCTGCCGTCGCCTTCTTCGGTGATCTGCTGCGAAGCGGTTGCCTCGAGGCCTTCGAAGTCGGTCTTGGTGACGAAGTTGACAACACCGCCGATTGCGTCGGCACCGTAGGTGGTGCTTGCGCCGCCGGTCAGGATTTCCGTGCGCTCGATCACTGCCAGCGGAATGTTGTTGAGGTCGACGCGGCCGGTGGTGTCAGCCGGCGTGAAGCGGCGGCCGTCAAGCAGGACGAGGTTACGCGTGGAGCCGATGCCGCGCAGGTTGACGAAGCTCGAGCCGCCGTTGCCGTTGTTGACGGCCGAACCGACGCTCGGAACCGCCGAGGGCAGTTCGCGCAGGAATTCTTCTGCAACGTTGGTCTGGGCGAGTTCGAGGTCGTCGCTGCTGACGACGCTGACCGGGCTGGCCAGTTCGAGGTTGGGGTTCGAGATACGCGAACCGGTAACGACGATTGCTTCCGAAGGCACGACGGGAGCGGCAGTTTCTTCCGCTTCCGTTGCAACCTGTGCCATCGCCGGCTGCGCGAGAAGCGCAAGACCGAGAGCGGCAGGTGCCGCGCTGGCTTTGAAGTAGGTTTGGAGTTTCACTCTGATAATCCCTCTATTGATCGACCGACCCCTGAGGTCGGATCTCCAAGGAACCCCTGGGAGGAATAGAGAAAATGCACGAACTTAACGCCCATGCAGATGCAGGATCCCTCCAGTGGAACGTCGCATGTGCCTTTAGGGACGCGGTGAATGCAAAGCTTTTGTTACATTTTGGCCGGTTTGGCGTAGCGGGTGTGACGCCGATGTCACACCCGCCGGCCCGCCCGGTTTTCATGCGTCCGGGCAGGCGGAGCAATCGCGGAAACATTCGGTCCCGCGCTGCTTGACGTTTACGTAACCCCGGCTTACCCAATTGGTCCCATTTGAAAACCTATAATGAGGATGTCGATGCCCGAAGCCTATATCGTCGAAGCCGTCCGTACCGCCGGGGGGCGCCGCGGGGGCCGTCTGGCCGGGGTGCACCCGGTCGATCTCGCCGCCACATCGCTCGATGCGGTCATGGAGCGCAGCGGTCTCGAGGCCAAGGCTGTCGATGACGTGGTGATGGGCTGCGTCAGCCAGGGCGGCGAGCAGGCCATGCAGGTCGGCCGCAATGCCGTGCTGGCGAGCAAGCATCTGGGCGAGGGCGTCCCCGCGGTCACGATCGACCGCCAGTGCGGCTCCAGCCAGCAGGCGATCCAGTTCGCCGCGCAGGCGGTGATGAGCGGCACGCAGGACGTCGTCATCGCCGCGGGTGTCGAGAGCATGAGCCGCGTGCCCATGGGCTCGACCGCGATGTTCCACATGAAGGAAGGTCTGGGCAATTATAAATCGCCCGGGCTGGAGGAGAAATATCCCGGCATCCAGTGGAGCCAATTCATGGGCGCGGAAATGATCGCGCAGAAGCACGGCTTCTCGAAGGACGACCTCGACCGCTTTGCGCTGTCGAGCCACCAGAAGGCGATCGAGGCGACCAAGTCGGGCGCCTTCGAGGCCGAAATCGTCGGCGTGGAGATCGAAACCGCCGAAGGCGAGGAATGCCACACGGTTGATGAAGGCATTCGCTTCGACGCGACGCTGGAAGGTATCGCCGGCGTCAAGCTGCTCAGCCCCGAAGGCAAGATCACCGCGGCCAGCAGCAGTCAGATCTGCGACGGGTCGAGCGCGGTGCTGGTGGTCAGCGAGCAGGCGCTGAAGGACTACGGCCTCACCCCGCTGGCGCGGATTCACAATCTGACCGTCACGGCCGGGGATCCGGTAATCATGCTCGAAGAACCGCTGTTCGCCACCGAGCGTGCGCTCCAGCGCGCGGGCATGTCGATCAACGACATCGACCTGTACGAGGTGAACGAAGCCTTTGCCCCGGTCCCGCTGGCATGGCTCAAGCACCTCGATGCCGATCCCGCCAAGCTCAATGTCAACGGCGGCGCGATCGCGCTGGGCCACCCGCTCGGTGCGTCGGGCACCAAGCTGATGGCCACGCTGGTCCACGCGCTCAAGGCGCGCGGCAAGAAATACGGCCTGCAGACGATGTGCGAAGGCGGCGGCGTCGCCAACGTCACCATCGTCGAGGCGCTCTAATTCACTTGAAATCTGAGAGGACAATCCATGGAAGTAAGTAGCAAAACCCCCGCCGTCGTCACCGGCGGTGCATCGGGTCTCGGCGAAGCGACTGCGCGTGCGCTGGCCGCCAAGGGCGCCAAGGTCGCCATCTTCGACATGAACGAGGAAAAGGGCGAAGCCGTTGCCAAGGGCATCGGCGGCATCTTCTGCAAGGTCAATGTGACCAGCGACGAGGACGTCGATGCCGGTTTCGCCAAGGCACGTGAAGCGCATGGCCAGGAACGCATTCTCGTCAATTGCGCAGGCATCGGCAATGCGATCAAGACCGCCAGCCGCGACAAGCAGAGCGGCGAAATCAAGCATTTCCCGCTGTCGGCCTTCGATTTCGTCATCCAGGTCAACCTGATCGGCACCTTCCGCTGCATCGCCAAGTCGGCCGCCGGCATGATGACGCTCGACCCGCTGACCGAGGAAGGCAATCGCGGTGCGATCGTCAACACCGCCTCGGTCGCGGCCGAAGACGGCCAGATGGGCCAGGCGGCCTATTCGGCATCGAAGGGCGGCGTCGTCGGCATGACCCTGCCGATCGCGCGCGACCTGATGAAGGAAGGCATCCGCGTGAACACCATCCTGCCGGGCATTTTCGAAACCCCGCTGATGAATGCCGCGCCGCCGCAGGTGAAGGAAGCGCTCGCAGCCAGCGTGCCGTTCCCCAAGCGTCTCGGCCTGCCGGGTGAATACGCCAAGCTTGCCATGTGCATGATCGAGACCGGCTACTTCAACGGCGAAGACGTGCGCCTCGACGGTGCCATCCGCATGGCGCCGCGGTGATCGCCAGACGGCTTTCCCATTGCAGGCGGGAGGCCTAGTCTTGCCTGCATAATTATTCCAGCGCCTCCGTCCGCATGCCGAAAACGGCGCGGGCGGGGGCGCTTTGCATTTGACCCTCGGGACCGCGTTCCATGCGTTCCGTCCTGACGGGATGACCGGAGAGGAAAACCAACCCATGTCCTACAGCCAGATCAAGCTCGACATCGCCGACGGCATCGCGACCGTGACGCTGCACCGGCCCGACAAGATGAACGCCTTCACCCGCACGATGATGGCCGAATTCATCGATGCGATCGACACGACCGACGCCGATGACAGCGTGCGCGCGGTCGTGGTGACCGGACATGGCGACAGGGCGTTCTGCGCCGGAGCGGATCTCACGCCCGATGACGGGGGGCATGTCTTCTCCGATCCCAATCCGGTCGACGACCTGTCCGACGAGCGCGTGCGCGACGGGGGCGGACGGCTGACCCTGCGCCTGTTCGATTCCAAGAAACCCTTGATCGGCGCGTGCAACGGGGTGGCGGTGGGCGTCGGCGC
>Ga0315334_10000713_pt1 | contig 20137 bp, 26 predicted proteins | sample M150034915metaG_FD_205555 | JGI IMG/M metagenome (GOLD analysis project Ga0315334, IMG submission 205555) | Ammonia-oxidizing marine archaeal communities from Monterey Bay, California, United States - M1 500m 34915 | ecosystem: Environmental > Aquatic > Marine > Intertidal zone | place: USA... | reverse complement strand
TGTGAAAGAACTTAATTCGTATAAAGCTAAAGATGCATTCCGAGATATCTCACAGGGAATGGTTGATACTGATGTTGAAAAATTTACTGAACTTGCAGAAGATGTTGATTACGATACTGATGAACAGTACCGTGAAAAACTAAATGTAATTAAGAATAGTTATTTCAAATCAGACAAGAAAGACAGTACAGATAATAAGCAAACAGCCGGTACTAATAATCCAGTTGCTGATGGAACAAGTGATCCCAAAATGGATAGTATCTTAAGTGCTATTTCAAATTTATCTAAATCATAAAATGGAATGATTGAGAATAAACTAATTAATTAATATTAAAGGAGTACAATAATGTATTTATCTGAAACTTTGAAGGAAAAATGGGCACCAGTAATGGAGCACAAAGACCTTCCTGAAATTAAAGATTCCTATAGACGGGATGTAACTTTACGACTACTTGAGAATCAAGCACAATTCCTTTCAGAAGCCGCACCAATTAACTCAGGTCAACATCCTGTGTCTGGTACTAACGTTGATGCTTGGGATCCTATTTTGATGTCTTTGGTTCGTCGAGCCATGCCACATCTGATTGCTTATGACGTCTGTGGTGTTCAGCCTATGTCTGGACCTACCGGATTGATTTTTGCAATGAAATCAGCTTATTCTACACAGGATGGAACTGAAGCGCTTCATGGCGAAGCCAACACAGCTTTCTCTGGTGATAACGATGGTACGCCTGCTCACGTTGCAATAGATGGCACCAACAACCCGTTTGAGGGAACTTGGACATCTGGTGAAGCAGTTGAAACGTCAGTCGCCGAAGCACAGGGTTCTTCTGGTGGAATTATTTTCCAAGAGATGGCATTCAGTATTGACAAAACTTCCGTAACTGCAAAGTCTCGTGCCCTCAAAGCCGAGTATTCAACGGAACTTGCTCAAGACTTGAAAGCTGTTCATGGTTTGGATGCAGAGACAGAATTGTCAAATATTCTTTCTACTGAAATTCTCCATGAAATTAACCGCGAGATTATTCGTAGAGTTTATAAAAATGCACGTTATGGTGCAGCTACGAATACGGCAACGCCTGGTCATTTTAACCTTGATGTTGACTCTAACGGCCGATGGTCAGTTGAGAAATTTAAAGGTTTGATGTATCAGATTGAACGCGATCGTAACGAAATTGGTTTTGACACCCGTCGAGGCCGAGGTAATTTTATGATCTGTTCTGCTGATATCGCTTCTGCATTGGCTATGGCTGGAATGCTCGAAACTGGACATCCAGTTGCTGGGGATTCTCATGCTAATACCTATGTTGGCACGTTCAACGGTATGAAAGTATTTGTTGATCCTTACTATGGCTCAACCGCTGGTCAATTTTATGTTGTTGGTTATAAGGGCACCAGTCCTTATGATGCAGGAATGTTTTATTGTCCTTACGTTCCGCTGCAGATGGTACGTGCAATGGGTGAGAACACTTTCCAACCGAAAATTGGTTTCAAGACTCGGTATGGAATTGTTGATAATCCATTCGTAACCGCCAACCAAGCTGGTACGACTACCAGTAATGGTAATCAGTACTACAGGAAAGTTAATGTTACTAACCTAATGTAATCTTAATTTTACTTAAATTAGAGGGGATGGGGATTTTTCCCTATCCCCTTTTTTTATGAAGTTTTTCCTTGTATTGCCTTTTTGAATATGGTAATATTATTATGTTAGAGTGGTTCGGAGGTTTATATATATTATAAATAATAATAAAAGGAATACTAATGGCTATACAAAACCAACCAGAAAATCTTAATCAATTAAATGTAATAAGCTTTCAAACAAACTTCCTTAGAATGCCTATGGTGGATTATTTCTGTCAAAGGGTATCTATACCCGGAATTACGTCTAGCAGTATTGTACAAACAACCCCATTTGCAGACGTTCCTATAGAAGGCGATCATTTAGTTTTTGAAGATTTGAGTGTAGATTTTATTGTTGATGAGGATTTAAAAAATTATATAGAAATATTTGATTGGTTAAAAGCGATAGGATTTCCTGATAATTTTGGGCAATATAACAGTCAGGAAGAAGAACTCAAATCTGATGTAAATATAGTCATACACACCAACAAATCTAATCCAAATTATGTGGTCAATTTTAAGGATATATTTCCAGTAGCCTTAGGTGCTATTAATTTTGACACTAACGCAACCTCCCTAGAGCCCATAGTTGTCAACGCTATATTCAGATATACGGGCGCATTTACTATCGAAAAAATCACTTAATATTCTTCCTTGTATTATCCTCAGTTATTTGTTATAATTATTATATGAATATGAATGAGCTGAAAGAGATGTGTCTTAAAGACACTAAAATTGACGGTGTTGATCTAGATGGATATTCTATTTCCATTCCAGAAATAGCTAACAAATATCACCAATTAAGACATGATGAGAAAAATTTATTGCGCTTTCTTCAAAGTCAATTTAAAGTTTTAAAACTTCAGAAGTGGAAATACTATTCAGGAAAGGCTGATCCTTCTGAATATGAAGCAAAACCATTTGATCTGAAAGTATTAAAAAATGATATGGATTTGTTTTTAGATAGTGATGAGGATCTTCTATTAGCTAAAAATAAAATAGATGAGCAAGAAGAAAAGATTAAGTTGATTGAGGACACAACTAGACTTATTCAGAACGCTTCTTTTAATATTAATAACGCTATCAAGTGGAAAAAATTTATGAGCGGGGATTTGACGTGATTGCAGTTGGTAAATTAAATGAAACTTTTTTACAATTGTCGTGTGATAAACATGTTGCATATGAATTAAATGAATATTTTTCTTTTTTAGTTCCTAATGCACAATTCCATCCAAAGGTCAAAGCTAGAATGTGGGATGGGAAGATACGTTTATTTAATATACAAACAGGACAATTATATTTTGGTCTGCTTCCCTATCTTAAAGAATGGGCAGAAAAACATTCGTACAAAATGCAGACAGATATTGTTGAGGCGAGACATTTAAAAGAAGGTGATATAAATAAGATTAAAGAATTTTTTGATTCGTTAAATTTACATTGTAAGGGTGAACCAATTACACCGAGAGATTATCAGATAGCATCTTTTTTACATTGTGTTAAATCGGATCGTACATTATTATTATCTCCAACATCATCTGGAAAAAGTTTAGTTATATACTCATTAATAAGATGGTATCAAAAATTTTTAGATGATGATAAGATGTTAATAGTTGTTCCTACTACTAATCTTGTTTCACAAATGTTCGGTGATTTTAAGGAGTATTCACAACAAGATAAAGATTGGAATGTTTATGATGAATGTCATAAAATATATTCTGGTAGAGAAAAGGATTCAAATCAACAGATATATATAAGTACATGGCAGAGCCTTTATAGGTTACCAAAAAAGTATTTTGAACAATTTTCTGTGATTGTAGGTGATGAAGCACATTTAGCTACAGCAACCTCATTAAAGAATATATTAGAAAGATCAACTGCTTGTAGGTACCGTTTTGGTACCACAGGAACATTAACAGATTCTAAGACACATAAATTAGTTCTTGAGGGATTATTTGGAAAAACATACACGGCTATTACATCGAAGGAATTGATGGATGATAAACATATTTCCAAATTAAATATACAATGTTTGCAATTGGAGTATCCTGAAGAAGAACGTAAGTTTATGAAGAGTGCATCATATGCTGAAGAGATAGCTTATATTGTAGCACATAAAAGACGAAATAATTTTTTATGTAATTTAGCTTTAGATCAAAAAGGTAATACATTAATACTTTTTAATTTTATTGAACTACATGGGAAAGTATTATTAAAGTTATTAAAGGAAAAAGATTCGAAAAGAAAAGTATATTTTATTGCTGGTGAAACTGATGTTGAACAAAGAGAGGCAATTAGGAAAGCAACAGAAGAAGAAAAGAACGCAATCATTGTTGCAAGTTCTGGTGTCTTATCAACAGGTGTCAATATCAGGAATTTACAAAGTTTAATATTTGCACATCCATTTAAAGCTAAAGTAAGAAATTTACAATCTATTGGTAGGGTGTTGAGGTTGGATGATAAAAATAATAAAGCTGTGTTATATGATATTATTGATGATCTACATTGGAAGAAGCGTGATAATTATGGTCTCAAGCATTGGAAGGAACGATTGAATATTTATTTAAAAGAAAAGTTCGATTACGAATATAATTTAATACCATTATAAGGATACATTAAAAATGGGTAAAACGTATCGCAAAGCACGATCAGAAAGACCGAATAAGATAAAACGTAGATGGAAAGAGTTCAGAGTGAAACGTAAAATTATAAAGGAGCGGGAGGAATATGAACAGACCTCGGAAATGTCCGAAATGTCAAACGAGAACTTGCATACAAGTAAGTGAAGGTTTTGCTGGTAAGGATTGGTATATAGATTATAAATGTACTACATGCGGATATTTTAAAGCAGTGAAATGTAACACATGTGCACCTGATCCACTATGGGTGACTGAATTTTCTGTTGCTTCGACAATTTATACACCAATAGGAATTGAGTTATGAAAATTAAAATTTACAGGGAAACTGATAATCCATTACCAGAGTATCAAAACAAGGGTGATGCTGGTATGGATATTAGATCAAATGAAGATAAGAAAGTTCGTGCTTTTAGTTGGGAAACAATTGGAACAGGTCTTTACATTATTATACCATTTGGTTATGAAGGTCAAATGCGTACGAGGTCTGGACTAGCTGCTAAGTATGGATTACAAGTTTTAAATTCACCGGGTACTATTGATTCTGGTTATCGTGATGAACTTAAAGTTATATTGATAAATCATAATCATTGGGCATATGACGTAAAGAAGGGTGATCGTATTGCACAGTTGGTTATTAGTCCCATGACTCAAGCAAAACTTGAAGAAGTGTATGAGTTAGATAAAGATGATGATCGAGGAGGAGGTCTTGGTTCAACGGGAGTTAAATAATGTTTTTTATTGAAGATAATAATTTTTTAACAGATGAGCATAAGCAAGTTATAGAAGCGGTTCAAAGGGCAGATGGAATCCCATATTTTTATCAGCAGAGTTTTGAACCTATGTTTTATAAACCTTTTACACATACATTATTATGTCATGTATTAATATATAGACCAGAGCAACAAGCGGAAGCACGTACGAAAAACTATTATAATTCTGACTATGCTAAAATTTTTGAAGATATGTTATTTACTTTTTGTAATAAGAATCAAATAATATGTAATGAAGTTATTAGAGGAGCAATAAATTTAACTTATAATAATGGTCAAGAGAAATGCTTTCCCCATGTAGATCATCCAGAGTATCATAAACAATTAATGATTTATTTAAATGATCCTCTAGATAAGGAAAGTCATACAGTAATTATGGATAAGGATACACCACTTGGCAAATATGGTAGTGATGGTATTTTATTTCCAGATGAGGAGAAACATCAATTGAAAAGAATAGTTCCAGAAAAATATAAAGGGGTTTGTTTTGAGAACCTTCCCCATTATCAACATTATCCTAAATTTGGTGATCGCATTGTATGCGTTTTTACTTTTAAATAATCGAAAATGTCTAATCCAAAACACTACGTTGATAACGAAAAGTTCTTTAAAGAAATGAAAAAATGGAAACAGGCTGTCATTGATGCTAGAGAGGTTGATGAACCAGATCCCCCTAGTACAGAATATATGGGTGAATGTTTTTTAAAGATATCTGAAAATTTAGCTTGGCGTCCCAACTTTATTAACTATACTTTTCGAGATGACCTAGTGAGTGATGGTATAGAGAATTGTTTACTCTATGCACATAATTTTTCTCCTGAGAAATCTAAAAATCCTTTTTCTTATTTTACTCAAATCATCCACCATGCTTATGTTAGACGGATTACAAAAGAAAAGAAACAAATGCATTTAAAATATCTTCATGTAGAACGTTCTGGTATAATGGAACAGATTGATGTAAGTATCGAAGATAATAAAAGAGTTACAAGACGGTATGTAGAATATTTAAAAACGCATGAGAAGTATGCTGAGAATCCTCAACCAAAGAAACCAAAAAAAAGATCTAAACTTGAACACTTCATGAAATGAAATTTTTATATCCGTTAGCAAAAAGATTTATTGCTGGACATAATTTTGAGTCTGCTATACCTGTAATCTCTAAGTTGATATGGGATGGTTATGATATAACAATTGATTATCTTGGTGAATTAAGTAAGACTGAAGAAGATTGTCAAAAGGCATGGCAACAGTATGTTGATATTATAGAATATTATGGAACACTTCATATCCCTATTGACATATCAATTAAACCAACTCAATTAGGTTTATTGTTAGATAAAACAGACTGTCATGTTCGTTTGATTGATTTGGTTGCTAAGGCATATGAGCATGGTTTAACTATTCGTTTGGATATGGAGGGTTCGGCCGTAACACAAGACACAATTGATTTATGCTTAAAATTACATAAAGACTATCCCAATATTGGGATTGCTCTTCAGGCGAATCTTTATAGGACAGAACAAGATTTAACTTATATGATGGAAAAGGGTGTGTCGGTTAGATTGGTAAAGGGCGCATATAAAGAAGATATTGATATAGCATATCAGAGAAAAGATTTATTATATGATATATTTTTGAAACAAGCTTTGCGGTTGGTAACAGATAGATGTCGAACTTATTATCATTATAAGAATGATACATCACCGATACCATCTATAGGAACACATGATGAACCGTTAATAGATGATATCCTTGGTTATTTAAATCGATTTAATATAGCTAAAGATGATTTGTTTATTGAAATGTTATACGGGATACGACGCGATTTAAGTTCTTCCTTGAAAAAACAAGGATATTGTGTTAGACTATATGTACCATTCGGTGAAGATTGGTTACCATATACTTTACGGAGATTAAGAGAGTTTAAAAATTTAAAATTTGTTTTTACTAATATTATAAAGGAATTCTTTAGTGGCCACTGATTATAACATAATGGCTATGGAAGAATGTCCAAGATGTAAAGAGCATGAACCAGATCATGCATTTACAAATTGTAGTTATGATGTAGAACATATAGATGGTATAGCAACACAAACGTTTGAATGTACTAGATGTCACTTTAAATGGACAAGGAAATATTATCATGAAGATAGCCCTGATAACTGATCAACACTTCGGAGGAAAACAGGATAGTCAATCATTTAGCGATTATCTTGAAAGATTTTACGCCAACCAATTTTTTCCATACTTAGAAGAAAATCATATTCATACAGTAATAGATTTGGGTGATACCTTTGATCGCCGAAAGTATGTAAATTTCCATACACTGCATCAGGTAAGACGATTTTATTTTGATGTTATGAGAGAAAATCATATCCAACTACATTCTATTGTTGGTAATCATTCTACTTATTATCGAAACACAAATGATGTTAATAGTTCTGATTTATTATATGGATATTATGATAATGTGTATACATATGCATCCCCTACTCCAATATCTATTGATGGTACAATTATTGATTTGATTCCTTGGATTAATTCTGGAAATTATGATGAGGTGATGTATTTTATTAAAAATTCGAAAGCACAAGTTATGCTTGGCCATTTAGAGATTGATGGATTTGCTATGTATAAAGGATATGTAGCTAATTCAGGACTTCCTAAAAAGTTATTTAATAGGTATGAGATAGTATGTTCGGGACATTACCATCATAAGTCTAGTAAGGATAATATACATTATCTTGGTGCTCCATATGAAATTACTTGGAATGATTATGATGATCCTAGAGGTTTTCATATATTTGATACTGAAACAAGAGAATTGGAATTTATTCGTAATAAGTATCGATTATTTGAAAAGATTTATTATGATGATAGTGGTAATGTTGATTATAAAAAACTAGATACAAGTTATTATAAAAATAAAATTATAAAATTAATAGTAGAAGAAAAAACTAATTTAGCTAATTTTGAAGATTTTGTTGATCGGTTATATAAATGTGATTTAATTGATTTAACTATACTTGAAGATTTATCAGAATATTCTATGAGGTATGCGGAGGAAACTCAAGAAGATTTAGAAGTAGGAAATACCTCTACTTTTCTCAATGAATATGTGGATAGTATGCCGGATGATAATGTTAAGAAAAATGAGCGAACTAAAGTTAAGAAATTATTGCAAGTTATATATGATGAGGCTTTAAATATAGATGATTAAATTAAAGACGGTAAGGTTTAAGAATTTCTTAGCGACTGGTAATAGATTTTTAGAAGTAGAGTTAGATAAAGAACCAATGATGTTAATCGTTGGTAAGAATGGTGCTGGTAAATCTACTTTGATTGATGCTATTACTTTTTCTTTGTTTGGGAAACCATTCAAGAAGATTAATAAAGGGCAGTTGTTGAATACTGTCAATGAAAAAGAATTGTTAACAGAAATTGAATTTTCTGTTGGTAAAGCGGAATGGAAAGTTCGCAGAGGTATTAAACCCGCTATATTTGAAATATATCATAATGGAAAAATAATAAATCAAGACGCAAGATCGACTGATTATCAAAAATATTTAGAAGAGAATATTCTTAAATTAAATTTTAAGACATTTACACAAATTGTAGTATTGGGTTCTGCATCATTTGTTCCTTTTATGCAATTAACAGCTAATGATCGTAGAATTATTATTGAGGATATATTGGATATTGGTATATTTTCAGTTATGAAGAATTTACTTAAAGAAAGAATAAATTCTTTGAAAGAAGAGATTACTGAGTTAGAATATAATATTAAATTATTGAAAGAGAAGATTAGCTTATATGAAAAACATATAGAGGAATTGAAAGCTAAGTCCTCTAAGAAAAGAGAAGATAATAATGATAAAATTAAAGAACTGAGAAGAGTTATTGAAGCAATACAAGTTGAAATCTCGGTACATCACGAAAAGGCAGGCGAACTTCGTATGGAGATTAATGATCAAACTGATATTATAAAAAAGCATAAAGATTTGGATAGCTATAAAATACAGATTGATAAAAACTTAAAGAAGTTAAATAAAGAAAATAAGTTTTTTGAAGATAATGAGAATTGCCCTACTTGTGAACAAGATATTGATGAAATATTTAAAAAGGATAAATTACAACAAATATCCGCTAATATTAATGACATGAATGAGGGTGTAAGTAAACTAAACATGGAAGTGGATAAAGTAATGGATCGTTTAGATGAAATTGCAATTTGTAGTGATAAGATACAAGATCAAGAAAGACTTATTACAAGAAGGCATAGTGATATACAATCACATCAAACATTAGTTAGTAGACTTCAGGAGGAGATATCAGAAGCTAATTTTCATATAGATGATGATAAAAAAAGAATAATGGAAAATGAATTGGATGAAAATAAAAAATCCAGATTACGATATGTAGAACAAAGAAGATATTATGACATATTAAATACTATATTAAATGATAAGGGAATTAAGACAAGAGTAATACGAAAGTATCTTCCCGTTATTAATAAGCATGTAAATAATTATCTCAAGGATATGGATTTCTTTGTGAATTTTCAATTAGATGAAAATTTTAATGAAACTATTAAAAGTAGACATCGAGATGATTTTTCATATTATTCCTTTTCAGAGGGAGAGAAGAAACGAATTGATATATCTTTGTTATTGACATGGAGAGATATTGCATCCATGAGAAATAGTGTTAATGTTAATTTATTAATTCTTGATGAAATATTTGATGCTAGTTTGGATCAAGCTGGTGTGGATGATCTAATGAAATTATTTAATATATTAAAAGGAACAAATTTGTTTGTTATATCACATAAGTTAGATATACTTGATGATAAGTTTCCATCTAAGATTACAGTAGAGAAAGTTAATAATTTTACACAATTAGTACAAGAATGATTATAAAATTTAAAAGCGCGAAGCCATATCATAAATTTAATCCGTGGTATGAATATGATATATGGGAAGGTCAAATTAATGTAGAAGGATTGGCAAATACGATTTTAGAAATAGAAAAATCAATTTTAGATGAAACGGAGAAATCAAGAGCATATGATGGAGACACCGGTTTAGGTAAAGATAGTTTAACTAGCAGATTTGCACAATTTAATTTATTTCAAATAGAAGAAACTAAATTTTTAGGTGAGATTGTAAAGAATGAGGTTCAATTATATACAAAGGATAATTCTATATTATATGGTCAATGCTGGGCTAATGTTATGAGGAAAGGCGAAGCAATAGGTACACATTCACATGCTATAGGTATGCACGCTTATTTAAGTGGAAATATTGCTGTTCAAACTATTGAAACATCGACATACTATTTAACTCCTTATTTTGAAGAAATTTATGAATCAAAAAATAAGGATGGTAAGATAACATTATTTCCTAGTTGGGTAAAACATTATACAGATGCTGCTCTAAATGATATAGAAAGAATTACAATTGGTTTTGATTTGGTTAATTCTGAAGGTTATGAAAAGGGTATTAATGACATGAAAAAAGATCATTGGGAAAAATTGCAATGAAACAAAGTAAATTGCAAAGTTTTATTGAGTCTGTTGTTACAGTCGGTTCTGGATTCTTTGTAGCCCTTGCTGTGCAGTTATTAATTTTCCCCTTATATAATATAGATATTACTTTATTTCAGAATATTCAGATAGTAATGATATTAACTGTTACATCTGTTATTAGAATATATATTGTTCGAAGATGTTTTAATAGGATTAAATAATGCCGTTATATACTTATAGATGTACGCAGTGCGGTTATATAGATGAATTTATAATAGATGTTAAGAAGAGAGATAAAAAATTTCCTTGTGAACAAGACCAGTGTACCGGTGTAATGGGAAGAGACGGAACCGATATATCATCATTTAAATTAAAGGGTGATTGTTGGTATAAAGATGGATATAGTAAAAAACCGAAACCTAAGAAGAAAGAGGAGAAGAAAGAGGAGAAGAAAAAAGAATGAAGAAATTTATAATTGCTGGTATTTTCTTATTTTTTGGTTTGATGTTTGTATTGGATCCATTTAAGTGGTGGCCAATAGAGGGTCTTGTTGGTAAGGGAAGACCACCCTGTACGGCGGAGGATACTCGTCCTACATGTACAGGAAAAATTAAATTTTTTTAATGAACCTTGCCAAATGCGATTTGCGATCTTATAATATATATAGACGGTAGAAAACTGCCGATAACCTTAATTGAAGGAGAATAGAATGAACTTAATTAAACATAATAACCTTTTTGATGATATTTTTCCAGCTTGGACAAATTGGGATCGTTTTGATAATTATCTTATGAATAATGATCCATGGACAACTAGCGTATCACATCGTCCACATAATAAGTATCGTTGGAATGAAACCGATGAAGCTTATACTTTGGATATTGTTATGCCGGGTATGACCAAGAAGGATATTGATCTTACATTTAAAGAGGGAACACTTACTATTAAATGTAAGAAGGAAGTATCTGATAATGATTCACAATTTTATGGTGTAAAAACCGATCAGACTTTCAATAACTTTCCACGCGCCGTTAATGCGGATAAAGTATCTGCTGAGATGGAAAATGGTGTTTTGGCGATTACTTTGCCGAAGAGGGTGTCGGATAAGCCAAAAATCATAGATATTAAGTAAATAAGTCCTTTAAATATAAGGGGTTATATGCTTTAAAATATAACCCCTTATAAACAAAGGCGTTACAAAGTATTTTCACTTATTGTTTGTTTTCAATGGGTTACAATGGCGCTTTTTCCTTGACATTCCTTTCCAATTGCTTTAAAATGGTAGTATATTTAATGATTAATTGAGAAGGACAATTGGAATGATGAAGATTGAATCAAAAGAAAAGCTAGCAAAATTGTTAGCAGTCGAAGATTTGGATGTTCAACATAGACAAGTTAAAACGGCTATGTTTGATGTTCAGAATCGATGTATCATCTTACCTGTTTGGAAAGATATGCCTAATCATTTATATGACTTACTTTTAGGTCATGAGGTTGGACATGCTCTTTTCACCCCTACTAATCCCGATCGTCTCAAGAAGATTAATAAAGAAACCTCCAAAGATTGCGTCAATGTAATTGAAGATGCTAGAATTGAAAAACTCGTTAAAAACAAATATCCGGGTTTGAGAAAACAATTCTATCGTGGATATGATCATTTAAATAAAAACGACTTTTTTGGTGTGAAAGACAAGATTGTAAATGAGCTGCCTTTTTTGGATCGTATTAATTTGCGTTTTAAACTTAATCAGGCGGTTTCTGTTTCTTTTAATGATGACGAACAGAAAATGGTTGATAAGGTAGCGGATGTAAAAACATTCGCCGATGTTGAAGCCGTAGCAAAAGAAATTCACCAATATATAAAGGATAACGAATTATTTGAGCAGGGTACTCCGACTGACCAACCTCCCACGGAATATAATGATGATGATTTCCCTCAGTCAGGTGAAGAAGGAGAATCTGCCGAACTTCAAGAAGGTGAAGATGAAGAAGAATCAGAAGATGAAATAGATGGTGAAGAAGAAGGCGAAGAAGATGAAGATGGTGAAGATGATGGTGATTGGGAAGAAAAACCCAAAACTGAAGAAGAAGAGTTGGATGATGCTTTTAATAAGATAAAAGATGAAGATGATGAAGTTCTCATTGATGAAAAAATGTCTGACGAGCCTCCAGAGCCAAATGATGATGATGATCCTGTTCGTGCTGAGACCCAACGAAATTTTGCAGAACGTATAGAGTCATTTGCACATGTGGATCATAAAGTACATTATATCACAGTACCGGATAATGTTAATTGGAAAAGTGCGATTGTTGATTATAAGGAAGTACATCGAAACATTAACGAGTTTTATGATTCTAAGGATCATATATTTTGGAAAACTGGTGGTACTTATTATAATGATGCGTCACATAAGGATCTCAGAGACCGCGTTTATGGTTATGCAAGGGAAACCTTAGAGGCAATTAAAAAGGAATCCGGCAAGAATGTAAATCATATTGCTATGGAATTTGAGAGGAAGAAAGCAGCTGATGTATATAAAAGAACATTGGTGACCAAAACTGGTATTTTAGATACCAATAAAATGTTTTCTGCGTCATATAATGATGATGTATTTAAAAAGAACGTTCGTGTTGCTGATGGCAAAAATCATGGTTTAGTGATGTTTGTTGATTGGTCTGGTTCGATGTCTGAAAATTTATATGGAACCATTCGACAGTTAATTGAGTTGTCTATGTTTTGTCAAAAAGTAAACATTCCTTTTGAAGTATACAGTTTTACAGAACGAAGTGTTTATAATGTAGATGGTGATAAGGTTAGAAAGAAAGAACCAATCTTTAAATGTAAGCATGGCGATTTATCAGTTGATAGGCATGTTGGATTGAGAAATTTTCTTTCTAGCAGAATGTCAAAGGTTGAATTTAATAACGCATTGCGTAATCTTTGTATTTTAGCAAATCGTTATAACTATACACGGGGTGGTTCTTATGGAAGTTATAACCATAATTATCCAGTTCCACAAGAGGAAGAATTACACGGAACACCGTTGAATGGTGCTATCTTATTATCAGAGCATATTATTCGAGATTTTACGAAACGAAATAATCTGCAAAATGTTAATGCAGTATGGTTAACTGATGGTGAAGCAAATGGTAGTACTTATGAATGGGATGCGAAAAAAATGGAAGGTACATATATTCGCCGTCAATACGATACATTGTATTTGCAGGATAAGAAAACGAAGAAGAACCATATAATAGGAAAGAGTGGTGGACAGCATGGTCTTACCCCTTCACTTTTCGATGTGGTTAAATCAAGACTGGATATCAATATTGTCGGTTTTTATATTATTCCAAGATTTACTCCAAACGCATTATGGAGATTTTCTCCTAGAGATTATAATAAGAATCATCCGGCTGGTAAAGAGAAATTTAGAAATTGGATTTCTGAAGCAAAGAAAGCTGGTTTCTTTATAAAGACGGAATCAGGATATGATGAATATTATGTTATTCAAGCATTGAACAAGAATCAGGCGATTGGTGAAATCGACGAAAAGATGACCACTCGTAAGATGTCTACCCTCTTTTCTAGACAAAATAGCCAGTTTAAATCAACGAGGGTTATCCTGTCTAGATTCGTGGATCTAATTACGGCTTAATATACAGCGATTTAATGCGATATTTACCTCAATACATAGTAGGATATGGGTCAAATAACATCGCCTTATATCGCCGTTAAACGAGCCAATAAAACCTTTAAATATAAGGAGTTACATTTATTTTCACTTATTGTTTGTTTTCAATGGGTTACAATGGCGCTTTTTCCTTGACAAACCCGTGAAAATTTGTTATAATATATATAAGAATTGAATATTAACTGATAGGAGTTACATACATTATGAAGAAGCTTGATATGAATTCAACTTCAACTCGCAGAGCTTTCAAAGCAGAAATTGATAAGCTCTATGGTGTTGGAGCATTCACATTGGAACAAGCCAAAAGTGCGCTCGTTTCATGTGGTGAGGATTTAAAAAGTAAATGGCCTGCCATTTATAAAATCGTCTTGAAAAGACATTGTGAAGTTGAACCGGGTCTATTTTCATTTGCTGGGAATGCTACAGTTAGCATTGAAGCAAGTAAAGTGGAAGAGAAGCAAAAAACTCTCGAATCTGATTGGGAAGTTTTATCTGAAGCTCCGGTGAAACCGAAAGTAGTTGCTAATGCGGCTCCTTTTATTATTAACCTCATTCCTAAAAGAGATCCTCAATATGTATCTTGGGGACATTTTAAAGACATTAAGACCGTTTTAGAGAAGCGAATATTTTATCCGCTGTTTGTTACTGGTCTTTCTGGTAACGGCAAGACCTCCATGATTCGGGAAGTTTGTGCTAAACTTAAACGTGACTTCGTTCGTGTTAACATTACTGTTGAGACGGATGAGGATGACTTGCTTGGTGGTTTCCGATTAGTTAACGGTGAAACGGTTTGGCAGGATGGTCCTATCATCGTCGCTATGCGAACCGGTGCTGTTGCACTTATTGATGAAATTGACTTAGCATCACATAAGATTATGTGCTTACAACCGATCATGGAAGGTCAGCCAATTTATTTGAAGAAGATTAATGAAGTGGTTTATCCGAAGCCCGGTTTTAATATTGTGGCAACGGCTAATACAAAAGGTAAGGGTTCTGAAGATGGACGTTTCATGGGAACCAATATCTTGAATGAAGCATTTCTTGATCGTTTTTCAGCTACCTTTTATCAAGAATATCCTTCAGCTGCTTATGAAGCTAAAATACTTAAGAAGCAATTTTCCGTTCATGATATTCAGGAAGATGACTTTGTAGATAAGTTAGTTAAATGGGCGGATGTAATTCGACAATCTTATAAAGAAGGTGCTGTTGATGAAATTATCACCACCCGAAGGTTGATTGATATTACGAAATCATTTGTCATCTTTGGTGATAAAATGAAATCTGTAGTGATGTGTCTTGAACGTTTTGACACAGAGACAAAAGAATCCTTTTCGGATTTATATACAAAGGTTGATGCGGGTGTATCATTAGAGGGTGATGTAGAATCGGATGATACAGAAGATGCAAAGCCAATTGAGAATAAAGACGATCAGGTACCGTTCTAATGCGTTACATATTATTTCTATTATTATTCATGACCGGAATAGCAGATGCTGTTGAGAAACAGGACTGCGAGGTCATGGATAAAAAAGAATTTGCTATAGCATTGGGATGGAAGTTTGGTGGATGGGGTTTTGGAGTTGGACCTGAAATCGCATTCAAAGATTCACGGGGTGTTGATTGGAGCGGAAGTGTGCAGTATATGGTTGCTGAATATCAAGAACTCTGTTCTAGATATAATACAGGTCGAATTTCTCAAGCACAATATGATAGAGAGATTCAAAATATTATTGAAAGAAGTAGGCGGTATGAAATGGAAATTGCAGAGTATTTCCGAAAGAAGAAAGCAGTTATTTTTAATCAGATGGAGAGGGCAGTAAGATGAAAAATTTTATTATGATTACAATTCTGATATTGATGGGAACGGCTTGTGCCGGTATTCCAACAATGCCAGAACCACCAAAAGCTTTGGTGGAATATGATCCTCCAAAATGGGTTCTTTTAGGTGGCGGCGCATGGTCGGATTCTAAAGGTAAAGCATTTTATGGTGTGGGATCTGCTACCGGTATTAAAAACTATTCGCTACAGAGAACTATTGCAGATGATAGAGCAAGGGGTGATCTTGGAAAAGTTTTTGAAGTTTATATGACTTCTTTAACAAAAGATTATCAAGCACATACTACAATGGGTGGCTTTGGTGCTTCTAACGAAGAACAAAATGCAGAGGTAGCATTGCAGGTTGTAGTTCATCAAACACTTCGTGGTGTAGTGATTGTGGATCATTTTGAGATCCCCGCTCGCCAAGAGTTTCTTTCTTTAGCTCGTTTAGATTACGATGCTTTTAAGCGAAATGTTGAGAATAATAAAGAGTTCCAACAGCTCCCTCAAAAGATACGTGATGATATTAAAGAAAGAGCTGATAAGCTTCATGTGGAAATGCAAGATGAAGCAAATCGATTAAATCAGAATCGTGGTTTCTTTGCTGAGGATGAATAGTATGAAAGAGCTATTTACATTTATTTTGGTGGTTATGTTTTGGTTTACATTTATTTTCTTAATCAATACATCAATCGCAAATGCAGATGCTCCTGACTGGGTACTTGGAAAAGGACATAAGAGTTTTCCTGATTCTAAGTACTTAGTTGGTGTTGGACTTTCTGATAAGAGTCCTATTACCGCATCAGAATCTGCGCGAGCAGAATTAATTAAGTCTATTAGAGTTAAAGTTAATTCTGTTGCGTTGGATTATAATAGTCGGGACAAATCTGTTTCTGAATCTTCTATTATGTCAGAAACAGATTTCCTTCTTGAGGGTTCACAAGTAAAAGATGGATGGTATGATTCTAGAAATAATTTATACTATTCATTTGTTGTTATTGAAAGGAAGCTTGTTCTTGAAACCTTAAAAGCAATCATTGATAATATACTACAAAGTGTTGCATTAATGTTACGTCAAGGAGATGCATTTTATGTTAATGGTGATATTATAAAAGCGTTAGTATATTATTATGATGGTTATAAAGAAAGTGAGAAACTTCTTCCTTGTATTCAGACCTATAATAGTGTTATAATGGTTAATGAATATAAAAATGAGTATGGTATTTTATTTAGAGAGAAGATTCTAAATATTGTAGATAATATTTATCTTGAGAAAGTAAATAAGACATTAACTGTATCTAAGATATATTTAAATGTTCGTGCTATGTATAATGGGAGAGGTATAAAGAACTTTCCAATTAAATTTTCTAGCGGGTACAATCGTTATAGTGAAAGAATACTTTGTAATAGAGTAGGTGAGTGTGTGGTGAATCCAAGAATAACAAAAGTGGCTCATGTAGATGATGCTGATATTTCTATAAAAGCTGTTGTTGATTTACAGACTTTTGAAAGACATTTTAATCATTCTTTAAAAAAGAATTTATTTGGACGATTAGAATTACTTAGCGTTTCTTTTAACGCAAGAAAAAGAATTAATAAATCTGTTGCCTCACAACCGATACAACCAAAAAGAACCTTCCAACAACCAGTAAAGTTCAGAACATTTTATAAGAATGATATAGGTCTAGGTCCTTTGCGTAGACCATTTTTTATAGATAGATGGAAAGCAAGACAAAGAGGTTATCATGGTAATGTTAATATAAGAATAGGATGGTAATATGCCTCGCGAGATGTTAAAGTTAAGAAAAGGTGATGTTGCATTAAAAATTAGAAGTGACGGATCAGTTGAACTAGCAGGTGTTGGTGATAAGCCAATGATGGATTCTAAAGGAAACATTAATCCTGTTATTTTATTTTCTGCAGCTTGGGCAAAGAAAGATCCGGATCTGATGCATAATTTGATTGTAAATTTTCAGAATTGTGTTCGTGAAGGATACTTTGGTGAAGAAGCAAAGAATGATTTTACTAAAATGGAAGCAGCTGCAAAAGCGGCTATTGATAAAGATAAGACGGTAGGCAAAGCAAAAATTGAAGAACCAGTTTTAGATCCTGATACAAAACCTTCACTTGGTAATGAATTTGAAACTCATTCTGATGCAGCCTCTGGAGCAGTTACATTTGAACAACCAAAACCATATGATAAGGATGACATGTTGAAAGGGAGAGATTCATGAAATTAAGTTCGGCAACACTTGAGGTTTTAAAAAACTTTTCTAATATTAACCAATCTATTGCAGTCACAATAGGCAGTAAACTTAAAACAGTTAATTCTTTAAAGAATATTCTTGCGCACGCCAAAGTCGAAGAAGATTTTCCAAAAGGATTTGCTATTTATGATTTAACTAAATTTTTAGGTCTGTTATCTACAATGGATGATCCTGATTTGTCTTTCAATGATAATGACGTTACCATTTCCTCCGGTACAACAAAATGTGATTATCGTTATGCAGATATAGATTATATTGTAAAACCAGAAAAAGATATTGATATGCCCGAGTGTGAAATTCAGTTTACACTTAAAAAGGATGTCTTTACCAGCATGGAAAATTCAGCAACTGTTCTTCAGTTAAATGATATTTATTTTAAAGGTTGTGAAAAGTCTGGTAAGATTATTATGGGCGCAACAAATAAAAAGAATGATTCGGAACATGGACTTTCAATGGAAGTTGGGGAAGGTGTTACGAATAAATTTAATGTTGTTTTGAAGAAAGAGAATCTTAAAATCATTCCGGGTGATTATAATGTTGCTATATCCTCTAAGGGTATTTCGCATTTTAAACATACTGAGTTGGAGTTGGAATATTGGATTGCATTGGAACCTACTAGTGATTATGAGTGATTGGGAAAAATTGAGAGATTGTGTTCTTGGTTTAGGATCAATTATAGCTTTAATCTTTTTTATGGGATGGGTGGGTAGATTATGAAAGATAAATTTGGTAGGGAATGGGAAATGGTGACATTAACAGATAAGAAGAAGAAGAAAAAGAAACATAAGAATAAAATTTTATATCCAACGGATAAAAGTATGGAAGAAGAAATGACAGAGATGTTTGAAGATGATAGACCTAAAAGTATGGAGTGATTATGAATAATACATTATGGGTAGAAAAGTATAGACCAGATAAGATTGCAAATTGTATTTTACCAAATCAACTTAAAACTATGTTTCAGAGTATTGTTGATTCGAAAGAGGTGCCGAACCTTCTTCTCACCGGATGTCCCGGGATTGGAAAGACTACGGTAGCAAAGGCATTATGCAATCAATTGGATTGTGATTGGTTGATGATAAACGGAAGTGATGAAGGTCGTATGATTGATACCTTGAGAACAACCGTTGTGAATTATGCCAGCACTGTAAGTCTCTCCGGTGGGAAGAAGGTCATTATTATTGATGAGGCTGATTACATGAATAAAGATTCTGTGCAACCAGCATTGAGGGGAGTCATAGAAGAATTTTCAAAGAATTGTCGCTTTATATTTACTTGTAATTTTAAGAATCGAATTATACCAGCATTACATTCTCGATGTTCAGTTGTTGATTTTATCATTAGCAAAGATGATAAACCGCCTCTTGGTATGGAGATGTTGGTAAATGTTAAACGAATATTAACCGAAGAGGGAGTAAAATACGAAGAAAGTGTTTTAGTAGAATTGATTATGAAACATTTTCCAGATTTTCGTAGAGTGATTAATGAGTTACAAAAGTATTCTTTAAATGGTATTATTGATGATGGTATTCTTAAACAATCATCTGATGAAAACTTTAATGAATTATTTGTAGCTTTGAAAGGAAAAGATTTTTCCAGTATGAGGAAATGGGTAGCACAAAATATTGATAATGATCATGTGAGATTGTATCGTCAAATTTATGATAATTTAAATGTAAAATTTGAAAAGCAAAGTATTCCACAAGCAGTATTAACAATTGCTGATTATTCTTATAAGTCGGCCTTTGTAGCAGATCAAGAAGTCAATATGGTAGCTTGTTTAACTGAGATAATGATGGAATGT
>Ga0315334_10000711_pt1 | contig 20145 bp, 18 predicted proteins | sample M150034915metaG_FD_205555 | JGI IMG/M metagenome (GOLD analysis project Ga0315334, IMG submission 205555) | Ammonia-oxidizing marine archaeal communities from Monterey Bay, California, United States - M1 500m 34915 | ecosystem: Environmental > Aquatic > Marine > Intertidal zone | place: USA... | reverse complement strand
GCCGATAAAGAATCTGATCGCGCCCCAGCATGCAACCGTCAGGAAAGACTACAATTTGTGCACCGGGATCCGCGATGAACGACCGCCGAACCCCATAGCGGTGGGAAGTCCAGAAAAGCACGGAGGTGAAATCAGCGATGCGGAGACTTGCAGTAGGCGATATCCACGGTTGCTATCATGCACTTGCCACCCTCGAAGCTTTTGCAAACTTCCAACCAGAGGATCACATCATCACCTTGGGTGATCACATCAATCGGGGGCCCGATTCCAGAGCCGTCGTTCAATGGTTGATTGAACGTCATGCCACGGGACGATTGACCGCTTTGCGTGGAAACCACGAGTGCCTCTTCAGTGCAGTCGTTGAATCAAAACTGAATCACGAGAACTGGATGAATTTCGGGGGCGATGAATTCCTCGCGTCCTACAACGCCCAGAGTATCGATGAACTGCCAGCGGAACACTTGGCGTTTCTGCAAAACGAGTTGCAAAGCTACTATCAGAATGAAACGCACTTCTGTGTCCACGCCAATGCATGCAGCGACTTGGATCTGGAAAAACAGCCCGACACGATGTTGTTCTGGGAACGATTCGAGAATGTGAAGCCCCACAAATCGGGTCGAATCATGGTGTGTGGACACACGCCACAACGAAGTGGTTACCCAAAAGACATTGGCCACGCCATCTGCATTGACACCGCTGCTGCACGGCAGGGATGGCTGACCTGTCTGGATCTCGATGGCCGGCATTGCTGGCAGGCAAACGAGGCGGGGAATACGCGCAGCTTTTCTCTGGATGCCCAAAAAAACAGAGCAATGTAACCAGGTATCTTTTCGACCCAACGGCATGTTCCGTCCAGTAGCCCGTGTTTTTCTTCGTATCGAATTGCTGCGGTAAAAAACGGAATTCCTTCACTTTCCAGCGTGAGCCTTGACATCCCAAGCTCGGACATCACGAAATACCGCCGTTCCTTGCCAATGGGGGGGACGAGGCGTCTTCCATGCAAGATGACGTCACGGCGGTCGCTTGATGTCGGCCCCAGACCTGACGGCAGGACCAGCGTGCAAGAGTTGGATCGGCGAGCGGCATCTGATCAACGGATGGCTGAGCGAGTATATTGCGGCCTGAGATCGCCCTTCCTGTCAGTGCGGCTCCACGAATTCCCTGGCAACACTGCCATCAAATCCATCACCGCATGAGGCTTGTGGTGTGGTGCAAGCAGGCCGGGGAACGAATTTCGCTCGACTGCGTTCAACCTGTTCGACACGCCGCACAGGCACCTGACTCAACCATCATTTCACTACGGTGCGAAGAAACACCGCTACCACTGAATCCTGCTCCGGTTTGGAAAGAATCCCATGCTGTCATTGACTCTGCTTTCGTTTCTTTTCTTCACTGGATTGGTGGCCTTCCTGACTTGGCGGGTCACACGTGGCACGAATCTGAATACCGACGAAGGGTATTTTCTGGCGGGTCGAAGCTTGACGGGCATCTTCATTGCCGGCTCGCTGTTGTTGACCAATTTATCAACCGAGCAACTGATCGGATTGAATGCCGGATCCTTCAATGACGGGCTGTCGGTAATGTGCTGGGAAGTGGTCGCTGGCATGTCGCTGGTCATTTTGGCGTTGGTCTTTCTTCCGCGTTACCTCAAATCGGGGATCGCGACGATCCCCCAGTTTCTTGAGGAGCGATATGGTTCCCCGGTCAGAGCGTTGACAGCAGGCATCTTCATCGTGGCTTACATGTTGATTCTGTTGCCGTTTGTTTTGTTTCTCGGGGCACGTGGACTCAATGGCATGCTTGGTCTGGAAGACCTGCTTGGTTTTGCCGAGTTGAAAACAATCTGGGGCATCATCATTTTTATCGCCGCACTCGGCGGAGCCTATGCGATTTGGGGTGGAATGCGAGCAATCGCCGTGTCTGACACCTTCAATGGCGCCGGCTTGTTGATTGGCGGTTTGATGATCACCTTCTTTTCGTTACGCGTGATTGCCGGGGACGAAGGGGGATTCATGGGAGCATTTGAGAAAATCAAAGCGGCTGATCCCGATGCCTTCAACTCCTTGGGCGGATCGGATGAAGGTACACATTGGCCGACACTGTTCACCGGCGTGTTACTGCTGAACTTTTTTTACTGGTGCACCAATCAGCAGATCATTCAACGTACGTTTGGAGCCAAGAATCTGGCCGAGGGTCAAAAGGGTGTGCTGCTGGCGGCGTTCTTCAAAATTCTGGCACCACTGATTCTGGTTTTACCCGGGATCATCGCAGCCTATCTGGTGATCGGCATTGCGGATCCCGAAATGATAGCTGACGTTGGAACGAATCAGGAAGGAAACTGGGTTGCTGACCGAGCCTATGGTGCTCTGGTGAGCAAAGTGCTGCCCACCTGGTTTTTAGGTTTCTTTGCTGCCGTGGTGGTAGGCTCGATTTTGTCAACATTCAATTCGGTGCTCAATTCCGCAGCGACATTGTTTTCGCTGGATGTTTACAAGCAGTACCTGAATCCCAAAGCTTCAACAAAAACAGTCGTCCGATCAGGTCAGATTTGCAGTTTACTGGTCGGGATCTTTGCCGTGGTTGCAGCGCCCAATATTTTCTATGGCCGCGAAGCAATTTTTGGATTTTTCCAGACGCTCAACGGAGTCTACTTCATCCCACTGTTGGCCATCATCATGGTCGGGATGTTCAATCGGTATGCCGATGGCAAATCGGCGTTGATCACGTTGCTGGTGGGTTTGGGGCTGATGGTCATCGGTACCTTCTTCTCCGGCGAGCCAATCGAAAATGAAACAAAGGGGTGGTTGATCGACAATTTTCATTCCCCATTCCATTACATGGGTGCCGTATTTGTCCTGCTGATTGCTTTGCAACTGATACTCAGCGCCGCAGGCATGAGGAGACCCGAACCCTATGTTCAAGTCGATGCTGGTCTCGTTGATCTGACACCCTGGAAACCAGCTCGCTATGTCGGTGCTGCATTGATTCTGTTGGTCCTCGCGATCTATGCATTTTTCGCGATCTAAGATTAAGCCAGCAAAGATCAGGAGGGGTCAGATACGAGATACCGCGTGCAGCGGATCGCCGCTGCGTTCGCTGAAACGCGTGCATCCACTTGGTTCGTAAAATCTGCCACGAGCCAATGCGAGAGACAACCCAAAGCGAATCCAACCGGAAAAACGGCAAAACGTTGCAACAACAGTCGAGTCCAACAACATTGGAATCAGGACGATGCCCCGGTCATCGAGAGAACGCCATGACTCACCCTCAGCTTAATGCCTTCCCCTCCATCAGCCGCCTCAGCCTTTGCCTTGCGGCTTTCTTCTACACTCAGTTTTCGTTATTGTCGGCGGACGAATCACCGCGGCAACGGCCCAACATCATCATGGTATTCATCGATGACATGGGCTGGTCCGATCTTTCCTGTTTCGCTGGCAAGCAGGTCGAAACGGAACACATTGATCGTCTGGCAACCGAGGGAATCCGTTTCACCAACTTTTATGTCAATTCGCCGATCTGCTCACCCTCGCGAGTCGCTTTGGCCACGGGACAGTATCCACAGCGATGGCGAATCACCTCGTACCTGAACAATCGACGTTCGAATCACGAACGGGGCATGGCCCAATGGCTGGACCCGGCAGCCCCAATGTTGGCAAGAGAATTACAACAAGCGGGCTATGCCACCGGCCATTTCGGAAAATGGCACATGGGTGGTCAACGCGACGTGGGCGACGCCCCGCTGATTCAAGAATATGGTTTCGATCGTTCGTTGACCAACTTTGAAGGGCTCGGGCCTCGCGTACTGCCTCTCAAGGATGCTTACGACGGCAATCCGCTGGGCAGACATGATTTGGGTTCTGCAAGACTCGGCAAGGGTCCAATTCAATGGATGGACCGTTCAGTCATCACGGCCGAGTTCACTCGACAGGCCATCGATTTCATTGATCAAGCCAAGGCTGCCAACCAACCCTTCTATGTCAACGTCTGGCCCGACGACGTCCATTCGCCATTTTTTCCGCCTCAGAACCTACGTGAACAAACAGATGGCAGCAAACGCTCTTTGTACTACGCAGTCCTCGATGCGATGGATCAGCAACTCGGTATTCTGTTCACCCGGATTCGCGAGGATGAACAATTACGGAACAACACTCTGATCATTCTGGCCTCAGATAATGGGCACGAAGAGGGTGCCGGTCAATCAGATCCCCTACGAGGCGCCAAGACATGGCTTTACGAAGGCGGCATCCGATCGCCATTGATCGTGTGGGGACCGGGACTGATCGACCAGCAAGCAGCGGGGACGACGAACGAGGATTCCATTCTGTGCGCGATGGATATCAATGCATCGCTGTACACCATTGCTCATGTCGCGGCCCCTGCTGAAACCGTTCTCGATGGTGAACCATTATCAGCAACCCTGCTGGGAAAATCCCGACAGGGCCGATCCAGCCCCATCTTCTGGAGGCGACCTCCCGATCGTCCCGGCACCCAACGCGAAGACAACCCAGACCTTGCCGTGCGTCATGGTCGATGGAAATTCCTTGTCAATCATGATGGTAGTAAGCCGCAACTTTTCGATCTCAAACAAGACTCAAGTGAGCAACACAATGTTGCGGCATCCCATCCCGACATCGCAGATCGCTTGCTCACCACCGTTCAGGCATGGAACAGAGAACTTCCTGCTGACGCTGGCGTTCCCGGCTTTCAGAATACCGGCAACGTTACAGAACCGCTCGCTGACGATCAATTCATCAACCCCGTGGGTGAGGGTGCTGATCCATGGGTCATTCGTGATCCAAACGCAAATCGTTATCTGTGGTGCCTGTCCGAGGGCAATCGGGCGATCGCCATTCACACGTCTGATCGCCTGGAGTCGATGGGACAGAAACACATTGTTTGGGAAGCTCCCAACGACGGACCGTATTCCAAAGAAGTCTGGGCTCCCGAACTGCATTTCCTTGATGGTCGATGGTACATCTATTTTGCAGCATCCGATGGGAACAACGCCAACCATCTTTCCTACGTGCTTGAAAGTGAAGGCCCGAATCCACTTGGTCCTTATTCGCTGCAAGGCCCCTTGGCGACAGGTCAAGGCAAGGATGGACGCAGCCCCAACCTGTGGGCGATCGATGTCACGGTGCTGCAGCATGATGGCAAGAAATTCGCGATCTGGTCTGGCTGGGATGCTCAGGGTACCGACCAACAGTACCTGTACATTGCCCGCATGAAATCTGCGACTGAACTGGCGGGGCCGAGAGTCCGCCTGTGCAACAACGATGATTACCCGTGGGAATTTACCGAATACACAGGTGATCCCGAATCGCTTGACAAAGGCCGCGGTTTGAACGAAGCGCCTCAATCATTCAAGTCCAAGGGCCGGACCTTCATTACCTACTCGTGCGGTGCATCCTGGCTGCCCACCTACAAACTGGGACTATTGGAACTCACCGGCGAGAACCCTCTCGAACCCCAGGCTTGGAAAAAACATCCGACACCCGTCTTCACCGGCGACAGAACAACCATCGGCGTCGGGCATTCCTGCTTTGTCCGTTCACTGGACGGCAGCGAACTCTGGCATGTCTATCACGCCAAACGGGATCGCGATCCCGGTTGGCGAAGAACTGTCTTTGTGCAACCGATGAAAACCGGAAAACTTGGCTTTCCGTTGCTTGGTCGCCCCAAAACGCACGGAACCACGACGCTGCGACCGAGCGGGGGAAAACCACGGCCAGCCCGTCAGCAATTCAAGCAATCACTGCGACAGGAAACACCTCCGGTGGATTTCAACTACTACGGTCATCACCAATATGTCAGGCCAACAACCAGTGGGTTTGAGCTTGGTGTTATCCCCGCCGATCCCGTCAATGCTTTCCGAAGCGGCGAAAAGATTGTGTTCGACGGGACACTGCCATCCGATATCGATATCTCAGTCACGATCGATCTACTGGGACAATCCGATGCGCGTGACGCGGGCCTGCTGGTACGCACCAGCGGACCTTCCGTTGGATACGATTCCCAGCGAGGTTACTTTGCTGGTTTAATCCCCAGAACCGGTCTGGTCATTTTCGGAAAGACAGATGGCGATGCATGGACGGAATTGGCCCGGCAGAAGAGCAGTTTCAATCCGAAAAAAGATCAGCGACTGGGAGTCGTCTGCCGTGGGGATCAGTTCACTGTGAACCTGAATGGAAAGCCGGTGATATCGGTCAATGATCCAACTTATGATCGTGGAACGATCGGCCTACGTGTGGTCGACACCCATGCGGTTTTCAAGGATCTTGAATTAACGCCATTGCACAACAACTAAAACCCAAGACTCAATTGACTCCCGAGAATCGTCGCCGGGAATCGCAGTGGAGCAATCAGACCGTTTCGAAGTCAACAGGAAAGTCTTCGAGTTTCTCGACGTAGACACCGCCCATTCCATAAAAGGGTCCTGCATCAGCCTGCCACTCCATCAACACCACAAGATTCACTTCGGTATCAGCCAGCTTCAATTGAACGGCAAGTCGATTCGCATCCAGTGGCTCGGTGTGAAAAAATCCGATCGAAGTGGGCGAGACGTCCCGGGTGATCACCTCAATTGGATCGCCCACCGGTTGATTATCCTCGTCCAGCGGAACAACAACCACTGGAATCGCCATGGTGTGCCGCTTGTCCTGCCGGCGTTCCCCACCTTTGTAGACAGTGGAATTGAGAAATTGCCTCTTGGCAAAGTCGCTCAGTTCCTGCGGCAGTTTCTTTAAAGGACGGCAAAGAATGGTCTCGGTAAACAAGGTCAGATCTCGTAACGGGGATCAGGGGATACGTGCTCAACATTGGTGCCCCCCGGCATCCAAACAAGTCCCCCGTACGCCGAACTGTCATCAACTAAAGTCCGCATCAGAAAAATGGGGTGTGGATCGGCGAGGGTGAGCGATTGAAACGATCCAGCAGCACCAAAACTACCGTCAACGGTTTCCAAAGGAACGGTTAAAACGGTTGATCCGCCTAATAACCACACGCCAAGCTGTTGAAGTATCATTGTCATTGCGTGAAAATAACCCCGCTAAACATTCTGTTTCGAGTCGTCAGACGTTACTGATTCACGAAAGGCAGGGGAGCCCCATGCGTCAATTACCAGCCAAGGCAACAACGCATCACTCGTGGAATGATTGACTGTTTCGAAAGAATGAACACAACGCTTTCTAAAGAATGAACACAACGCGGCCAGCCTCAGCGGCAGTCCATGCTCCTGCCTCGCGAACCCACAGACACCCGCAAGCACCGTCCAAAACGAAGACACCGGAACCTCAACATGAAATCTTTCCCTGAGCTCAATGGGAGCTTGATGGCCTGGTTAATCTGCCTGTTGCCGATGACAGGATTCACTGCGAACGCGGCTGAAAAACCCAACGTCGTGATTCTGCTAGCGGATGATCTGGGATATCAGGACATTGGCTGTTACGGCGGACCCGTGAAAACGCCAACGTTGGATTCATTGGCGGCCCGTGGCACACGCTTTGAACAATTCTATTCCGGCTGCGCCGTCTGCTCACCATCGCGGGCAACGCTGATGACAGGTCGTCACCATATCCGAACGGGCGTTTACAGTTGGATTCATGATGCCAGTCAAAAATCCCACCTCCTGCCGCGTGAGGTCACTCTGGCGGAAATTCTGCGGGCCGCCGGATACCAAACGGCACACGTCGGCAAATGGCATCTTGGACTACCGACCGAACAACATGCCAAGCCAACGCCTGACCAGCATGGCTTTGATTACTGGTTTGCCACCTGGAACAATGCAGAACCCAGTCACAGGAACCCCAACAATTTCATCCGCAATGGAAAGCCAGTGGGGCAGCTCGAGGGTTACGCATGCCAGCTAGTGGTCGATGAAGCCATTTCGTGGCTGGATACGCAACACCACCCTGACCAACCGTTCTTTTTGAATGTCTGGTTTCATGAGCCACATGCGCCGATCGCTGCCCCCGATGCCATCGTCAACCAGTATGGTTCCAGCAAGGACAAATCCGCCATCTACTCCGGCACCATCGACAATACCGACAGGGCAATTTCCCGTCTGTTAAAGAAACTCAAGCAGGTCGCTAGTGAACAAGACACCCTCATCATTTACGCCTCAGACAATGGCAGCTACCGGGACGATCGCACCGGCGGTCTGCGCGGTCGCAAAGGCGTGAACTGGGAGGGCGGCATTCGAGTCCCAGGCATCTTCAGTTGGCCGGGTGTCATACAAACCGATGTCGTCTCATCCACCCCCGCTGGACTCGTCGATGTCCTGCCAACGATCTGCGGGTTGCTCGAAATTGAAAAACCGAATCGGCATCTGGACGGTACCGACCTGACTCCGATTCTGACCGGGCGGAATGATTCATGGCATCGCCAACAACCATTGTTCTGGCATCTTCAGAAATCTCGCCCGATTGTCGCGATGCGAGACGGAAACCATTCATTGGTTGCGGAACCGGATTACGAGCTGTCCACCAACAACATGTTCCAGGAAGCATGGATTCCCACCATCAGATCTGGTGGCTACCGAAACTATCAGCTGTTCGATCTGACCGCAGATCCGAAGCAACAGAACAACATTGCCGCACAAAACCCGCAGTTACTTGAACAACTGAAAAGCAAACTCCTGAAAATCAACCGCAGTATCATGGATGAAGCCCACGACTGGACCACTGAGTAAATCAGCCACGTTTGACAGTCCGAGCAGCACGCGGAAAGAACTTCGACAGGCAAGTTGCAGAAACCTCGCTGCACGCGCGGACTACAGATAGATTCCAAAAGCCATTTGAAGTACCCAACGCGGGCCTTTAGAATATCAGACTCATTGAAACGCAACAGCTCAAATCCCCTCCCTGCCGGAACCCTCCATGTACCGCTCTCTCACTCTCTGCAGCCTATTTTTGTTCGGAATCGCTGCAAGCACCGCTAACGCTGCCGATGCTTATCAGGTCAAGGACACTCCCGGGCAATACGCGGATGTCATCACGCCTGCCGGGCAACCGATCCTTCGGTACATGTACGCCCGTGACACAGCGGACGAGTCCAAGACGTTTGACACTGCCAAGATCTATGCACACGTCTTTGCGGATGACGGCGAAACGACCCTTACCAAGGGAGCCGGTGGCAAGTTCCCGCATCATCGCGGCATTTTCATCGGCTGGAATAAACTCAAGCATGGTGGCAAGAGCCATGACCTTTGGCACGTTCGCAACACAGTACAGAAACACCGTGAATTCGAAGAAATCGAAGCGGCAGACAAGGGAGCCAGAATCACATCGCTGATCGATTGGATTGGCACCGATGGCAAACCTGTCATCGAAGAAAAGCGAACCTACAAAATAACGGCTGAAGATGGAGCACACGCGGTGATTGACTTCACCGCCAAACTCACAGCGGTCGGCAGTGATGTGGAACTCAATGGTGACCCCGAGCACGCAGGGGTGCAGTTCCGCCCGTCTCAACAGGTTGCTGAAAACCAATCAGCTGCCTACACGTTTCACAAGGATGGAACCGACCCCAAAGTGGACCGCGACCTTCCTTGGGTCGCCGAGAGTTTTCAGGTGGGGGACGATTGGTGGTCAGTGCAACACATGAGCCATCCGTCGAATCCCGACGGCGCACGCTGGTCGGCGTACCGCGACTACGGCCGTTTCGGCCCCTTCACCGTTGTGAACCTCGCCGACGGCGAATCAATCACATTCCGCTATCGTTTCCGCGTCACCAAAGGAAAGACAGATGACCGTGACGCCTTGCAGGCATGTTTTGAACAGTACAGCAAGTGAGCCAACGACCACATTGCCCGGCAGCAGGAATCGATTTTTCAGTGCCTAAAGGTTTCAGTGCGTTAACGCGTACACCAGAATATTGATGGTGATCGCGTACGCATCAATCGAGAAACGCTCAAAGAACTCTTTCGACTCGCCTTCGCGTTCCCAACCGTCTGCAATATCCGTGTTATGGGTCGCGACCACCATCAAGCGATCCTGTTTATCGAACAATCCCATGAAGCGAACGCGGTTCACGCCAGACACACCGCCACTGGGACTGCGATGGGCAAAGGGCGGATCCCACGGCAAACCGGTCTCCATGTAAAAAATTCTCGCAGGCACCTGAGGACACTGCTTCAAGGGGTAGACCACACTGAGAATGGGATGGCCTGATGGAATCGGACGCACGGTCCAGTCACGACGAAGCGTCCCAATATTTCTAACAAAGTTCAACCACTCAGCTTGCCCCCAGAAGTCATCCACCCACAGGAACCCACCCCGTTGCAGATAGCGTTCCAGCCCCGCACTTTCTGCTTGCGACAACTCCTGCCAGCCAACGTCACTCATGAAAATGAATGGATAATCGAGAAGTTTTTCGTCGGTCAGACGCAACACAATCGGCTCAGGGCTGATCCTCATCGACGTCAGTTCATTCAACCGAAGGATCAGATTTTTTTCAGCACGTGGATAATCAGTTTCCCAACGCTGCCAGTCGCGTCCTTCATAACGGTACCACGATTCGTTGTATCCTCCTGAACTGTCATACTTCACGCGTACAAACGTAAACGCATCAGGATCAGGCTGCGGTAGAACGCCACTGCTGTCTGTGTCTGCGACCAAATGACTGACGCCAAGGACGACGACCACCACCAGCAGTCCAGACAGAAGAAGTGAACGGCGAAGCGTCAAGCGAATCATGGAGCAGTTGCTGCTTCAACAAAAGTGGATAGAACCCGAGCGTTCAGCAATACGATACCTGACATTCATACTGACTGCATCTGGCAGTGCATCCACCCTGCGATACAGGAAGATACAGGATTGTCAGGCAAGGCATGGGCCGCTGACACGCTCACGACCAGCATGGACGAACATTCAGCATGGACGAACATCGTCAGTCCTACTGTTCCAGCCCGGCAACATCCATCTTGATCACGAACACTGAATCCTGTGCGGTAATGAACAGGTGTTGATTCTTGGGCCCGGCAAAGGTGACGTTAGCGGTCCATCCCTTTGGAATCGGTATGTTTCTAAGTTTCTTGCCATCGCGATCAAAGACCGTCACACCCTTTCCTGTCAGGTAAACATTTCGCTGCTGATCAATCGTCATCCCATCGCTTCCCATGGAACAAAAAAGCGTGCGGTCCGTCAGTTTGCCATCATCATCGATGCTGTAACGATAGGTTTTCTTGTCACCAATATCAGCGACATACAGGTGGCGATTCTCGGCGTCGCCGATGATTCCATTGGGCTGTTTCAAATCAACGGCAACCTGTGACAGCTTGCCATCAGGCGTGACACGATAAACGCCACGCGGGTTATCTGCGGGAATGACCTGAGTCCAGTACGGGCGTTTGTACAACGGATCGGTAAAATAGATGGCACCATCACGATCCACCCAACAGTCATTTGGTCCTGACAAGCGACGCCCTGCTGGCCCGACCGCGAGGACACGATGCTTTTGATCCGAAATATCAATCTGCCAAAGCTCATTATTCTCATCAGCACAGGCAATGATCTTGTTGGGTGCTACAAAGAAAAGCCCATTGGCACGACCACATGGTTTCAGCCAATCACTGAGTTTTCCGGTGGCAAAGTCATAGTGAACAATGCGATCGTTGGGTTGGTCGGTAAAGTAAACGTTGCCCGCAGCATCTGACGTGGGTCCTTCGGTGAAGGAGTACGCATCCCCCACAAGTTTCAGCGGACCCTGCGGCTCAACAGCTCCGGCCCAAATCGCTGGCATCAGCCCGGTCATGACAAAGAACGACCGTGCGGTGATCGCGGTCAGGGAATGGTGGAATCGCATGCAAACATTCCAAAGCGTAAGAACCGGTCGGAAAAACCGTGATTCTAATGAGGCTGCTGGATGGATTCATGAACCAAAGCCCTGTTCTGTTGAAAAATCGCTGGAACGATTGTTCTGACCGACGTCTTTTCGAGGCGGAACGGTCCGCTAAACTGTCAGGTAGCAGGAAAACCATGAAGCAAATCGTCACTATCGTTCGACCCCACCTCGCCGAAGAGGTCCTGACCAGATTGCGTCGGGCTCCGATTGAAGCAATGAGTGTGACTGAAGTGAAAGGCTATGGTCGCCAAAAGAGCTATCTGGATGAGTATCAGGAAACCGAGTACTCACAAGCCTTTGTTCCCAAAATCGAAATAACACTGTGGGTCGATGACTCGCGTTGCGAAGAGGTGCTTGAAAAGATTGTCGCCGTCGCCAGAGGTGGACGAATTGGGGATGGCAAAATACTTGTGCTGCCGGTGAGTGAATTTCAGTAGCAACGGATGACTGAACCGTCGCATGGGTCGGGTGGACGTGAGCCTGAAAGCCAACATCTGGCACGCCATCTTGAGTTGATCATCACGACCAAAAAGCGGGGACTCTGACCTGAAATCCCAAACAAGGGTGCGTGAAATTTCCATGCATACCCCTGAAGCTGCGGATCGAACTTCCCGGCGCGGCATCCTGTTATCGGTGTGGCTCTCGCCGGACCAATCGTTCACAATTCCATGTAGCATCTTGCCCGTTCCGATAACCTGCGATTGAAACCAGATGGATTGGCCCTCCCTTCCTGATTACGGTTGTATCCCGCGCTGGCCGCAGGATGGTCAAGCATTCATCCATCCGGATGATGTGCCGATTGCGACTCGCTGTTTTCCGAGTGAGAGAGTGTTTCGCCGCGATCGATTTGATGGAACATACTATCACTACAGTTACGGTTCTCTACGGTTTCGTCTGAGACCGAGCATGTGGTTGAAGGTCACACCAGATGGAATTGACATCAGCGACCATGTCGAAACGATCGGGGCTTCCCTGCAACGCGAACTGTTCGTTGCACAGGTTTGGGGGATGTACTTTATCCGCCGCAAAGGTTGCATCCTGTATCGACTGCGACGTGGTGATACCCAGATCCCCCGACTCTACACTGCAGCGAATCTACGTCTGCTGACAGACAAGACGAAAGTGCGTCCCGGTGACACAGCTTACCCAGAGCCCAAATGGAGTGGCGATGGAGACCTGCTGAAAGGATTCGACCTGTAAAACGGCGATCCGTTGGCAACCGATAAAATCACTCACCAGACGCAGACCAGCAAACGAACCGGGACGCGTAGCCAGCAGACATGGGGGTAAATCCATCCCCGATGGGATCTCTGGCATAGTGGTAAATGTAAGCGCGAGTGGTCGCATCGCTCTGAGCAACCCCAACAGGCTCCTGAGGTAAATCCCACGTATCGACAACCAGACGTCGATACAAATCTGGCAACCCGGGCTGATTCGCGCCTTCGATGGCGTCCAACACCTCCAGAACCTGTTGCATTTCCGGGTGCCGAAAATCCCATCTTTCTCCAGACACACAATCCGTTCCGCTGGTCATCGCCGGGTAGTCGCTGCGATCAAACAGAGCACCGAGGGTCCAGACTGGTCGCACAGCGAGTGGATTGCATGGCCACATCGACGCTCGGCATTCCCCACGCTTGAGTGTGCCGTAAACAAAAATCGAGGAAATCATATCGGAATCAATCTCTGAAATGGTTCATTGCGCAACTGCCTGAAAATACAACAGGCCAGTGAAAAACAACGTTCGATCATCCGCAATGCGGGGATCATTCGGCCCGCTACCCGACATCATCCACGAAACCTGTCGCCGATATGCGGGGCTGTCCTTCCCAATTCGTACTCGCTACATCATCATCTTTCATCTCTCTCTGGTGCATCCATCCCCTGAAAATACCCATGCCAATCGATCCTGAATTTGCCAAGGCTCTGCAAGCCCACTCCATGGAGATTGACGAAGCGATTGCAGAGCGATTAGAAAAATATGCTCGCGTTCTTTGGAAGTGGAACGAACAACTGAATCTCACGCGACACACCAACTGGGACCTCTTTGTTGGTCGTGACCTTCGGGATTGTTTGCAATTAGCCCCTTTGCTCGAGTCCGGGGAAGAGGTGCTCGACTTGGGCAGCGGAAACGGAATCCCGGGAATTCCACTGGCCATCCTCCGATCTGACATCGACATTTCGCTTGCCGAATCGGTCACGAAACGGGCCAAGGTGCTTGGCGAAATCATCGATGAATTGCAACTGCCGGTTCCAATTTACGGCGCCCGTGGAGAGGATCTGCTCGAAGATTTCCGATTCTCAACGATCGTATCACGAGCCGTCGGCAGCATCCTCAAATTCTGCCGCTGGATGGAGCCACATTGGACGAGCGTCGATCGCCTGCTATTGGTGAAAGGGCCAAAATGGGTCGAGGAGCGGAACGAAGCCCGCCATTTAGGGGGCTTGGCCAATCTGGACCTGAGACGGGTTGCTTCGTACCCACTGGGGGATGACGCCGATTCCGAGGGTGTCATTCTGCAGATTTCTCCAGCAGGCAGGAACGTGGGGCAAACCAGCGATGAGCCCTGATCGCCGCTGAAAAGCGTGAATTGCCCCTGAAACGTTACTTTTCTATGCTGGCACGCACCCGCAACGTGATTCGTCTAGGCATGTTCGGTCAGGCGTCTATACTTCTGCCATCGAAACGCCGTGTTTTTGGCCTCTGGACTCACGAATCGCCCTGATTGGGTGAATTGGGACCTTGCCCGTCCAGAAACAAGATTCCGCAGAGCCGTCTCGATCAGAGCGTTTCCGGCAGTCTGGTTTTGCACGTCACACTCGCTCACAACCGCACCACATAGTTTCCCGAAATGTCGGATTACAGCCTCACTCATCTCAAGCAGCTCGAAGCTGAGAGCATTCACATCCTCCGTGAAGTCGTCTCGGAATTCCAAAAGCCAGTCATGCTGTACAGCGTCGGCAAGGATTCAGCAGTACTGGTTCATCTGGCCCGTAAAGCCTTTTACCCGGCCAAGCCACCCTTTCCTCTAATGCATGTAGACACGACCTGGAAGTTTCGGGAAATGATCGAGTTCCGCGAACAATACGCGCGTAAGGAACTCGGACTCGACCTGATCGTCTACACCAATGAGGAAGGCCTGAAACACGACATCAAGCCCTGGGAAGACAGCGAGCGTCACACCGAGTTGATGAAGACCGATGCCCTCAAGACTGCTCTCGACAAATACCAATTCGATGCAGCTTTTGGTGGCGCACGACGCGACGAAGAAAAAAGCCGGGCCAAGGAACGGGTATTCAGCTTCCGCGACAAGTCACACCGCTGGGACCCCAAGAATCAGCGTCCTGAACTATGGAACCTGTACAACGGAAGGGTCAACAAAGGCGAATCGATTCGAGTCTTTCCAATGAGCAATTGGACCGAACTCGATGTCTGGCAATACATCCACCTGGAAGACATTCCGATCGTTCCGCTCTACAAGTCGGCGATGCGCAAAGTCGTCCGCAGAGATGGCATTCTGCTGATGTTGGATGACGATCGCATGCCGCTGCTTTCTGGTGAAAAAGCAGAAAACAAAATGGTTCGTTTTCGAACACTCGGCTGTTACCCGCTGTCGGGTGCTGTCGAAAGCGAAGCGACCACGTTGCCTGAGATCATCCAGGAAATGCTGCTTGCCAAAACAAGCGAACGGCAGGGCCGGATCATCGATCAGGACGAAGGTGGCGCCGGGATGGAAGAAAAGAAACGGCGTGGCTACTTCTAGCCCCGCAACCTTTCCATCCAACAACCGGTCACCGGAGCCAATGGCCGCCTGTGTGACACCGGGCCTGATGATGGCCCACCCGTACCCAACGCAAATACATCTGCTGCAAACAAGCAACCTCCGTCGCCTCTCGATCCAACCCTCGTGGTCAAACAATCCTGAATCGTTCTCATGAGCCATCAATCTGACCTGATCGCCACTGACATCCATGCGTACCTGAAACAGCATGAGTCCAAGCAACTCATGCGTTTCATCACTTGCGGTAGTGTTGACGACGGAAAAAGCACTCTGATCGGTCGTCTGCTGTATGACAGCAAGATGATCTATGAGGACCAACTTTCGCAACTCGAAGCTGAATCGAAATTGTTCGGCACAACCGGTGGAAAATTTGACCCGGCGCTGCTTACCGATGGCTTGAAAGCTGAACGTGAGCAAGGCATCACCATCGACGTTGCATATCGATACTTCAGCACTCCAAAACGCAAATTCATCATTGCCGACACGCCTGGTCACGAGCAGTACACTCGCAACATGGCGACTGGGGCCAGCACCGCTGATCTGGCTGTGATCCTGATCGACGCGAGACATGGCGTTTTGACCCAAACACGACGCCACAGTTTCATCGTCTCGTTGCTGGGCATCCGGCATGTGATCGTTGCCGTCAACAAAATGGACCTGGTCGATTTTGACGAAGGCCGATTCAACGAGATCTGTGATGAGTATCGATCGTTCGCAATGCGGTTGGACCTGCCTGACCTGCACTTCATCCCGATCAGTGCGTTAGACGGCGACAACGTCGTGGATCGCAGCGAAAAATCGCCCTGGTACAGCGGAAGCACGCTGATGAACTTCCTGGAAACGGTCTACATCGGAAGCGACCGGAATCTGCAGGACTTTCGCATGCCAGTCCAGTACGTCAGTCGCCCCAATCTGGATTTCCGCGGATTCTGCGGAACAATCGCATCGGGAATCATCCGGCCGGGCGAAGAAATCATGGTATTGCCCAGTCGGCAAACATCCAAGGTCAAGGAAATTGTCACCTTTGATGGAGCCTTGGAAGAAGCCTTCGTGCCATTGTCGATCACCCTCACGCTGGAAGATGAGATCGATGCCAGTCGCGGCGACATGATCGTCCGCCCCGGCAACCTGCCGAGATCACGCGACCAGATCGAAGCCATGCTGGTCTGGATGGATTCCGAATCGATGGTTCCCGGCAAGACTTACCTGTTCAAACATACTTCACAGACACAACCCGGCACCATTGATTCGCTCAAGTACCGAGTCGACGTCAACACACTGCACCGCGATCCGGCACCAGAACTTGGCCTGAACGAAATCGGTCGCGTCAGCATTTCACTCAACGCACCCATTCACTTTGATGCCTATCGCCGCAACCGGAACACCGGCGCGTTCATTGTGGTCGACCGGATCACCAACGCCACCGTCGCCTCCGGCATGATCCTCGATAAATCGGGAGACGGGTCACCCAAGTCGGTGTGGGATGATGAAGTAAAATCAGATGGTGACAGCAACGAAGTTTCTGCCGTTTCCGCTGAAGAACGTTCTGCCCGCTTTGGACAACAACCAGCAACCGTGCTACTGACAGGATTGACTGGCAGCGGGAAAACATCCATCGGTATGGCTGTGGAACGCAAACTCTTCGAACAGGGACGCGCGGTAGCCATGATCGACGGCGAATACGTCCGCCGAGGTCTGAACCGTGATTTGGGCTACACCGCTGAGGACCGAAGCGAAAATCTGCGGCGTAGCGGCCACCTTGCCCACACTTTGAATGAAGCCGGTTTGATTTGTCTGGCTTCCTTTGTCGCTCCCTCTGAAGATGTCCGCCAGAAAGTCGGGATGCTGATTGGTGAGGAACGATTCCTGGTCGTGCATGTTGCCACATCAGTAGATGTCTGCCGCGCACGCGATACCAAAGGACAGTACAAGCAGGCCGACGAAGGGAATTTGCCAAACTTCCCCGGTGTCACAGCAAAGTACGAAGCCCCTGCTGAACCCGATCTGGTGCTCGACGCAGCAGAACAAAATATCGATACCTGCGCCGACGCTGTCATCGAGTTGCTCCGATCGAAAAACAAGATCAAGTAGTGCCCACACAACGCTATCAAACAATGATCATCAGCGGCCAGACGACTGGGCAAGGCTGCAATCAATCCAATCAACGGATAACCACCAAACTCGGGGCGATGCCGTCGAGATCGGCCATCCAAATTCACAGCATTGATTCAGCTTCGTCGATGATTGCCCCAACGATGTACTTGCAAGTCACTGTCAGAGATTCATGCTTCAGGTAAGCACGGTGAGGACAACACGCACTCACAGCCCCATGCATGTGTGTGCCCCACACCGTGCTCACCATCATTCGATGCCGGTAATGGCAACCATCCCTGTGCCCCGTAGTCGCCAACTGGCATCGAAGGCTCCGTCACTATTAAGGAAAGGATGTTCTGCCTGATTGATCCGCCAACAAAATCACAATATTTTGTAGTAAGAAGATGGGAAATCAGTTTGGCTCCCCTCTCACCTCCTGAATGGCATGCCCCAACCAATGCAAAATAACCCTCGTCCATTCCGCTGGGCAATTGCTATCAGCGCGATCTACCTTTCTCTTCACTCCGCATCGGCGGCCGAACCCGAATGGACAGGTTGGCTCGGTCCTAACCGCAATGGCTGGGTAAGTGATGTCAAACTTCCGCAAGCCTGGCCCGATGCCATCCAACCGCGTTGGCGCATCAAGGTCGGTGCTGGCTACGGATCCCCCCTTTTGGCTGACGGTCACGTTTATCAACATGCCCGGCAAGATGATCAAGAAGTCGCTTGGTGTGTCGATCTGGATACGGGCAATATTCGCTGGCGACAAACCGAGCCGACACCGTTCAAGATGGGTGGGGGGGCGGAACAACATGGCAAAGGCCCCAAATCATGCCCCGTCCTGGCCGACGGACGTCTCTTCACCATGAGTATCACGGGAACATTGATCGCCCGGGAAATAGCAACCGGCAACGTCATCTGGAAGCGAGACTACAACGCACGGTTCGCCAAGAGCCATCCGTACTGGGGAGTCTCGGCATCCCCGATCGTTGTCGACAACCTTGTCATCGTTCACTTCGGAAATGACGAACGAGGCACTCTGGTCGCTCTAGATACCGCCACCGGCAAAGAAGTCTGGACGCAAGGCACGGAGGGCACTTCGTATTCGTCACCCTTGTTGGCCGATTTCGCTGGTGTGCCACAAATCATCGACTGGAATCACAATACGTTGGCAGGCATTGAAGTCGCGACCGGAAAGTTGCTTTGGCAGCAGCCATTCCCCCATGAGGGTCACAATCAGAACATGCCGACTCCCACGATCCACCAGGGCCAGATCCTGCTGGGTGCCGAGAATCGGGGATTGCACAGTTTTGAACCGCAGTACAACGACGGTGTCTGGCGTGTCAAAGAAAACTGGCACCAACCAAAAGTGGCTCTCGACATGAGCACAGCAGTCATGAATGACAGCCTGTTGTACGGTTTCTCACATTACAACAGCGGCCAGCTGTTTTGCCTGGATCCTGCCGACGGTGAAATCGTGTGGCAAAGCCGTGGCCGGTCGGGACAGAATGTGATGTTTCTATCGGTTCCCGGTCACGTTCTTGCCTTGATCGACAACGGTGAGCTGAAAATTCTTTCTGCGGAGGGTGCGGACACTCAACTGGTGGCAAGTTATCGAGTCGCGGAAACCTCCACGTGGGCTCCGCCCGTTCTACTCAATGACGGATTCCTGATCAAAGATCGTGAATCACTGACGCGTTGGACGTTCAACGACGAATAATCAGTGAGCCGGCAAAACCCTCGTTCGTGAGCACTGCATGGGAATCGAGTCGATTCACGAAAGCTACGTCAAGTCACGTCGACTAACCGTGCTGGCGGACCATTTCGCGCAACTGCTCCCCGAAGATGCGACGGTCTTGGACGTGGGATCAGGAGACGGTGGTCTGGCAGCAGCAATTCTCGACCGCAAAGCAACGCTACATTTCAAAGGCCTCGACACGCTGGTTAGGGAACACACGCACATCCCGGTTGATGTCTTTGACGGTCAGACGATCCCCGCAGCGAACAAATCCCACGACTACGTGCTGTTTTCGGATGTACTGCACCACACCGAAGATCCCATGATTCTGCTGCGAGAGGCTGTGCGTGTTGCCCGCCGTGGTCTTGTCATCAAAGACCATCTTGTCAGTGGACTCTTTGCCCAGCCGACCCTGCGATTCATGGACGAGGTCGGCAATCGACGCTTCGGTGTGAAATTGCCACACAACTACTGGCGACCCCGGCAATGGGACACCGCCTTTGAAGAACTGAGGTTGCACCGCGAGGACTACTGTACCCAGCTTGGCCTTTATCCGTTCTGGGCAAACTGGTGCTTCGGCCGCAGTCTTCATTTCATCACACGGCTTGGCATCGACAATCGCGAAACCATCTCAACTGCTGAGAATCCTGTCTGAGCGATTGAAAATCATTACGCCGAACAGCCATGCGGTGA
>Ga0315334_10000710_pt1 | contig 20145 bp, 17 predicted proteins | sample M150034915metaG_FD_205555 | JGI IMG/M metagenome (GOLD analysis project Ga0315334, IMG submission 205555) | Ammonia-oxidizing marine archaeal communities from Monterey Bay, California, United States - M1 500m 34915 | ecosystem: Environmental > Aquatic > Marine > Intertidal zone | place: USA... | reverse complement strand
GCCATGGTGGTCACGATGCAGGCGGCGGCGCCGTCCGAGATCTGCGAGGCGTTGCCGGCGGTGAGATTGCCGTCGGGAGCAAAGGCGGCTCGCAGGCGGCCCATCGACTCGGCGTCGGCGTCGGTTCGGATGCCCTCGTCGTCAGACACCACTACCGGTTCGCCCTTCCTCTGGGGAATACTCACCGGCACGATCTCGGTGGCGAACAGGCCGTCCTTCTGGGCCCGGGCGGCCCGCTCGTGCGAGGCGGTGGCGAACGCATCTTGGGGCTCGCGGGCCAGGCCCAGTTCGGCGGCGTAACGCTCGGTGGCCTCACCCATGGCGCAATGCTCGAGCGTGCAGGTCAGGCCGTCGGCCATCATCGAATCGACGACTGCACCGTCGCCGATGCGGTAGCCGGAGCGGGCCTTGGTGAGCAGGTAGGGGGCATTGGTCATGGACTCCATGCCGCCAGCCACCACGGTGTTGGCTTCGCCGAGGCGGATCATCTGGGAGGCCAGGTGGATGGCGTGCAGCCCCGACAGGCAGGCCCGGTTCAGCAACGTGCTGGGCACGGTGAGGGGAATCCCCGCATCGGCGGCAGCCCGCCGGGCCGGCACCTGGCCGACACCGGCGGCCACCACGTTGCCCAGGTAGGCGAAGTCGACGTCCTCGGGAGTGATTCCCGAGCGTTCGATGGCCGCCGCGATGGCTCCGGCGCCCAGGTCGGTGGCCGAGCAGGACGACAGCCCGCCCTGGAACCGGCCCATCGGGGTGCGGGCCCCGGCGAGGATGACGATGGGTGAGGACGTGGCGGAACCTGTCATGTCCGGACGGTACCGGTCAGGCGTCGACGGGACCGCTTCCGGCCCCGACACCGGCCTCGCCACGGATGCCGTCGCCACGGATGAGCGTCTCCCACAGTTCGGAGTACAGGCCTCCGGCATCGCGTAGCTCGGGGTGGCGCCCCCGCTCGGTGATCCGACCATCGTCGAGCACCACGATCTCGTCGGCGTCGACGACCGTGGAGAGACGGTGGGCGATCACGATGGCTGTCCGTCCGGCCAGCGCATCGGCTAGGGCCAGCTGGACCACGGCCTCGTTCTCGGTGTCGAGGTGGCTGGTGGCCTCGTCGAGGATGACCACCATCGGGTCCTTCAGGAGCAGGCGGGCGATGGCCAGACGCTGCTTCTCGCCGCCCGACATGCGGTGACCGCGCTCGCCGACCACCGTGTCATAGCCGTCGGGGAGGCGTCGGACCACGTCGAGGATCCGGGCCGCCCGGCAGGCCTCGTCCAGATCGGCGTCGGTGGCGTCGGGACGGGCGTAGCGGAGGTTGGCGCCCACCGTGTCGTGGAACAGGTGGGGGTCCTGGGTGACCACACCGATGCGGGCCCGCAGGTCGTCCTGGTACAGGGAACGGAGGTCGAGGCCGTCCAGCGTGATTGACCCGTCGGTCACGTCGTAGAGCCGAGGCACGAGGGAGGCCAGGGTGGACTTGCCTGATCCCGACGGACCGACGATGGCCAGCATCCGCCCCGGGCCGACTTCCAGGTCGACGTCGTGGAGCACGATCCGACCCGGCTCGCCAGGGGTGGCATCGGTCTCCAACGAGGCCACCGAGGTTTCGTCGGCGGCCGGATAGCGGAACGACACGCCGCGGAAGGTCAGGTGGCCAGTGGCGGTTTCGCCGTTCACGGGCTGGTCGGTGGGCGCAACGGCGTCGTCAGCGTCGGCCACTGAGTTGGGGGCGTCGAGCACCTCGAAGACCCGCTCGAAGGACACGAGGGCCGACATGACCTCGACACGGGCGTTGGTGAGCTGGGCCAGCGGACCGTAGAGCTGGGCCACCAGCACGCCCATGGAGGCCAGCGTCCCGATGGTGATGGCACCGCTGATGGCCAGTGATCCACCGACCCAGTAGACGATGGCCGTGCCGATAGCCCCCAGCAGGGTCAGGGCAATGGCGAAGGTCCGGCTGAACAGGGCGTTGCGGATTCCGATGTCGCGAACCCGACCGGCTCGTCCGGCGAACCCGTCGGTCTCCTCGTCGGGACGGCCGAAGAGCTTGACCAACTGGGCGCCCGACACGTTGAAACGCTCGGTCATGGTGGCGTTCATGGAGGCGTTGAGGTTCATGCCCTCACGGGTGATCTCACCCACCGTGTCGGCCACCCGGCGGGCCGGAAGGATGAACAACGGCAGCAGCACCATGGCCAGCAGGGTGACCCGCCACTCCAGCAGGAACAGGGTGAGCAGGGTGGTGGCCGCGGTGATGGCGTTGGAGACCACCGTGCCCAGCGTGCCGGTGAGCGCCCGCTGTGCTCCGATCACGTCGTTGTTGAGCCGGCTGACCAGTGCACCGGTCTGGGTGCGGGTGAAAAAGGAGAGGGGCAGGCGCTGCACGTGGTCGAACAGGGCGACCCGCAGGTCGAAGATCAGGCCTTCGCCGACCTGGGCCGACGCCCACCGCTCAACGAACGAGAGTGCGGCCTGGGCCACGGCGGCGGCCACCACCAGCAGTCCCAGCACGGTGAGGCGGTCCCGGTCGCCGGCCGCGATGGCCCCGTCGATGATCTCCCGGAAGAGGAGGGGTGGGACCACGCCGAGCAGCGACGAGGCGGTGACCACGGCCAGGAAGCCAGCCACCTTGGACCGGTAGGGGCGGGCGAATCCCCACACCCGACGCCGCGTCTCGCGACCGATCGCCTTCGGGGCACCGGTCTGGTGCGCCATGACGTGGAGCAGGTGCATCGAGTTGGCCACCGGCTGAGCCTACGGAGTGGTGACCGAGCCGACGGAGTGGCGCCCGAGCCTGCGAAGCGGGGCCCGGGGCGGGTAATCTGACGGTCCGTCAGATTTGACCGGCTCCCGAGGGGTTCCGGTGACCGTGGCCGAGCATCGGCCGAGGAGGCAAGACGATCGTGGGCTCAGACGCCAACCGGCCACTGGCCGACCTCAAAGTGGTGGAGAGTTCCCTGCTGGGTCCGGGCCTGGTGGCCACGTTCCTGGCCGACCTGGGAGCCGACGTGATCAAGGTCGAACCACCGACCGGTGACTACGTCCGCCAGATGACGTGGCCCATCGTCGACGGCAACTCGCTGCTCCACCTCCACACCCATCGCGGAAAGCGCAGCATCTGTCTTGACCTCAAGACCGAGGACGGCCTGGCTATCTACCGGGACTTGGTGCGTGACGCAGACGTGGTCGTGGAGGCCATGCGTCCGGGATCGCTGGCCAAGCTGGGCCTCGGCTTCGATCACCTGCTGGAGATCAACCCCCGTCTGGTCTTCTGCACCCTGTCGGGCTACGGGGCCACCGGCCCCTACCGCGACATGCCCAGCCACGGCATCGCCTACGACACGTGGGCCGGCCTCATCGAACCGGTGGTTGACGACGAGGGGTTCACCCGGATCCCCGTGCTCCCCAACATCGGAATCAACGTCGGTCCCATGGTGGCCGCCCTGGGCATCCTGGCTGCCGTCATCCGGGCCCGGGAGACCGGTGAGGGCACGTCACTGGAGGTGGCCCAATCCGATGCCGCGGCCTACATGGACTGGTACCGCATCGAGACCTACAAGGCCTACGAACGCCCGGCCGACGTGGTCACCGGCAACGCCTCGGACGGCTACGAACGGCGCGAGCCCGGTCTGGCCGGAATGTGGGAGGGCGTCCGCTACCAGCTCTACGAGGCGTCCGACGGCCACGTGCTCTTCATGGCCTCCGAGCAGGCCTTCTGGCGCAACTTCTGCGAGGGCGTCGGTCGGCCCGAACTCTTCGAGCGGTGGCCCGGGTCGACGTACGCTGACCACGCCCGCCACAACACCGAACTCCAGATCGAGTTGAAGGCCATCTTCGCCACCCGCACATGTGCCGAGTGGCTGACGTTCTCCAACGAGGCCAACACACCGATCGCCCCGGTGAACACGCCCAAGACGGCCCCCGACGACCCCCAGTTCGCCCATCGTCTGCCCTTCTACGGAATCGACGCGGTGGGGGCCGAGCAGTTGCCGCTGCCCATCTACATCGATGGCCAGTTGCCACCCACGCCGACCATGGCGCCCGGTATCGGAGAACAGACCGACGAGGTGCTGGCCGAGTTAGGACTGTCGGCCGAACGCATCGCCGAGTTGCGCGCCGCCGGCAGCGTCGGTCCCCGGGAGTAGTCGTACGGGGGGGAGTGGACCCTCAGAGGGTTCAACGCCCGAAGGTGATAGCCGACCAGCTATCAGCCTGGGTACGGCGCACCTCACTGAGCCCCTCGGCCCGATAGCGATCGCTCACCCGGTCGGCGTGCTCGTCGGGGATGCCACTGACCACCAACGTTCCCGCCTCGGCGATCCGGGCCACCACGTCGGAGGCGATGGCGTCGTGCACCACGGGCAGCACGTTGGCCAGTACCAGGTCGAAGGTTCCGGGCTCGTTGCTGAAGGGCCCGTTGCTCGGAGGCAGGTCGCGGATGGGAGTGGTCGACGCGGAGACCTCGACGTCGTTGGCCGCCGCATTGGCCCGGGTCCACGCCACGGCATCGTCCTCCACGTCGATGCCGACTACCGGGCCGGCACCCAGAAGGGCCGCGGCGATGCCCAACACCCCGGAACCGCACCCCACGTCCAGGACGCGCTGGCCGGGGCCGGCGAGCCGATCGACCTCGGCCAGCACGAGCGCAGTGGTGGGGTGGGCACCATGGCCGAAGGTGGGTCCCGGGTCGATCGAGACGGGTACCTCGCCTACGGGATCAAGCCACGGCGGGTGGATGCATAGGCGGCCCACCACGGTCGGCCGGAGCCACTCCCGTTGGGCCAGCACCCAGTCGGGTACCGGACCAGGAACTGGGTCTGGAACCCGATCAGGCATCCAGCTTGAGCACCCGGATGGCGTTCTCCCGGAGGAACTTCGGCCATACCTCGGCCCTGAGGGGCACGTCACGCAGTTCGGTGAAGATCCGGTCCAACGACAGGCCCATGGGGAAGTAGCCGGCGTAGATGACCTTGTCGGCGCCCCGGGTGTTGGCGTAGTCGATGATGGCCTTCGGGTAGTGCTTCGGTGAGAAGGCAGAAGTCGAGTAGTACAGGTTCGGCCACTTCAACATGAGCTTGACCATGAGGTCCTGCCACGGCTCGCAGCCGTGTCGGGTGACGAACACCAGGTCCGGGAAGTCGTACATGACCTGGTCGATCAGCTCGACGTGCTGGGGTGCGAACGGCACTCGGGGTCCGGGAATACCGGCACAGCAGAACACCGGGATGTCCAGTTCGCTGCACGTGGCGTAGAGCGCGTACATCTTTGGATCGTCGATCGGCACCTGCGGGTTGCGCCCACACGGGAAGGCGGTGACCGCCTTCAGCCCGGCATCGCGGTGCAGTTGGCGGATGGTCCGGACCGAGCCCATGACGTCATTGGGGTCGGGTTCGTGGCAGGCGAAGAAGCGGTCCGGGTGCTCCTCGACCATGGCGCGGCCCTCGGACTTGTCGGGGCCGATACCGATCATGGCCATCTGGACGTTGTTGCGGTCCATGAACGGCAGGCACAGCTCGGCACCCTGCGGAGGGTCCTGGATCTGGCCGTCGGCATCGCGGGCCTGGTCGGAGAACGGCACGTCCTTGAACATGTACTGCGCCGGAAAGTTCATCTCCTGGGAGGCAGCGTCCTTGATCCCGGTCAGGTTTGCGTAGTTGAATTTCGCGTTGGGGCCAGCCCGGGTGCCCATCATCGTGTCGATGGCTGCCACGTCGGCAGGAAAGGTCGAACCGGTGCCGGACTCGGTGGATGAAGAAGTGCTCATGTCCTCCATCATCGAACCTGACGGACCGTCAGGGCAACGTGGGCCGGGGTGTAGTCGGAGCGGGCCCGGTCGGGTCCGAAACGGACCTTCACGCGAGACTCCGACCATGACCGCTCCCACCCGCCTCAGTCGCCTCAGCCGTTCGGTGGCCGGACACCGTGTGCTGGTGACCGGCGCCGGTTCGGGCATCGGCCGATCCACCGCCCATCTCTTCGCCGATGAGGGAGCAGTTGTCGCCGTCACCGACCTGGATGGCGACCGCGCTGTCACAGTGGCCTCCGAGATCACGGAAGCCGGCGGGTCGGCCCGGGCGTGGGCGCTGGACGTGGCTGATGGAGCAGCTGTGGACCGCGTGGTGGCCGAGGCCGCCGACCACATGGTTGGCCTCGATGTGCTGGTCAACAATGCCGGGATCCCCGCCGGTGCCCCCATCGAGAGTGCCGACTACGGCGAGACCTGGCACGCCGCGCTGGACGTGATGCTCACCGGCATGACCTTGACCATCCGGGCGGCCATGCCCCACCTCCGGGCCTCGACGGCCGGCCGGATCGTGAACGTGTCGTCCACCGAGGGGGTCGGAGGGTCACCGTCCACGTCGGCCTACACGGCAGCCAAGCACGGCGTGGTCGGCCTCACCCGCGCACTGGCCGTGGAACTGGGCGAGACCGGAATCACCGTCAACGCGGTAGGGCCCGGCCCGATCGACACCGGCATGACGGCCGGCATCCCCGACGATGCCAAGCGGAAGTTCGCCCGCCGGCGCGTGCCAGTCCGGCGATACGCCGATCCGGAGGAGGTGGCCCACGGCATTGTCCACCTGGCCCTCCCGGCGTCTAGCTACATCACCGGCCACCTGTTGATGGTCGACGGCGGCATGACCGTCAAGAACAACTGACGGACTGGGCCGCCTGGGGCCCTTGACCGTCGGCGCGGTGCTGGTCTGCTCCGGAGCAGGCGCTACCCCTGGTACAGGCTGAGGGCGTCGTAGAGCACGGCGGGGACGTCGTCGTTACCCTTGACGTGGATGGCCACCCGGGTGGCCACCAGCGTGCCCTTCTTGTGCTCGCGGATCTCGGTGATCCGGTTGCGGGCGTGCAGCGTGGAACCCACCGGCACGGGGGCCAGCAGGCGCAGCCCGTCGGCGCCGTAGTTCACCACGTTGGCCTGGCCGACGATCTTGATGTGGCCCGTCCGGTTGAGGGTGGGCAGCAGGCTAAGGGTGAAGAAGCCGTGGGCGATCGGGCCACCGAACGGTCCGGCGGTGGCCCGATCGATGTCCACGTGGATCCACTGGTGGTCACCGGTCAGCTCGGCGAACTGGTTCACCTTCTCCTGGGTTACCTCGTACTCGGGACCCCACTCGCTCCATTCCTCGGTGATGGTTCCGCGCAGGGCGTCCAGGTCATCGAAGGCGATCTCGGTCATGGTTGTGCTCCCGTGTCGTTTCGTAGATGGGTGCCGGCGGCTCAGTGCCCCGGTGGCTCGTGGGCGACATTGTGGCCCCGGGGCCGGTCGGGGTCCCAAGCGGGCGCCCGTCTGTGGCCATCACGGATCCGACCCCTAGGGTCGGCGCCGCACGCACCGGGGCCCGGCGCCCCAGCGACCCCGGGAGGGACCAGTGGACCAGTACTACCGCGAGGCATGGAACGAGTTGACGGCGCCCGGCGCACCGTTCGCCTGGTCGGTCACCGACATCCGGGGCGCCCCCACCCGCACCTTTGACACCGCCCCGGCGAGCATGGCCCAACTGTGGGCTGGCTCGGCCGCCTACGGCGACGCGGAGTACCTCGTCTACCAGGACGAACGAATCACCTACACCGAGGCCCACGCCGCGGTCTCTGCCCTGATGACGTATCTGGCCTCCGTGGGCGTCGGGCCCGGCGACCGGGTGGCACTGGCGATGCGCAACTATCCGGAATGGGTGATGGCCTACTGGGCCACCATCAGCCTAGGTGCCGCGGTGGTCGGCATGAACGCCTGGTGGACCGGTCCCGAGATGGAGTTCGGCCTGTCCGATTCGGCTCCGAAGGTGCTGATCTGCGACGCCGAGCGCCTCGAGCGGGTCGGCTCACACCTGGCTGCCCTCCGCAACGATGGGCCGCTCCACGTGGTGGCCGTCCGGGCGGGTGGCGCCGACCTAGTCGACGATGCCGTCCACTGGGATGATGCGCTGGCTGCTGTCGCCGGCGCGGCCGCGGACAGGGCGCCCGCCCCGACTGTCGAGATCGGCCCCGAGGACGACCTTTGTGTCTTCTACACCTCGGGTACCACCGGACACCCCAAGGGAGCGGTGCTGACCCACCGGGGTGCGGTGTCCAACCTGCTCAACCTGGCCTTCTGGCAGATGATGGCGGGCAGCGCCGAGGCCAAGGCCGTGGCCGCCGGCGAGCCGCCTCCCGGATCGGACAAGGTGACCGGCGAGTCGATGCCCGGAGCCGTGCTGGCCGTGCCGCTGTTCCACGTCACGGGCTGCAACTGCTGTCTCCACCCGATCACAGCGGTGGGCGGAAAGCTCATCCTCATGCATCGGTGGAACCCTGAGGTGGCCCTCGAACTCATCGAGCGGGAACGCCCGTCCACGTTCACTGGAGTGCCCACCATGGCCCGTGAACTCATCAACAGCCCCGATTTCGCCAGCCGCGACACATCCAGCCTCTCCACCCTCGGCGGCGGCGGCGCCGCCGTCCAGCCCGACCTGGTCCAGAAGATCGAGGAGCGCCTCGAGGGACGACCCAGCACCGGGTACGGCCTGACCGAGACCAACGGCGTCATCACCATCAATGCCAGCCAGTTCTTCCTGGCCAAGCCGGCATCGGCCGGTTCACCGTGCCCGGTCATGGAGGCCCGCATCGTCGGCGAGGACGGCACCGACCAGCCGGCCGGCGGTCGCGGCGAACTGTGGGTGCGGGGCGGGAACGTCTTTCGGGGCTACCTGAACCGTCCGGAGGCCAACGCCGAGGCGTTGACCGACGGCTGGTTCCACACCGGCGACATTGGCTACCTCGACGACGACGGCTTCCTGTTCCTGGTCGACCGGGCCAAGGACATGGTGCTGCGAAGCGGCGAGAACGTGTACTGCGCCGAGGTGGAAGCAGCCATCTACGAGCACCCGGCCATCGCCGAGGCCGCCGTGTTCGCCGTGCCCGATGAACGACACGGCGAGGTGGTCGGGGTGGCCATCGTGCTGCTGCCCGACACCGAGCTTTCGGTCGACGAACTCCGAGAGCACACCCGGACCCTGATCGCCGGATTCAAGGTGCCCGAGCACGTGTGGTTCCGCGATGAGGCCCTGCCCCGTAACGCCAACGGCAAGTTCGTGAAGCGGGAACTCCGCGACGAACTGGTCGGGACACCCACGGCCTGAGCATCGGCGACATGAGCGACGAACCGCCCACCGACGGCCCACCCCCCGGCGAACCGGTCACCGAAGAAGCGCCCGATCCCATGGCCGGGATGATGGCGCTGATGGCCACCGGTGCCCCCTTCGAGATGGGCGCCGGCGAGGTCCTAGGCGAGGAGATGCAGGTCTTCGTCCAGCGTTCCAGCTCGCTGCGCGACCTCTTGGCATCATCGGTCCGGTTCGGAGAAGTCGACTACGCCGTCTTCCACGACGACGGCCGTCGTAGGGCGTTGAGCTTTGCCGGCCACGAGCGTCAGGTGGCCTCGGTGGCCGCCGCACTGGCCGACCGGGGCATCGGCTCCGGGGACCGGGTGGCAATCCTCGCCGCCAACTGCCCGGAGTGGATCGTGACGTTCTGGGCCACGGTATCGCTCGGCGCCATCGCCGTGGCCTGCAACGGCTGGTGGACGGGCGACGAGATCGCCCACGCCCTGGAACGCACCCGGCCCGCCCTCCTGGTAGCCGATGCCCGACGGCTGGCCCGCCTCGAGGGGGCCGACCCCGGCATGCCGGTGGTCGTAATCGAGGACGACTTCGCCGCGCTGACCGGGTTCGCCCCCGATGCGCCGCTGCCCGAAGTGGCCATCAACGAGGACCAACCGGCCCTGTTGCAGTTCACCTCGGGCACCACGGGGCGCCCCAAGGCCGCCGTGCTCAGCCACCGCAGCATCGTGGCCTTCGTCCAGGTGGTGACCTTCCTGGGGGCCGCCCAGGCCGCCTCGGTGGGATCCTCGACCTCGACCCCAGGTGGCCCGGCCCGGCCCCGTCTGGCCGTTTTCCCGATGTTCCACATCTCCGGTCTGCAGAGCGCCAGCATCACGCCGATGGCCACCGGTGCAGGCAACGTGTGGCCCATGGGGCGCTTCGATCCGGCCGAGGTGATCCGCCTGACCACCGAGGAGCGCATCTACGCCTGGAACGGCACGGCCACCCACGTGTACCGACTACTGGAGGACCCGACCATCGACGACCTCGACGTCTCGCTCGTCGAGACGGTGGGCATCGGCGGATCGGCCAGTACCCCGGAGTTGATCCGGGCCACCGAGGAGCGGTTCCCCCACCTGAAGGACTCGTTCACCTCCGGATACGGCCTGACCGAGTCGGGCGGCATGGTCAGCCATGCCAGCAACGAGATGCTGAAGGCCAATCCGGACAGTGTGGGTGGCGCCATGCCGACGGTGGGCCTCAGAATCGTCGACGACGCCGGTGCTGATGTGCCCGAGGGGACCAACGGGTCGATCTGTGTCCGCAGTCCGCTCACCATGATCGGTTACTGGGAGGACGAGGCGGCCACCGCCGAAGCGTTCCTGGACGGCCGGTGGCTGCGGACCGGCGACTTCGGACGACTGGTCGAAGGCCAACTGTTCCTGGCCAGCCGGATGCGCGACCTCATCCTGCGAGGTGGCGAGAACGTCTATCCGGGCGAGGTGGAGGCCCGTCTGGAGATGCACCCGGCGGTCGCGGAGTGCGCAGTGGACGGGGTCGATCACCGGACGCTGGGCCAGGAGGTCAAGGCCTTCGTGGTGCTCCGGCCCGAGATGACACTGGACCTCGACGGGGTGCGGGCCTTCTGCGGGGAGGCGTTGGCCTCTTACAAGCTGCCCGACCACCTCGAGGTGCTCGACGAGCCGCTGCCCCGCAACGCCAGCGGCAAGGTGGTCAAGGCCGTACTCCGCGGCGAGGCCACTCAGACGTTCTTCGAAGAGTAGGCGCGTGGCCGCACGGCCAGTCCCAGACCGGGCGGGGTGACCACCTCAGATGGAGCGGGCGGCCTCGCAGAGCACGGTCATCTTGGCCTGTGCCAGGTTACCGACCCAGGTAGCCCAGCCATTGCTCAGCGGGAAGGGGTCCCGGGGAAGGGGCCCTGGGAAAGGGCCGCCTGAAGGGGTGTGGGAGGCTCGTCCGATGACCGCAGATCCCGCTTCGAACCCCTACCTGAGCGGTGTCATGGCCCCGGTGGCCGAGGAGGTCACGGCCCATGACCTCCCGGTGACCGGCACCCTTCCCCCTGAGTTGGAAGGTCGGTGGCTCCGTAACGGGCCCAACCCGCACGGTTCGGTCGATCCGGCCATCCACCACTGGTTCCTGGGTGACGGCATGGTCCACGGGGTCCGCCTCCGTGATGGGAAGGCCGAGTGGTACCGGAATCGCTGGGTCCGTGGTACCCGGGTGGCCGAGGCCCTCGGTGAGCCGGCTCCCGGAGGTCGGTCCTTCGGTGACCGCGACTTCGGCCCCAATACCTCGGTCGGTGGCTTCGCCGGACGGACGTGGGCCATGGTCGAGGCTGGCACTACGCCAATGACCCTGACCTACGAACTCGACACCATTGGCTACGACGACTTCGGCGGGACGCTGCCCGCAGGCTTCACCGCCCACCCGAAGTTCGACCGGACGACCGGCGAGTTGCACGCCGTCTGCTACGCCTACCCGGACCATCCCGACCGCGTCCAACACGTGGTGGTGGGAGCCGAGGGACGGGTCACCTCGGTCACCGACGTCGCGGTCGACGACATGCCCATGGTGCATGACATGTCGCTGACGGCGACCAGCGTGCTGGTCTACGACCTGCCGGTCTGCCTCGACATTGAGATGGCCATGGGTGGCAACCCCTTCCCGTTCTCGTGGAAACACGACCATGCGGCCCGAGTCGGTCTGTTGTCAAGGGCCACCGGCGATGTCGTGTGGTGCGAGGCCCCGCAGGCCTACGTGTTCCATCCGGTCAACGCCTATGACGCCGACGACGGCACCGTGGTGGTCGACGTGTGCCGCTACGACTCGATGTTCGATTCTGACCGCCACGGTCCGGTCGGTGACAGTGAGCCCCGTCTGGCCCGGTGGGTGGTCGACCCATCGGTCGGCAGGGTGACCGAGACGTTGCTGGCCGATGGTGCCCACGAGTTCCCCACGCATGATCCCCGGGTCGGGACGATGCGTCACCGCTTCGCCTACACGTCGGCTGGCCTGGGACTCGGTCCGACCGCCCGGGTCGACGTCGAGACCGGTGTGGTCATCACCCACGATCACGGCACGGACCGGTTTGGTGCCGAGCCGGTCGTCGTCACCAAGGACGGTTCAACCCGGGAGGGTGAGGCCTGGATTCTGGTGTGCGTGAACGACCGGGCTGGCGGTCCCGCCGAGTTGGTAGTCCTCGACGGCGAGGACCTGGCCGGGCCGCCGGTGGCCCGGGTCCACCTGCCAGAGCGGGTCCCTGACGGGTTCCACGGTGCATGGGTTCCCGATTCCACCGTTCCTCCCGGATGAGCGCCGCGTCGCTGGCCCGTGCCGAGCGTGTCGCCCTGTGCGACCTGCTCGACGAGGTTGGTCCAGAGGCACCCACCCTCTGTGACGGGTGGACAACGACGCTGCTGGCCGCCCATCTGGTGGTCCGCGAGCGCCGTCCCGACGTCAGTCCGGGCCTGATGCTGGGCGGTGCGGCTGCCCGTCACACGACACGGGTCACCGCCCGTGCCGCGCAGCGGGTGCCCTATGAGTTGCTGGTCGAACGGGTCCGGTCCGGTCCGCCGCTGTGGATCCGTCCGGTGGACGGGCCGATGAACCTGGTGGAGTTCACCGTCCACCACGAGGACGTGCGCCGGGCCGCCGACGGTTGGGCCCCCCGGGTCGGGCTGGACGACCTGCAGGACGCCCTGTGGCCCTACCAACGCAGCAGTACTCGGCTTCGTGCACGGTCGGTCCGCGACGTCGACCTCTCGATTGCCCGGCCCGATGGTGATCCGCTCCACGTCTCGAAGGCGGCGAAAGTGACGCCGTCTGACCGGCCGGTGCTGATCACAGCTGAACCACTCGAGTTGGCGCTGTTCTTCTTCGGGCGTCGGGACCATGCCGTGGTGGCGTGCACCGGTGATCCCGAGGGCATCGCTGAGCTCCGCTCCGCCCCGATCGGCTTCTAGGACGACCCTGTGGAGCATCTGGTGGACCGATGAGCGGGCGTCGAGCCCCGACCCATGCCTGCCTGGTGGTCTGCCCGCCGGGGTTGGAGGAACTGGTCGCCGACGAGTTGGCAGCCCTGGGGGCCCGGCCGGGACGCCGGGGCAAGGGGACGGTGACTGTCGACCTCACGACCCGGCGGCTGTACGCGGCCAATCTCTTCCTGCGATGCGCCACCCGGGTACTGGTGCGGGTCGGGGGCTTCACCGTGCGGACCTTTGCCGATCTGGAGCGCCGGATCGGCGAGATGGACTGGGATGCCTGGTTGGCTCCGGATACCGTGCCCCGCTTCCGCGTCACTACCCGACACTCCAAGTTGTGGCACGACGGGGCGATCGCCGAGCGGTTCGCCGCGGCACTCGGTCCGGGCCCTGATGCTTCGACGTCGAAAGGGGCCCCCACGCAGCTGGTCGTGGTGCGCGCGGTGGACGATCGGTTCACGGTGAGCGTCGACTCGTCCGGTGCTCCGCTGCACGAACGGGGCTGGCGACAGGCCACGGCCAAGGCGCCGCTGCGTGAGTCGGTGGCCGCCGGACTGCTGACGTCGGCCGGATGGGATCCGACCTCACCGCTCGTGGATCCGATGTGCGGATCGGGGACCATCCCCATCGAAGCGGCGCTGCGGGCCGCTGGCGCGCCGCCCGCCGCCGACCGGGACCTAGCCCTGCGGTCGTGGCCGTGCTTCGAGCCGGGCACGTGGGCCAGCGTGTCGGCTGATGCCGGACGGATGCGGAGCGAGGCGCCGGTGGCCGATCCCGACGGACCGCCACGGATCGTGGCCGCTGACCGGGATGCCGGAGCGATCGAAGCGGCTCGGGCCAACGCCGAGCGGGCCGGGGTGGCCGATCGGATCGAGTTCCGGGTGGCCCCGGTGGCTGCCTTCGAGCCACCAGCGGGAACCGGTTCGGGATTGCTCCGGGGGCTGGTGGCCACCAATCCGCCATGGGGCGGCCGGATGGGCGGCGGTGACCTCCGGAACCTCTACGCCACCATCGGTCGGGTGGCCGCCGAGCAGTGTCCGGGCTGGGGGATCGGCGTGCTGGTTGCCGACCGGGCCCTGGCCCGCCAGGTCCGGCCCGGTCTCACCGAGCAGCTCCACCTCGAGCTGGGTGGTCGCCCGGCCCACTGGCTCACCGGTCGTCTGGGCTGATTAGCCAACGGTGATGGTCGCCGTCATGTCGGGATGCAGGGCGCAGAACAGGGTGAATGTGCCAGCCTCCGACGTGGGCAACTCCCAGTTGTCGCCGGGTGACAGCAAACCGCTGTCGAACGACGCCAGGTCGGGATCGTCGGGGGTGCCGGCGCTGATCGTGTGGGGGACCGAGTCCACGTTGTTGAAGTAGACGCTCCGGCCCACGTCGACCACGAAGTTGCGTTCGAAGGCGAAGTTGGTGATGAGCGACTGTCGGGCACCCTCGGGGAAGTCGCTGCCTCGTATCAGGCGGGCGGCCCGCACGGCGTCTGGGTCGGCCACCGGGGCGATGGACGGGTTCCACATGGAGAAGACGCCCAGTTGGCTATCGAAGCCGGGGGCCACCCAGGCGTGCAGCATCCAGCCGATGGCGTCGAACCAGTTGCCTCCGGCGGCCTCGCACTCGGCCTGTGTCACGAACGCGTCCCGGCCCCGGGCGTTGCCGCGGCAGAGGTTGAAGTGGCTGTGCCAGTTGTCGAGGTCACCGGTGAAGCCCGCGGGGTGGTCGATGCCCACCACGTCGGGGGGCAGCAGGAAGGCCGTCCCGACCAGTGACAGGTCGGGTCCGATCCACCGTCCGCCAGCGCAGTACCCGAGGGCCCCGTTGACCAGCGAGCCGTCGGCTGGGGCGTAGATCAGGATTTCCGGAGCTCCCGGGTCGAAGCCATCGAGGAACGACCGGGCCCGGTGGAAGTGCGAACCCATGTTGGGTGTCTGGATGGCGTCGGAGACGAAGCCCGCGGCACAGGCCGCGTCGGGTTCAGCGTGGCGGATGGCGAAGGCGGCCAAGGTGTCCAGTTCGGCGACGAGGGACGCCAGCTCGTCGGTGGCGAGCGACAGGGCCTCGGGTATGGGGGCTCCGGAGGCGTGCAGATCGACGAGGTCGCGGTACGAGCACGGCAGGTCGGGTTCCTGGCATCGGACCTGTCGCCCGATCGGGCCCTCGACGAGTGTGGGGACCACGCCAGCCGACGTCTCCCTGAAGACGTAACGGGTCATGCCCGGAGCGCCACCGGCCGAGGGGTCGATGCCGTCGGGAAGCAGCCACGCGGCGTCGGCCTGGCTGAAGGAGGCCGCCTCGGCCACGTACTCCTGCAACGTGACGGCGTCGCGTACCCGGCCGGGATCCGGTGCACCGGTCGTGGTGGGTGTTGCGGTGGTGGGTGTTGCGGTGGTGGGTGTTGCGGTGGTGGGTGTTGCGGTGGTGGGTGTTGCGGTGGTGGGTGTTGCGGTGGTGGGTGTTGCGGTGGTGGTGACCGGTGCCGTGGTCGCCGGAGCGACGGGTGCAACGGCGAGATCGTCGACGTCGCATCCGCGCGAGGCGAGCAGGGAGATGAGTAGCACGGCACTGGCCACCAGCAGGGCGCCGCCCCGGGGGGTCACGGGCCGACGGTCGGTGGGGGTATGCGGTAGTTCGGGTCAACGGTGCGGGGGCCGCTGCGTCGGGCCAGGGCGGCCTCGAAGGCATCGGCCAGGCGCTCCTCCTTGGCCGACACGTGGGCCCGGTCGCGTTCGGCGAACTCGGGCATCACCTCGCGGGCGAACAACTCCATGGACTCGCAGATGTGCTCGTGTCGGTTGTGGCCGGCCTGGCTGATGAAGATCACCTGGTCCACGCCTGCCGCCTCGTAGTCGAGCAGCAGGTCGCGGATCTGGTCGGGTGTCCCGATGGCGCCCCGCAGGGAGGCGGATCTCTCTTCGAGGCCGGCTTCCCCGGCGCCGACGACTTCCCGTGTCATCCGGGCCCGGAGTCCGACGCCCACCTGGGCCGCCGTTTCACGGTCGAAGCCGTAGGCGCTGCGGTTGGCCAGGAACTGCTCGTGGATGTCGGTGGTGCCCGGTCGGTGGTCGCCGAACCCGTAGAAGTGTCCGAGCGAGTAGCCGAAGAAGTGGGCACCGTCGAGGCCCCGGTCGATGGCCTCCTGCTCGTCGTCATGGCACATGAAGGGGAGGACGCAGGCCACGTTGGCGTTCACGGCGAATCCGGCTGGTACGCATTCGTCGGACGCGATGGTGTCGTAGTACTCGCCCACCCATACCTCGGCCTCGCCTGGTTCCACGAAGCCGAACGAAAGGGCGCCGATGCCCTTGGTGGCGGCTAGTCGGATGGTCTCGCGTTGGGTGCAGGCCACCCAGAGAGGGGGGTGGGGCTTCTGGAACGGCTTGGGCACCACGTTGCGGGGCGGCATCTGGAGCCATGGGCCGTCCCAGCCGGCGAACGGTTCCTCCACCATCATCCGGGTGGCCGCCTCGATGTGGTCCAGCCACTGGTCGCGCTTGGTGGCCCGGTCGATGCCGAAGCCGTCTAACTCGGCGTTGGAGGACGATTCGCCGGACCCGAAGTCGACCCGGCCGTCCGACAGCAGGTCTAGGGTGTTGATTCGCTCGACCACCCGGGCCGTGTGGTTGTAGGCGCCGGGCAGCAGGACGATGCCGTGGCCCAGCCGGATCCGCGACGTGCGCTGGCTGGCCGCAGCCAGAAACACCTCGGGGGCCGAGCTGTGGCTGTACTCCTCGAGAAAATGGTGCTCGACCTCCCACACGTGGTCGAAGCCCAGGCGGTCGGCCAGCTCGACCTGGTCGAGGGCGTCCTTGAACAGGCGGTGCTCGTCGCCGTCAGCCCACGGGCGGGCGATCTGGTGCTCGTAGAACAGTCCGAACTTCACCCTGGCGACTCTATGGGTCGGTGCTTGGAGAGGTTGGGTCGGCCCGGACGGGGCCCCCGGGAAGGGCCGGATCTAGGGTGCCCGGCATGGCGACGAGTGGCAGGTCAACGGGCGGTACGGGTGGAGCCCGACGTACCGGAATGCTGGTGTTGGCGGGGATCCTCGTGGTGGGGTTCGCCGCCTGGTGGTTCCTCGTTCGATCCGACGCCCCTCCCGCTCCCGACCTGGCCACAGCGGTGGAGACGGCGACGGCTGCCCAGCAGCCGACCACCACTACGGCGCCCACCACGGCCGCGCCGACCGCCACCGTCGCTCCCTCCACCACGGCTGGGCCCACGGACCCGTCGGGCACGTGGGTTGTGGACCCTGATGTCGGGTCGTTCCACGACTTCACGTCCACATGGGTCGGCTACCGGATCGACGAGGAGTTGGGGAAGGGCATCGGGGCCACGACCGCCGTGGGCCGCACCCCGTTGGTGGCCGGAACCGTCGTGCTGGCCGACGATGTCCTGGTGTCCGCCGAGGTCACCGCTGACCTCCGGGGTCTCAAGTCTGATCGTCTCTACCGCGACGGCAAGGTCTTCGACGTCCTCCACGTCGCCCAGCACCCCGAGGCCGTCTTCGTGCTGGACGGCCCGCTCCCGTTGGTGGCCGGGGTCGCCGAGGCGGCCGCCACGGTGCACGGCGTCCTGACCGTCAACGGCGTGGCCGTAGCCGTCGATGCCACGCTGGATGCCACGCTGGTGGGCGAGGTCCTGACGGTGGTGGGCAGCCTTCCCGTGGTGCTGGCCGACCACGGCGTCGAGGCACCGAGTGCCCCGATCGTGATCTCGGTCGCCGACCACGGCATCGTCGAGTTCCAACTCTTTCTGACCCACGCGGCAGCCACCGGGTGAGTGGCCCCCGGCCAGATGACGCGGGGCGCGGCGATGACCAGCCGGGTGGCCAGCATTCGGGTGAGAGTCCGGCGGGTAGCCCCAACCCCTTTTCGGCGCTGCGCCACCCGGCCTTCGCCCGATTCGCACTAGGCACGACGCTCTGCGGGGTCGCTCAGTTCCTGGGTGGGCTGGCCACCCCGTTCCTGATCAACCAACTGACCGACTCCAACTCGTGGGTCGGTGCTGCCTCGTTCGCCGCCCTCGTCCCGGCGGTCATCGGGACGCCACTGGCTGGGACGCTGGCCGACCGGATGGACCGGCGCATCCTGCTTCTGGCAGGCCTCTCGCTCCAGATCCTGTCCATGGTGGCCGTGGTGGTGTTGTACGAGTCTGGTCGCCTCACGCCGTGGCTGATCCTCGGCCTGAACTTCATCGGCGGGTCGGCAGCCTCGTTCCAGTGGGCACCCATCCAGTCCATGGCCGCCGTCCTGGTACCCCGGACGTCGTTGGCCGCCGCGGTACGCATGGTGTCCATCACCTTCACGGTCGGTCGGTCGGTCGGGCCGGTGGTGGCCGCCCTGACGTTGGCTTTCAGTGGTCCAGGGCTGGCCTTCGCGGTCAGTCTCGGGATCTACGTCGTGGGCTTCTGTGTGTTGACCACCGTGCGGACCGGGTGGTCTCCGACCGGGGGAGGAGGTTCGCTCCGGGAACAGTTCCGCGACGGGTTGGCCTACGTCCGGGTTCGACCCGAGATGCGACTGGCCTTCCGTCTGGCCTTTACCGTGGCGGCCCTCGGCGCGGTGTTCGCCTTCTCGCTGGCCGCCGGGATTGCCGACGACCTCTTCGGCCTGGGCGGCGGTGGACTCGGTGTGCTGTCGACCAGCCTCGGGGTGGGTTCGCTGGTGGCCAGCGCCTACATCAGTGGGCGCGGGGCCCACGTGGCCCGGTCGGTGATGGAACACCGCAGCATCGTGCTTTATGGGCTCGGGCTGGTGGTCGTGGCCGCCTCGGGGTGGCTGGCCGTTGGTGTCATCGGCTATCTGTCCATGGGCATGGCGCACATGCTGCACGGCACCACGCTCAGTACGGCAATCCAGATGCGGGTCGACGAGGCGTACCGGGGACGCGTCATGTCGGTGTTCCTGGTCGCCATCTTGAGTGGGATTCCCGTCGGGGGCCTGGCCTTCGGCATCCTCGGGGACCTGGTCGGCCTGCGGTGGGTGGTTTTGGCCGCCGGCGTGGCGTTACTGAGCGGCGCGGTCGCCCTCCAGCGTCGGGGTCTGCTGGACATGTTGGACCGGGACGTGGCCGACGAATCCAATCCGGTTGCCGAGGCGACGGATTCGCGGGATGATTGAAGGATGGACGACGGATCCACCGATCGTCCGTGAACCCGGGAGGGTCCGTGTCCGACAGTTCGTCAGTCCGCCTACTCGCCGTGGTCGACGCCCTCGACGCGCTGGCGCGTGACCACAGCCCAGCCGAGGCAGCCGCCCAGATGGACCCGGCGGTCCTGCAGGCCTTCTGGCGGGAGTGGCCGCACACCAGCGTGTGGGCGGGCAACCTCTGGCGCAACCTGAACCTCGACCTGGAGGTTCCATCGGGGGCCCGAACGGATCGCGAAGTCGACGAGGTCGGGGGGAGTGGCTGATGGTCGCCATCTCAGAGGTGATGACCGGGGACGTGGTGACACTGCCGCCTGATTCGACGATCAGTGGTGCCGCCCAGGTGATGGTCCGCGGCGGCTTCGGTTCGGTGGTGGTGGTCCAAGGTCGGATGCTGCTGGGCATCCTCACCGAACGGGACGTCCTGAGGGCCGCCGCCGACGGGAACGACCTGCGGGCATGCCGGGTCGACCAGTGGATGACCCCGGATCCCGACACGGCTCTGCCCGACCTCGACACCGAGGAGGCAGCCGGTCTGATGCTAAGCCGCGGCTACCGGCACCTTCCGGTGGAGGCCGATGGCGAGCTGCTCGGGATGGTCAGCCTGCGTGACGTGCTGAGCGCCCGCATCGCCAAGCGCTGACCACCGACACCGGACTTCCCGCCGCGATGGATTCGTCGGAACGTCAGGCCCGCGCCCGACGTACCAGCGCGGCGTGGACGGCACCGCTGGCCTACGGCGCCGTCAGGGGCCTCGCCTGGGTGCTGCTCTGGCCGTACTTCCGGACCCGGAGCATCGGGCGTGAGCACATCCCGAGCGACGGGCCGGTAATCCTGGCGCCCGTCCACCGCTCCAACCTCGATTCGTTGATGCTGGCGCCGCTGATGCGGCGACGATTCCGGGCTCTGGCC
>Ga0315334_10000709_pt1 | contig 20159 bp, 18 predicted proteins | sample M150034915metaG_FD_205555 | JGI IMG/M metagenome (GOLD analysis project Ga0315334, IMG submission 205555) | Ammonia-oxidizing marine archaeal communities from Monterey Bay, California, United States - M1 500m 34915 | ecosystem: Environmental > Aquatic > Marine > Intertidal zone | place: USA... | reverse complement strand
CATGGAGTGGGGAGTATTGGCAACAGGATTTTCCCGACCAAGTGGAATAGCACTTGATGGCGATACCTTGTTTATATCTCAGAATGGCAATGGGAAAATAAGTGCTTATGATTTATCTTCTAATGGGAAGAGTGCAACTGAAATCAAAACGGTTCAAACATCGGCTAATTCAATCATGGGTCTTGAAATTGGTCCCAGTGGCAAGTTGTACTATGTGGATGCTGGCCTCAATGAAGTGATTCGTCTCGATACTTTTCCTGATGCAGATGAAGACGGAGTTCGAGACTCTCTCGATAATTGTCCCAACATTGCGAACTCAGAGCAAGAAAACCATGATTCAGATTTAGAGGGAGATTCTTGTGATGCTGATGATGATAATGATGGAATCTTAGACGATTTAGATATGTGCAGATTGGGTTTAACCGGCTGGGTATCAAGCAGTAGTACCGACCATGACGGAGACGGTTGCCATGATACATCAGAAGATACTGATGATGATGGTGACAGCATCGAAGACTTCTTTGATGATTGTAATCTTGGGGAATTAAATTGGTTAAGTAGCTTAATAACAGACCATGATAGTGATGGCTGTCAAGATTCATCTGAAGATTTGGATGATGATGCAGATGGAATATGTGATGCTGAGACCATTCAAACAGGATGCATAAAAGGCTGGCCCGAATTAGACAGATGCCCGCTTGGAAGGATTGGATTCATTTCGAATCAATTTACAGATAAGGACCACGATGGTTGCGAAGATAGTGCAGAAGATACAGATGATGACGATGACGGACATGAAGATTTGGTAGATATCTGTCCAACAACAAAAGGAACAGCAATTTACGGCCTTGGAGTAGGATGTCCTGACTTTGATGGCGATGGTTGGGCAGATCTAGAAGATGAGTTCGTATCAGAGCCAACTCAGTGGAATGATACTGATAGAGATGGTTATGGCGATGAAGCAAATGGTGTTGAACCAGACGGCTGTCCATTAATTTCTGGAGATTCAAGGTATGATCGCTTTGGTTGTTCTGATGCAGATGAAGACGGCTATTCTGACCCAAGCCAAACTTGGACTGCTTCAGATGGCGCAGATGCATTCCCAAGCGACTCAAGCCAATGGAATGATAGCGACTCGGATAGTTATGGAGACAATTTTAATGGGTTCCAACCCGATGCTTGCCCAACAGAATTTGGCACTTCAACTGAAGATAGATTTGGCTGTGTAGATAGTGACGCAGATGGACATTCAGACCTCAACGATGCCTTCCCCATGGAAGCAACTCAATGGTTAGATGAAGATGGGGATGGTTATGGAGACAATGTAAATGGAATCTATCCCGATTCCTGTCCAACATATCCCGGTACATCAACTGCAGATAGATACGGATGCCCAGATTCTGATTTTGACACATGGTCAGATGAAGGCGATGCGTTCCCTGATAATTCATTGCTATGGAGTGATATGGACAGCGATGGTTATGCAGACCAAAATGGCACTGAATTAAGCGACGACTGTCCTGAAGAATGGGGCAACTCAACAAGCGACCGACTAGGTTGTTTGGATGAGGATGGGGATGGAATTTCAAATGACAAGGATTTCTATCCTCAAGATGCAAGTCGAAGTGTTCAGGAATCAGAAAACTCCTCAATGGTACCAATCATCATTGGCGGCATAATCATTACAATAATTTCTTTATTGCTTGTCTTAGTAATGCGCTCAAAGAAATCAGGCACCCCTAACCTTACCCAACAAATGATGCCTGTTGCAATGCCAGATATGAATGCACCACTTATCGCCCCTCAACCAGTTCACACTCCATCAATACCAGTTCAACATGCAGGGCCGCCGATACCGTACGAAGGATTGCCTCCGGGTTGGACAATGGAGCAATGGCAGCATTATGGCCAGTCTTGGTTAGAGCAAAACAAAAGAGTTTGAACTTAACTTTCATCAAATGAAACGTTTACCGAGAGGGCTTTAGTAAGTCCCCTGGGGTTTTCGATTCTTCATATTTGACCAGAGGGCCGAGTTTGCGAAGAGATTGACTACCGACAAAGGTTCATCGGTGCTGGTTTTCTTTCAGCCTTAACCAAGTTTCACTGAGGAAAATCAACAAGTAAAGACTGCCTAACCATAAGGCTGGTTTAAGCACCATCTGTTCACCACCAAGATCACTCAACCCTTCAGCAAGCGCCCCATTATTTACCCACCCAATAATGACAAGCGCTGCCAAGAGGAGCAATGTGCAGAAGTCTAGAACCCACCTGATTCCAGCCATTACTTGCTTACTACTGGCCTTCATTTCATTGAATTGCATTCCTGTTAAGGTAGTTGAAACACTCATTATATTTTGCTTCAAGGTGGACAGAATTGAAATCCCCTTTTTGAATTCTAATTTACCCAATTTGAATCTATTAATCCATTCCACGACAATAAATAGAGTTACCCAAACTACTGACATCTCAAGTAAGATCTCACCCCACCCCATATCGATATTATCATTTTTATTTTGCCAAATTAATACTGTCCACAACCAAGCGGCTAGAATATATTGGATTGAGCGGGCGAATCTAGAAATTTTCTTTTGTAGAGTTGCATCATGGGAAAGGAACATTTCCAATCCAATCACTAAACCAACAGTTACTGTGATAACAAAGGCGATGGCCATCCACCACCATTCAATATCCCCATTTTGCCAGCCCAATAGTACCGCCACCATCGCCCAACCAAGCACAACTCCACTGACCATATTGGTTAGAGCCTGCATGACATAAAGCGGGTCGCGACCATCTTTGAGAACCGCAAGCCCACCCATTAAGCGAACTTCGAAGGCTGAATCATCAACCACCCCATGAGCGGCTGCTGCCATTCCTCCAACATCTTTTACGAGTCGCGCATTTGAGACAACACCTCCGCCTCTTCCACCCTTACCTGCTGCACCAGAGCCGATTCCTCCAAGGGCAGCCGTTGCAGCAGCAGCCCCATCTCTTGTGGCAGTTCTACTTCTTCCAGATGCCCACTCCCTGATTTCATCGCTCGTGATATTTTCAACCTGATCTTCAGAAAGTGGTGCACCGTGGTCGGTGTAGAGCCAACGACATTGAATTGGAATTGGCTTAGTATCTACGTCTGGACTAACTAATTGGAATTGACCTGGACCAAGGTTTGGTAATTCTTTGATAAGTTCAAGGTCACCGCCACTTTCTTTGAGTAAGTGTTTGACTTTATCAATATCTTGTGGTAAGGTGAATCTTCCAATAAATGTTGTATTTGCTTGAGCGAGAATTTTGTAATCAACATCACTAACATTTTGGGTTGCTAAAACACAAGCCACTCCGTATTTTCTTGCCTGTTTAAAAATTAATTTTATCAATTCTTTTGCCGGAGGATTCCGTACTGGAGGTAAATAAGGGGCAACTTCATCCATGAAGAATAATAGTTTCAATTCCCCTTCCGCAGGCTGTTGAGTTAACATCCAATCATATAATTCTCTGGCAATTTCTTGGACTAAGTATTGCTTTTGAGCATCATCTTGAATGGTATTCAAGTAGAGAATATTGACTGGCACCTTTCCTTCTGTACAAGGAGTGCAGAATGTATCGATATCGAGAGGTGTTCCATTTGCGAAGAGTAGTTGACTAACCCCTGAATTATAGGCTGCTATGCGACGAGATAATTCTCCTCGAGTGCTTTTTTGTAGCATATCTTCGTAATGAGGAAGGTTGTGTTCTTCCATAACCTCCTCCCAAGTTGGCATTTCAATGGCTTCATCTTCATCTTCTTCAGCTGCTTCAAATGCTTCAGGGTGTAATAATTTCAAAAAGGAAGCGTGAGGATTACGAATTACTTTCGCTAATTTTGCGAAATTATCTAATGGTAACCCAAGCCTTGCGCCATGAACCAAAATTTCGTAAATATAGGGTTTAACCTGCTTTCCCTGCGCTTTTTCCACATCGTAATCAGCGAGACCTGTAAAACCCGCAGCAACCATATCCCATGCAGTAATCGCTTCTTCAACATCTAATTCTGCAGGAGGAGATACGAACGGATCTATACAAATTGGTAGGCCTTTACTCCGCAGAGGGGTCCAAATCCTAACCTCTGCCTTTTCCATCAAAGCCTTAGCCCTCTTTACATCTCCACCTTGGCCTTTGAGGTCTTTCGCATCCACACCTAATGCCAATCTTGCAAGGTCTCCCTGGGGGTCGAGGATGAGGCTGGGAATCCCTGCTAGAGTTGCTTCTTCAATCAGGGTTTTTGCCATTACTGTTTTTCCTGAACCAGTAGAGCCCAGCATTGCTGCATGTCTTGCAAGTACAGCAGGTGGAATTCTGACGTTGCTTCCATCATCACGGCGAGTGCCAAGTAACATACCTTCAATTTCAGATTCTTTTTTCTGTTCAGGTTCTTCTTCTTCTAAAGAAACCTCTCCACTTTCAGAATCATCACCTACGGAGCCATCCATCCACGAGGCTTGTTCTTCTTCTTTTTCGATGGGTTCATCGGTCCATGATTCAAAACTTGACGATTCATCTTCAGAATCACCATCATCTAAAGTTTCACCAACCTCTATCGTTTCTTCAACAGGCTCACTGTCGAGCATTTTACCCAACCCCCACTGGTCTTCATCAGGGCTCTCAACGGCATCCTCATCGTCGGGCATGAAACCCCGAGTGGAGTTCCACCATTCATGCCTTTTGCCTTCACAGGGTCTGATGCGGAGGGCTGAAACCCAAACACGTCCTGCCGAGTTCATGGTTGAGCGAATCTCAATGTCTCGACCATTTGTAAATGAAAAAATGAAGCAGGTAGCAATAGAAGTCATCGAGTCAAAGAGATGGGTGAAAGGACCCAACTCACTAGCATTTGGAAGCGAATTTGCACATCATTGCGGGGCTCTTTCTGCGGTACCTTGTGCAAGTGGTTCAGCCTCATTAATAGCCGCGATGAGATTGTTAGATATTGGTCCAGGCGATGAAGTAATTGTACCATCTCTAACTTTTTTTGCAAGTGTATCTTGTATTAAAATTGTAGGAGCCACACCGGTATTTGTGGATGTTGAAGAAGATTATTGGTGTCTTGATTCAAATGAAGTTTCCAAGGCAATCAGTCCGAACACCAAGGCGATAATTGGAGTTCATCTTTTTGGACAACCCTATTCAATTGATTCATTTGAAGGAATCCCAGTAATCGAAGATGCTGCTCAAGCACACGGGGCATCATTAGATGGAAAAATCGCTGGCTCCTTAGCAGACATTGGCTGCTTCTCTTTTTTTCCGAGTAAGAATATGGCAGTAGGTGGAGAAGGAGGAATGCTGACGACTACGAGACCAGAATTAGCAGAAAGACTCCAATTATGGGTTGACCATGGTAGAATTGTTGGCAAGGGAATAAATGAGTTAAGTACCAATCTAAGAATTTCAGAAATTCAAGCCGCAATAGGCCGAATTCAACTGAGATACCTTGATGAGTGGCAGATCAGACGCAACCAAATAGCAAATTTACATACGATAGTTGTTGATAAAAATACACATCTCATCTCACCTAAAGTAAGAACAGGTGCAATTCATGGTTGGCACCAATATACTATCCAATGTGAGGATGCAGAACAGTTGTTTAATCATTTGAGCAACAGGGCAATCGACTCCCGAATTCACTATCAGACTCCTTGCCATATGCAAAAAGTGATGAAAAAACACAAACAATATGGAATAGGCAACCTACCTATTACAGAAAAATTGTGCGGACAGTTGATTTCAATTCCCGTTCACCCCTTCCTCAGGGATGAGGAATTGTCTCGCATCCATCAGGCATTGGCAGACTTCTGCCCAACTTGAATGAGCTAATGCGGCATTTGACCAATCATTTAGTCCTGTCAACTCACCTAATGCCCAAGATGGTATTTCCACTTCATCTTCTTCATTTGTTAATTCTACTTCTGCGATAACCAAACCCGCTAATTCTTCTTTGAAGACATCTATTTCCCAAACTAATCCATCTGGTGAAGGCCACAGGTAGCGGGTTTTGCTAATTTTAGGCCATTCTTCAGGACATTGCATTGGAGAAATATTCCATTCAAATTCCACCCTTGCAGATCCCTTCCATGGGCCTTTTACTGTGGCAATCCAAGAATTATCAATACATCTAATTCTCACTCCTTCAGATATAACCTCTAATGCTTCTTTTGGTGGAATTAAACCCGCAAGGTTGGGTGGATACCACTGTTCTATTTCAAGGGAGTCAAGACGAATCAAGAAAGAAGGAGGCTCAGCGAGGATAAACCGCCTCTCTATCTCGATACCCATAAATGAGCCCAGATGGACATCAACCATGTTGATTTCTACGCAAGTCTTGAATGTAGGCAACCTTGGTGGCAATTTGAGGGACTTGAGATGATGTCGGCAGAGCAGGCCCCAATCGAGGATTCAGAGGTTAGCATTTCAGGCATCTTTACTTCAGGAGATATTGGAGTAATCATTATGGTGACTTTGATGTTCTTGGTTATTTTCGGAGTATCGGGCTTCTTACTTTGGAAGATAATTCAACAACGCCGTCTTCTTTCACTGATTGAAAGTATAAACAATGTCAAGAGTAGAAAGGACGTTAGGGAAGTCACAATGCGTATGAAAAAGGCTGATGGTGGCTATGCTGACCAGTACCAAATGGAAACTCTAAACGGGCGCTTAAAGGGCCTTGAACAAGTAATTGAGGATAAACTATCCTTCGGCTGAATCTGAAATACGTCCAATGACCTAACCATGTCGCATTAATAGGGCTGTGCCCGCCCCCAAGACATGATGCAGAGTATTTCACAACTGTCGCGGCTTGGTTTTTTGACCTCAATTGTTCTGATAATGTCGCTTTCCGGATGCCTTGGAACATTGGATGGTATCATTGAGGATACCGCTATTGACGACATCGCGGAGATTCCTTTCGAGGATATCGAATTACCAACTGATTGGAATAAAATCACAGAGCGCACAATTTCCTCACCTTATTTGGTGCCATTTAATTCCTGTTTAGCGCTGGAATCACAACTAAAACAAACAATTATTGAAGAAGCGAGAATACAACTCATCCAAGCGGCTGAAGAAACATATTACATGAATAGAGGTTGGGGAGGAGACGACATAGCAATGGCTCAGGAAGATGGAGCAGTCGCTGAAGGGGCCCCAGCAGCAGGTAGTTCTGATTCAAGCTCTAGCCAAGCAAAGCGAGAAGAAGGAGAAGACTACTCGGGCACTAATAATCAAGAACAAGGAGTAGATGAAGCAGATTTCATCAAGACCGACGGTTATCATATTTACATTCTCAACGCTGGTAAATTAACCATTCTTGGAGTTCCAGAATACGGTGAAATTACTTTTATTTCAGAAATTGAAGTTGATGGGAATGTGCGAGAAATGATGATGGGTGATAACCATCTAGTCCTAATATCGACAATATCTACTTACCAATTAGAAGATGATGACCCACTTCTAAAAATGGTTGAAGGTGATGATGATGAATGGGGCCAGTGGTGGAGAACTGGAACCCTAACAAAGATGACAGTAGTGGATATCAGCAACCGAAGCAACCCAGAAATCTCCCGTGAATTATTCATTGAAGGCTATTACATGACAGCGAGAGAAGTTGATGGCACAGTCCGTATGATTAATCATGGATATATGCATGTTCCAGGAATCAAAACATGGCTGGAATATCCTAATGATTATTGGAGCCTAGATTGGGAAGACCCACTACGCCTTGCAATGAGAGAAGAAGTAGCATGGAAAGCAATGCTTCACAATGATGAAGTTATGAAGAATCTAAACCTTGCTGACATTGTACCACAAATTTATGAGAAAACAAGTGATGGGATTCAAGCCCACACCATGACTAACGATGAATGTAATGATTTCATAACAGGAGAGGATAGTATGAGCAGAGGGGTAACCTCGATAATGACTCTTGATTTACACAGCCAAGAATTTACTTTCAGTGCTGACCACATTATTAGCAACTGGCCCACCATATACTCCAGCAGTGAAGTTTTGGTCATCACAGAACAAGCACAAGAATGGTGGTGGTACTGGGGAGACAATGAACTTGATGAATCTACTAATATTCATACCTTTGACATTGGCAGTGGTGGCAGCACTACTTACACTGGCAGCGGTAGAATAAATGGCACAGTTCTTGACCAGTTTTGTATTTCTGAATATGAAGGTCGGCTTAGAATTGCTAGCACAACAGGACAATGGAACCGTTGGTGGATGGAAAACCCAGAACCTATGGTAAATCATGTTTACATTCTTGAACATGGACTAGATGATGCAGGCCATGAAGCAATTGTAGAGGTTGGCCATGTTGGTGGAATCGCAGAAGACGAGAGAATTTGGAGTGCCCGTTTTGTTGGAGACATGGCATACATTGTCACTTTCCGTCAAATGGACCCATTGTGGGTCATCGATCTATCAAATGCAAGCAACCCAACCATCCTTGGTGAATTAGAGGTGCCAGGAGTATCAACCTATATCCATCCACTTGGAGATGGCCAATTATTGACAATTGGCATTGGTGCTGCAAATGAAGATGGGACAGGATTAGATTGGTCAAATACCCAACTATCCCTTTTCAATGCTTCAAATGCTACTGACCCAACTCTTGTTGATGTTCTTGGATTAAGTCCTGTTTCAGATTCAACAGATGGTTGGTCATGGGGATATTCAGAAGCAACTTATGAACACAAAGCCTTCCAATATTGGGGGCCAAAGGAATTACTGGCTGTACCAATGACCACTTACCGCTACAAGTATTGGTATGATAGCAATGGCGACTATCAATGGAAATATCATTGGGTTTCCAAGTTGGTTATCGTCAACGTTTCAGCTGGAAACAATCTAACAATTCATGGAGAGGTTGACCATTCAGATTTCTACACAAGCGGCCATTATTGGTGGAGCAGCACTGGGATTAGCCGTTCAATATTCATGGGTGATTATATCTATGCAATTTCGCATGCAGGAATAACTGTGACCAACCTGTCGACTATGAATATGACAGACTCTCTCGTGCTTAATGAAGAGGTTGAAGATGACTACTATGGGTATGCTGAAGAAAGTTCAACATCTTCAAACGATGCGGAAAAAGAAGACTAACCGAATTCTGAATAACAACTTAGAACAGTGAGAGCCGAGTCACCATTCTTGATGTTGACTCGCCTATTGCTTGTCATTGGATGCGTTATAGCCGCGGAGATATTAGTTATCCTACTGCGCTATGCATGGCTTTGGTGGACCAGAGTCAGGCCGCGAAAACCTACCCTTAATAGAAAGTGGTGGAGCGATTGTGCCGAACATGCGTCAGTCAAAATAGATGGAGATAATTTTACTATTCAAAACGTTAGAGATTTTACTTGGAGAAGTAGCAGGGACCATGATGTTTCTTGGATTGAAAAGAAAGTCAACACAAATGAAATTAAAGATGTTTGGTTCATTATTGATCACTTTCACAAAATAAGAGGCCTAGCCCATACGATGTTGAGTTTTGAATTCAATGATGGCCAAGTTCTAACCTTTTCTTTCGAAACCCGAAGAGAGATTGGCGACAAATATCACCCATGGGATGGAATGTGGCGAGCCTTTGAATTGTATCTATTAGTTGCAACAGAAAGAGATGCCCTCCACCTTAGGACAAATGTTCGTTCTCACAAAGTGCACATGTACCGAGTCGACGCACCAGAAGGCAAACCCAAAGCTTTGTTTGAACAATTATGCAACAGGATTAATCAGTTGTTAGAGAGGCCAGAATGGTATCATACCCTTTCAGCATCTTGTAGTACTACAATCATCTCTCAAGTCAACGCAATTACTCCAGGAAGAATCCCAAAAACATGGCGGGCCCTTTTACCAGGCCATGCGGCCCGTGCAGCATTCAAATATGGTTTAATTGAAGACTGGGGGGGCTATGAAAAAACCCTCAAAATAAGTAGAATAGATGAATATGCGCGTTCTTGGAATGGAGATGGTGACTTTAGTGAGCGCATTAGAGAACCCTTACCTCCGACCCCCTAAGGGCGAAAGGTGCTTGAATAGAAAGCGAGCAGAGGGGGTTGAGCGACATGTCTAGAAGACCTTTGGCCGGCAGCAATGAGAACCTCATTAAGAAGTGGGTAATGCGCCAATATTGGCGAGTTCAACAATCTCAAGCCTTTATTTCTGTAGGCTTTTGGGCAACCACTCTAACCCTTTTAATTTGGCCATATGTGAGATGGCGACCCGTTTTCGCTGCAAATGAGTCTACTTTGGGAATTCCAAACACCTATTGGGGATTATTCAGTATTTTTGCAGGGGTTATGTTTTCTGTACTTTTCGTTGGCTGGGTATATGATAGGGTGCTTGGTTTGTGGATTGAATGGCGAAGTGTGGATACTGAACGTAATCCATTCATGACATATGCTCTCTCTCCAAATTGGATGATGACGGTAGCAATGCAAGCCGAGATTTTGAAGCGGGTCGCATCAGATGACGAAAAAGTAGTAGCAGATGCTGAATGGATACATGAATGGTGTCAATCCCAAGCAGGAGAGGAAATATTTGCTCGCACAGTTCAGAAATGGGATGAATTTATGCCAAATCAAACACCCGACTTTTGGTTCCTTGAAGAGGGCACAGTTGAGGCTGCACGCAAGATACAATTCGAAGATGAGGTCTGATTCATAGCAAGCCATGATTCCGTCGCGGTTATGTGCAAGACTCCTTTGAGATGACATGAGGGAAGAAAATGCGTACTGCAATTCTGTTAATTGGATTCAAGCGGGTTCACTATTTCCAACAGACTTTAGAGAGCCTTGAAAGGTGTCCTGAAAGCCAAACTTTAGACTTTCATTTTTACTTAGATGGGGGTAGGGAAGCCAATCAAGAGGCACTGATAGAAATGATTGAAACCTCATCAATAAAATCCAAGCACATTGTTTGTAGGGATTCAAATTACGGTATAGGACGTCACTTAATCGGAGCACGCCGAGAAATTTTTGATGGCCTTGGTTATGACCGCCTGATCCTTTTTGAAGATGACATGATTCTCTCCCCAACTTACATTACAACAGTTTTGAAATTAAGTGACTGGGCACACCAATACGATAACGTTGGTACAGTGATGGGTTACAACCTGAACAAACATGATGAGGATACTCAGAAAGAAGATCTCGACAAAGTAATTGCAACAAATCGCCATTTTTGGGGATATTGTCTCACTAGAAAGGTTTGGGATAATATCAAACACGTTGTTTATGCTTACGAAGAAGAATATCTTGATGGCGTCCCATATAAGAAAAGGAATCATAAGAGAATACGCAAGAAGTTCATGCCATTTTGGATGAACCAACCGAAAAGGAAGTATGAAGGAGATTTATTGGATATTCCTGAAGAGGCAATAGTTCCTCCTTTCGCAGACCAAAAACAAGGAAAGAACACCCCTACAAGTCAGGATGCAATGACGGCACTTGGATTGTGGAATGGTGGCTATGCGCGCCTCACAACCCTAGTTCCACGGGCTAGATATATCGGCATACAAGGCCTATCATTCACACCGAAGGTTTATCGAAAACAAGGCTTTGATACCCAACAAACTTTTGAATTCGTGGATGAGGACAACGCTCTTGAAGAATTCACTCTACATGTAAAAGATGAAGATGGAAATTGGATTAGACCTACAATGTACGAGTGAGGCAATATTAATGCCGACAGATGTCTTAGTTGTAGGTATTGGAAGATGGGGAAGTAACCATTTGCAAACCCTATCCAAACTTCAAAAAAATGGTGTAATTGGACAATTATTCGCTTGGGATATTTCACAAAAAAATAAGGATTATGCCAACCACCTTGGAGCAATATGGCAATTCAAGAAGAAGGCAGGGATGGCCGCAATTATTGCCACACCAACCTCTACACATTTTGAAATCGCCAGCAAACTAATCGATTCAGGTATGCACGTTTTGATTGAGAAACCCATGACAGAAACAGAGGAAGAGGCACGAATATTGATGGATAAATCTTTGACAGGAGGAACAGTTATCGAAACGGGCCTCCTTCTCCGGCATCATTCCGCCGTCAAACAAAGTAGAAAAATAATCGCTGAAGGATTGGTTGGCAAAGTAGAAAGAATCCATTGCATCCGCCATTCAACCCGTTCTGTTAGGGAGGAGGAATCAATAATTGATGTATTGGCGATTCATTATCTTGACTTGTGTTGTCATTTATTGCATGAAGCTGAACCTGTTAGAACAAGAGGCCAAATCGATACCACAAAGTCCAGTCTTTTATGTCGGATTTCATTAGAATTTGAACCAGGAATTGAAGGCCTTTGTGAAGTATCATGGGGCGCAGAAGAAGAAGTAAGGGAAATGAAAATCAGCGGTACTGAGGGGGAAATAAAACTGGATTTTTTAAACCACCAATCCCTAATCCTGAATAACGCTATTTTCCAATTAGAAGAACAAATATCTCCTCTTGAAGCAGAATTAACTGCGTTAATGTTGAGAATCAACAACCATAATTCAACTCCAAACACATCTGGCCGACCAGCTTTACGCAGCGTTGGGTGGAAGAGCCGCCTTGAAATCCACGATATCAAACACGAAGATATACAACAGCATTGAAATGTCCGCCTCCCTCGCCGAGAACATGCGTTGTACCTCTTGCGGCTGGTTACTCGGCAGTAGTCTCGTTATTGCTATCGTTGTCGGGATTCTTCATGGAATGATGAATGGATTCTGGACTGGCTTGGGATTATCTCTTGCTTTAACTTTCGTTTGGGCAGCAATGAATTTAGAGACAGTAAAAGATTCTCTCGGCGCTAGCCCCCTGAAAATCACCTCTTGGCTGATGTTTGTTTTATTGACAATTATATTTTACGTAATTTTCACCAAAACATTCCTATTTCCTTCTGCGGGTTCTCTAATACTTGCAACTATCACAGTCGGTTTCGGCTGGTGGAGTTATTACACCCTTGAACCGGCAAAAGCGTGAACAATATGGCAATCCACAACGACCACCCTGAACTCCCAGATGGCTTGGAGATTCTATTGACAGAAGGCGTTAGCACCGTTTTCATCAAAGCTGATTGCCCAGTTAGGGTAAAACAAGGCCATATTTCTGCTATTACCTTAGATGAAATAGAAGGGGAGCAATGGGACACCTTGGCCTTACAGAGTTTGGGTGAAGCACTGGACGTTATCGTAGAAAACAATACCCATCGCTCAGATTGTTTCTTGGAGATAGATCGCAAAGGTTGCAAAGTTTTGCAAATTGGAGATTTACGAATAACGTGTGCTTGGCCACCTTTTTCAGATGCATGGGAAGTCACTATTGTACGACCAGTGGCAAAACTTTCTCTCGATGAATATGAGTTACCAGAAGCCCTTCTGAAGCGTTTGGCTGATCATCACAGGGGAGTATTCATTTCTGGAAGGCCCGGTTCAGGAAAAACCACTCTAGCCCAAGCAATTGCTGAGCATTTGGATGAAGAAATTGGAGCGATGGTCAAGACCATGGAGGCCCCTAGAGATTTGCAGTTACGGCCACGAATCACCCAATATGCCCCATTGGAAGGAGACCTCGAAAAAACAGCAGAAATAATATTTCTTGTGAGGCCCGACTTCGTTATTTTCGATGAAGTAAGAAGGACAAGAGATTTCGAGATATTTGCCGATGTTCGACTTGCTGGAGTAGGATTGCTAGGAGTAACTCACGCCAACTCTGCTTTGGAAGCCATTCAGAGGTTAATCGGGAAGGTAGAACTTGGATTAGTTCCACAAGTTCTTGACACTGTATTACATATTGAAAAAGGAAAAATTTCAGAAGTACTAGAATTGAGAATGACTGTTAAAGCGCCATCAGGAATGCAAGAGGAATTATCTAGGCCCGTTGTAGAAATAGTTCGTTTTCCCGAAGGAAGAGTTTGCTATGAAATGTTTGCCTTTGGTTCTGAAATAGCAGTAGTTCCAGTTGGAGATAAAAAATCTGCAAGCCCACTTTTAGAGATGGCAAGAGGGGAGTTAACAAAAGATCTGAGAAACTATTTGGCAATTACAAATCTTGAAATAGAAATAGTTAGCGAAAGAAATGCCACAATTTATGTCCCTGATAGCATGATTGGGGCGGTCGTTGGCCAAGGAGGGTCAACAATTCGAGAAATTGAGGATTCATTCAACTTAAAATTCCAAGTTAAGGGCATTAAATCAATGCCTCGTAGGTTGGAAAGAATCCCTGAAGAGCCAACAGTTTCTGGTTGGGATTTACAGAACCAACGTTCGACGAGTGGCCGGCAATGGGAAAACCAGCAACATTCACAAAAATCCACGCGAAGAAAAAAAAGAAAGGGCCGTTGATTCACCCTAAGTTATGAATCGACGCTTTGATATCATAATCCCCACCATGGAGGGATGTGCCCAACGACCTGACCTTGTTTTTGACCGCTTCAATAATTAGCGTATTGAGTAATTGGGCAGCTTGGAATTTCGTATGGAAAAACGAATCAGAAAGCAGCAATGAAGAAGGAAAAAGCATTTTAGACAAGGTATTTTGGTTTGGATTTTCTTACCTTCTCCCTTTCCTACCAATGCTCTTTGTATTGTTTGGCGATGATGGCTCAAAAGCTTTTGGCCCTTCATTGACCAATTGGTCTCTTAGTATTCTCTCTGGACTACTCGGTTTCTTGATGGGGGGCTTGGCAATGTCGAGTTGGGCATATTATCGGAAGAATGGCACATCCGGACTGAAAACTGAATCGGCAAAGCATTTCAAATGGACAACTTCTTTGACAACCTTAGCTGGATTATGCTGGCTTTTTATCCTTGCATCGAGGCTCTTTTAGGCATCAGATTCAATGAGAGGGTTGATGAAGCAGAGAACCTGCGAAGCAACTGATGGCCGCTAGTAATGGCTCAGGGCGAGCCCCCGTTGCCATTATGACCAACTCTACAAGAGTAACTAGTGGAATTGATGTTCATCAAAAACTGATGACCGCTGCATTGGCTTTAGGAAACATCTTGCGTGGCACTTTCGGCCCTCGCGGCCTAGACAAAATGATGTACAAAACGAATGGGATAACCGCGGTAACAAATGATGGAGCTAAAATCATTTCAGAACTATTAGTAAAACATCCAGCGGCAAAGGCTTTCGTTTCACTAGGCCAATCTCAAGAAAGTGAGTGTGGCGACGGAGTAACGGGGTGCATTCTATTTGCAGCAGAATTAATGCGCGAATCATCAAGACTTTTGAGAAAAGGATTACACCCTTTGATTATTATCGAGGGTTGGAGAAAAGCATTGGATGTTGCATTACAAACAATAGAATCCAATAGTAATAAAGTAAACAAAGATACTTTGGTTAAAGTTGCTGCAACTTCACTGGTTGGAAAAGGGGCTGAAGGGGCGATTGGGTTATTTTCAGAACTCGTAGTTGAAGCAACCACTTTAGTTTCAAATTCACTTAATGATGAAGAAGCCAAGGCTGAACATGTAATGATGACAATAGCTGATAGAGGAACCCTTAGTGATAGCCGTTTGATTGACGGTATCATCATTCAAAAAAGAACTGCTAATGAAAAGGTACCTCGAAGTATTGATAATGCAGTAATCGCTTTACTATCATGCCCACTGGAATTTGAAGGGCCAAGTAGAGATAGTGAAATTGAAGTAACAAGCCCTGAACAACTTTCAGCCTTTATTGAAGCAGGACAAAATCAGTTGGAAAAAATTGTAGAACTTGTCCAACAATCTGGTTGTAATGCTATTTTGACCACTGGCGCTTGTGACCCACAAGTTCTCCATAAATTAAGTGAAGATGGAATTTTTATTCTCGCGGACGTTGATGCTGCAGAAGTTTCCAATGTTGCAAAAGCAACTGGTGCCAAAATTGTTGATTTATTGAGGGATTTAACTGAAACTGACCTTGGCACTTGTAGAAAGTTAAGGGTGGAACGAAGAGAAGGGGCTGAAGCCATCGAAGAACGAATCATCATCAGCGGTTGTGACTCACCAAAGATAGTAACATTGGAAATTGGGGGGGCAAAGGGTATTGCTACGGAAGAAGTGATTCGCGGACTTCATGATTCTTTGAAAGCAACCACACTTGCCATGAGGACTTCATCAATCATCAATGGGGGAGGCCACATCCATTGCCTAGCAGCACTTGATATCAGGACCTTTGCGGAAGGCGTTGCAGGCCGCGAAAGATTAGCCATGGAATCTTTCGCACGCGCCTTGGAATCCATCCCATTCACTTTGGCAACCAATGCGGGAAAAGATGGTCTTGATGCAATATTAGAACTACGAGCAGGACTTCGTCAAACAGAGAATGAACCCCTCGGCATCATGTCCAATGGGCAGGTCGGAAGCGTTGAGGAGGTGTGGATTCCCGCCGCCTCCCTAGCATCGGCTATCTTAGGTGCATTCGAAACTACAAGCAGCCTATTACGGGTCGACCAGGTTATTTCTGCACGAGGAGATTGAAGGTCATGCAACCGCCCAATTATGATGCTGTCCAAAAGCCAAGGGCTTTACTTTCGGTTTTCAATAAATCAGGAATTGTAGGCTTAGCAAAGGCACTTGCTGCCAACGGCTTTGAATTATTATCAACAGGTGGAACCGCCCGTATATTGAGGGAAGCAGGACTTGAGGTAGTTGATGTATCAAAGGCCACAGGCCACCCTGAAATCTTTGATGGCCGCGTTAAATCCTTACATCCGGCAATACATGGTCCACTCTTGGCTAGGCTTGAAAATGAGGAGGATGTCAAAGGCTTAGCAGAACTTGGATATCCACCGATCCAAGTCGTTGCAGTCAATCTCTACGCATTTAGTGAAGCGGCTGCTAAAAAACCACCTTTAGAAGAATCTGATTTACTAGAAATGATTGATATTGGGGGGCCGACTTTAGTCAGGGCTAGTGCAAAAAACCATCGAAATGTCATCATTTTAACCTCTCCAAAGCAATACGACGGTTTCATCGACTCACTTAATGACGATGAGGAATTAACGATTCAAAAAAGACGACATTTTGCCTTGGCAGCCTATGAACATACAGCAGCTTATGATTCTGCAATTGCCAATGAATTACACAAGAGGTGGATTGGTGCGGCCGAAACTTTCCCTAATAAGGAAGAACAAGCAGCAAGATTTCCATCTATGATTTCTTTTACTGCCTCGATTGATCATCCTTTGAGATATGGAGAAAATGGCCATCAAGCAGCAGCCCTTTACAATGACCATGGTGATATTTCAGAAACCCTTGTTGGCGCCTTAGTTGAGGGGGGAAAAGAAATGTCTTACAACAATTACTCAGATGCTGATGCGACCTTGAGGCTATGCCGTTCACTCTCGACTGATGAATGGCCAGAAACGCCTCATGCTTGCGTTATTGTCAAACATAACAACCCCTGTGGAGCGGCACTCGGCGCCACCCAAATTGAGGCCTTCAAAGCAGCTTTAGCCAGTGACCCAGAGTCGGCATTCGGCTCTTTAATTTGTTTTAACGAGCAACTCAATTTGGAAACAGCCCAAGAGATGGAACCACTCTTCATTGAAGTATTGATGGCGCCAGCATATGCTGAAGGAGCCAAAGAAAAGGTAATGGAAAAGAGCAACCGTAGAATATTAACTATTCAATCACCGAATGGACGACTAGCACCCCTTCAACGAAAATTAGTCCGTAAATCAATCGAAGGAGGCTGGCTAGTTCAAACAGAAGAACCACCAATAATAGATTGGAATAAAGCAAAGGTTGCTTCAGTAAAGGAGCCTTCTTCAGAACAATTATCGTCAATGAAATTTGCAGTTAGAGTATGTGAACAAGTCAAATCAAATGCAATAGTTTTGGTTCAAGGGACTGCTACCGTTGGTATTGGGCCAGGTCAAACCAGTAGGGTCGAGGCAGTAAGAATCGCTTCAAGAAGGGCAGGCGAGAGGGCTATTGGCAGCATTATGGCAAGTGATGCATTCTTCCCATTCAAAGATGGTATTGAGCAGGCGGCTGAGGCAGGAGTGGTTTCAGTAGTTCAGCCGGGTGGCAGCATTAGAGATCAGGAAGTCATCGATGAAGTTGACTCTCGTGGAATGACGATGTTATTCACTGGGCAGAGATTGTTTAGGCACTGATTGACGCCAGTTTAGGCGGCGGTTGGAACTTTCCAACCGACATACCAAGTTCCAACCATTCCAGTCAGTACCACGATAGTTTGTCCAAAACCGGGGTCTCCTGCGATTGTTATCGCCCACACTGAAAGGGCAATCATACTCCACATAAGGCCAATAATGAAAACCTTTGAAACGAAAGGAATACCTTTACCCTCGACAAAATCACGAATATAGTGGCCAAAGAGTGGATTGTTCAACAACCACATGTAGAGTTTAGGGTCGGATTTAGCGAAACACCCTGCTGCCAGAACCATAAATGAGGTAGTTGGTATTCCTGGAATATATATTCCAATAGTACCCAGTGCAACGAAAAACAAGCCAAACCCCTTCCAAATTAGGCGGACCAGAGGGTTTTCTGAAACATTAACAAGGTCTTCCGCCTTGATGTCGCCCCCCCCATCCTGTTGGCTCGGCTTCATACTACCTCTCCATTCGCTCCGCCTCGCCTTCTACACATGATGATTGGGGTAAGATATGGAGAAGCCTTGCGAAGGACTCATCATCATCCATCTCTTGCACATGTCAAGATGGCATTTCAATTACCCAGGGTTGGAAGTAAAACTGACCCATTGAGGCTGGCAGTCTTAATTTCAGGTTCAGGCTCTGGAATGGCTGCGTTATTGAGATATCAAAGCAAAGGCGTTTGCCACATCACAAGCATCGTAATTTCTAATGTTGAAGGGGTTGAAGGGCTAAGTAAAGCCCAGGCAGCAGGAGTTGAGGCCGTTGCATTACCCCATATTGATTATGAGCAAAGAATAGACCACGAAAAAGAACTTCATGCACTCTTACAAGAGAGCAACATCGAGGCCATCATTCTTTCAGGATATATGCGATTACTAACACCTTGGTTTGTTGAAAAATGGGAGGGCAGATTAATCAATATTCATCCAAGTCTCTTACCATTATTTCCGGGTGCCCACGCTCATCGTGATGCCCTTGCTGCTGGTGCTACAATTAGTGGCTGCACTGTACACTTTGTAGATACAGGCGTAGATAGTGGCGAAATAATTGCTCAAGGGGACATTCCAGTATTACCAGGAGACGATGTTGAAAGCCTACAGGCGAGAGTAAAAATGGTTGAACACATTCTTTACCCACAAGCGATTGATGCTTTTGCTGAAGGTGAATTCAGGACTGACTGATAGCGTTTTCAAGGTCGCTAGGAGTATTGATGTTGAGCATCATTTCCCCATTCACTTCCACCACCAGATGATTCATTGATTTGATGACACGATGAATGCCCCCTTCGACTTGATTCAATGCAGATAAGAAGGGGCGAGGTCGGACAAGGGCATGAAGTGGATGCATTCTATCACCGGAAATAGGAACCACACAATCAACATCAGAACTTGCATTCAATAATAATTGAAACATGTCTTTCTTTACTAAGGGTGTGTCACATGGATTCAATTGAAGAAAGTCGCAACTCTCAGCGATGGCTTTTTTCGTAGCAGGGTATAATGCTGCTCTTGGACCACTGAAATTAACATCATCTCCAATTTTTTGAATAGGGGAAACATCTGACGGGGATTCATATTCTCTCATTGCCACTATGATAGAATCACAATCAGCAAGCGATTCAACTGCGATGGCAAGAAGCGACTTGCCATTAACCATAAGAGAAATCTTGGCAATCCCCATTCTAGATGACTTTCCTCCAGCGAGGATTAACCCCATCACCTTCATCGAAATCAACCACTCTGCAGTATCGCCAATTTGTTAACCGCTTGTTCTAATTCTTTTGATAAAAGATCAACCCGCTCAAGTAAGACCCTTCTTTCTCGTACTGATTGGGCTTGAGGAAGCCATTCGAGAAGTCTTCTCATATCCAAAGAATCCCTGTTAATTGTCCAAATCAAGACCTCTTCCAAAACAGGGTCGTCGGCTGGCAGAAACCTTTCCACAACACCTCTGATAGGGAATGGGGCCTTCATTGTGATGCTTCATCGAGTACCATTCTGGCTAATCTATCCAT
>Ga0315334_10000708_pt1 | contig 20211 bp, 17 predicted proteins | sample M150034915metaG_FD_205555 | JGI IMG/M metagenome (GOLD analysis project Ga0315334, IMG submission 205555) | Ammonia-oxidizing marine archaeal communities from Monterey Bay, California, United States - M1 500m 34915 | ecosystem: Environmental > Aquatic > Marine > Intertidal zone | place: USA... | reverse complement strand
CTGCTGGATAGAAGATATGGTCTGCGCAGAGATGACCTCGTGGAGATGCTTCTCGATGCCAGAGCCTTGCCAGATGAGAGAGACCCGTGGATTCGTGGTAGACTGGTCTCATCCGGGAAAATGACAGTAGAATTACTTGCAGTGGATGGAAAACTACACTACATCTCCAGAGATGTTATCGTAGAAGTCATTCTAGTCGCCCACATGAGGCCCGCATATCTCGACGATGATGAACTCATGACTTTCGAGCGAGAGGATATGAAACGCCGAAACAAACTCAACGAGAAGGTTGAGAAGGAAGGCGAAGGTAGAGATGACACCCACCTGTGGGGGTGAGATCCTGGCCTCTGAAGATTGGGGATTGGTCGATAATCATCATCTGCGACGTTCATTTCTTTTCCCTGATTTCCTCACGGCACTGGACTTCGTCAATCAGGTCGGGGCTATCTGTGAGCAGATGGATCATCATGCCGATCTCGAATTATCATGGGGAAAAGTCGTGGTCAAGACCTGGACTCACAGTGTGGGCAAGGTCACTGAACTGGACCATGAACTGGCAGCAGCAATAGATTCCTTAGGGTGAAAGAATGGTCAAGGACCCCAAAGGTAGAGACAAGCCGGGATATGACAGGCACGTCTTCATCTGTGGGCATAAGAGGGACTCTGGAAGTCCGCGTGGGAGTTGCAGTGCAAAGAACAGCCTTGAAGTCATGCGAACCCTGAAACTGATGACGAAGAATGCTGGACTCAACAAGGTCAGGGTTCAGAAATCCGGATGCTTGGATTTCTGTGAGAATGGAATCTCATGTGTCATCTATCCTGAAGCATCCTGGTACACTCTGGATGGTAGTCAGGAACAACTTACAAGAATCCTTGAGATGCATCTGGAAAATGGAATTATTGTAGAGGATGCGCTCATGGACATCAGTGCCGATTCAGGCGACTGAACATTCTCTGGAACTTGGTTGACACCTCATGATTATCAACCGACTCATACAGGCAGTCTTACGGTTGCCGAAGGTGTAGATGATGAAGGATTTCAAACTGGTCAAGTGGTTCGAAGATGTTGGTAGTGAAGATACTGAATCAGTAGGGGGTAAAGGTGCGTCACTGGGAGAGATGTATTGTGCACTCAGTTGCTCAGGAGTAAGGGTTCCAAATGGATTCAACGTCACCACTACTGCCTATACTTTGTTCGTCAACACAGAAGTCCCAAGTTCAACCTGGGACAATGTGATTGAGCCAGAGGGTTGTGAAGATTTCCGGCGTGCTGCATTGAGCAGAAACTCATTGGCTGAAGCATTGGAGGAAGTGCTTGAAGGAATCGATCCATCCAATCATCTCGAATTGCATGGTCGCGCTGCTTTGGCAAGAGCCTTGGTCATGCAGACTCCCGTTCCTGAAAACATACGTACAGCAATATCGGAAGGATACTCAAGATTGTGTGAGGAATATGGTCAAGGAACCGATGTTGCAGTCAGGTCCTCTGCAACCACTGAAGATTCAAAGGAAGCTTCATTCGCTGGTCAATACGAATCATTTCTCAATGTCACCGGTGAACGTTCGGTCATCATGCATTGGCGTAAATGTGTAGCCAGCCTGTTCACAGAGCGAGCCATTGGATACCAATTGGATAGAAAGATGAAGCCTTTGGATTCCGCTCTTTCGGTAGTGGTGATGAAGATGGTGCGTTCAGACCTTGCATCCTCAGGAGTCATGTTCAACATGGATCCAGATTCAGGTCATCGCGGCGTCATTCATATCGCCTCCTCATATGGCCTTGGAGAGTTATTGGTTCAGGGAAGTGTGACTCCCGATTCATTCACGGTATGGAAAGAAGGGGCTCGACTGGGTAATTCCGCCGTTGTCCACAGGGTGCTTGGAAGCAAAGACGTTCGAATGATATATGCCGATGATGGAATCCATGATGTAAACACCATCGAGGTGCCACTCGATATGAGAAGGGCATGGTCTCTGAATGAAGAAGAGTGCCATGAATTGGCACAGATGGCCTTGAGCATCGAAGACCATTACGGCCAACCAATGGATATTGAATGGGCCAAAGATGGCGAGAGTGGATTGATGTTCATCGTTCAAGCCAGACCTGAGACTGTTCATACCAGATCAGATGGTGCCAAGATGCTGCGCTATCTTATGGAGCCTGCGCTGACTGAACGGCTGAAGAGAAATGGAAAGGTTCTGGCAAGTGGGCAAGCGGTGGGTAAGAGAATTGGCAACGGAAGAGTGCGAAAATATCGCTCCTACCATGAAGTTCTGGACAAAAAGAGGTTGATGCAGAATAGATTGGCCGAAGGAATACGGCTTGAAGAGATTCCATTTGAAGAGAGGGTCTTCGAGGAAGGAGACGTTCTGGTGACTGAAATGACGACTCCAGATTGGGAGCCTCTGATGAAACAGGCTTCACTGATAATAACACGTAAAGGCGGGAGAACCTCCCATGCTGCTATCATTGCCAGAGAATTCGGCATCCCTGCAATCGTCGGTTGTGCGACAGCAATGGAGCTGGAGAATCTCACAGAGGTCACTGGTTCTTGTGCGGAAGGGGACATCGGTCAGGTTTATTCAGGAATCCATCCTTTCAGTATAGAAGAGATATCCATCGACTCTGACCTGCAGTTGAATACCAAGATCAAACTCAATGTTGGATTTCCGACCAAGTCGCTCACCGATTCACAACTACCAGTTGATGGTGTTGGGCTTGCGAGGATTGAATTCGTTCTATCATCCGAGGTTCGAGTCCATCCTCTTGTTTTCGTTCATCACGAAGCGTTGAAAGAATATCTTGAGAATGGTGCCATCACTCAAGAATTAGAGCCCTATCGAGATGCTTTGGAAAGGGAGGATATTGCTGTTGTTCAAACCGCAGTGGAAGAAGTGGAAAGGCGTGCATGGGACTATGAAGACAAGCGCGGACTATTCATCGACAAGTTGAGGGAGGGAGTCGCCTTGATCTGCGCTGCATTCTATCCAAGACCGGTTCTGGTCAGGCTCTCAGATTTCAAATCAAATGAATATCGAGAATTGCTTGGTGGCAGGATCTTCGAGCCCATAGAAGAGAACCCCATGATCGCATGGCGCGGTGCATCTCGATACCTTGACCCTTTGTTCAAACCAGCCTTTGAGATGGAACTGGAAGCCATGGCTTCAGTCACCCATGAATTGGGTTTGGACAACCTGCAACTGATGGTTCCATTCTGTCGCACTCCTGAGGAGGGAGAAGGGGTGAAGGAATTGTTGAATGAAAAGGGCGTTGGACCGGATGATGGAGTTCCACTGTTCGTGATGGTGGAGTTGCCATCCAACATCATCGATGCTGATAGTTTCATCGAGAAGATGGAGTTGCATGGCGGTTCCATCGGTTCCAATGACCTGGTTCAAACTATTTACGCGGTTTCCAGAGATGACCTGGAAGGTTACCAATACCCTGTCGATGCTCGCTCTCCGGCTGTCAAATCAATGATCCGACAAGTGGTCAAGGATTTCACCGCCGCTGGACTGGAAATAGGAATCTGTGGGCAGGCACCTTCTGATCATCCAGAAGATTTTCCCGCCTTCCTCATCGAATGCGGAATCTCATCCATTTCTGTGACACCAGATACCGCGATGGCGGTCAGGATGTATGTCGCAGAAGCAGAAAAGGGCACCGAGGTCGTTGAATTCCAAGAAGAATGGGCTGAATGAACTCAAAGTTTGACCGGTCTGGTCGCACCGCATGCCTGACACTTGAGCAAGGTTGTCCTGTCCTCTTTGATGAACAGGGTATCTGGAGCAGAACATTGTCCACATTTGATGAAGGTGTTGACATAGTTCACAATCCTCTTCTTCAGACGCTTTGGAGGAATCCGACCTTTGAATCGTGCACGTGGGCCTTCTCTGCTTCCACTTGTTCCCAATTCGTTCAGGATGTACTGAAAGACGTGATCCTCATCTCGATCCATGTGGCTGACCACCTCGGCGAAGTTCCTGAATATGGTGTTCGCACCCTCGATCATTATCTGCGGCTCAGGCAGAGTCCAACGAGCCCTTTCACTGATCTCGGTGGGAATCCGTTCGCGCGCCCTGTCGAGCAGTTCTTCGTATTCGAACTCGGTCATAGTGGCGGTCCACCAAGCCCCTCGTTTAGGTCTTTGCCCAAGGAAGAAGGGATGTTCAGAGTGAGGAGGACCGATGTGTTCATGGACATCGGCTGTTGCCTGATACTCCGAGAAGTATGTCACTGAGTGTTGATGAATTGAAGAAGACGGTCGCCAGCCTCAAGCGCAATGGCCTGAACTCACAGCAGATTGCTGATGAATTATCGTTGTCTCAGGATACCATTTCGTGGCTCTCCAGCAGCATTGAGGGTCAGGAACAACCACAGGATATCCGCATCGGTTGGCGAACCATCGGTGTTCGGCCAATCCGTACTGAAGCGATGGCTGCCATCTTTGCAGATGTGCTGGATGAGGAATTAGGGGATGACGGCGCAGAAACCATCGTCGGTATCAGCCTGAACGGGATACTGTTCGCTCATGAGATTGCCAAGTTCCTCGATATAGAGGTCTCCATACACCGCAATGTCGATGGGGGACCTGGGCAAGGTTCTCTATCCAGCAAATATGGACAAGTCAATGGAAAGAGAGTTGCAATAGTAGATGATGTTCTATCCAGTGGAACCACAATGCGGCGAACTATAGCGGCAATGCGAGAAATGGGAGCTGAAGTCGTTCTCTGCATGGTACTTGTGAACAAGACCACACTCAATGAAATTGATGAGGTTCCATTGCGCGGAATGATACGCACTGTTGCGGTTTGATCATTGGGGTTGAGGCATATGCATTGGGCCGACTTTGCTGCGCAGAGGTTGGCTGAACGAGGTAATGATCATGTCATTGCCACAGGAATCACACCATCTGGACATATTCATGTTGGTAACATGAGAGAGGCATTGACTGGAGATATGCTGAGAAGAGCATGTAGTGATGCAGGACTCAATGCAGAATTGATCTATATCGCAGATAATGCCGACCCTCTGAGAAAGGTCTACTCTTTTCTTGATGATTCATATTCACAATACATCGGACACCCACTGGCCAATATCCCTGCGCCAGATGAAAAAGGAAGACCTGAGGGGGACATCTCCTATGCCCAATACCATCTGGAGCCATTTCTTGCTGCCCTCGATGAAACAGGCGTCAAGGTAAGAGTGGTGGATAATCATCAAGCATATCTGGAGGGTAGATATGCGGAATATGCAAAGAAGGTCTGTGATTCCAAAGAAATCCTCAGAGAAATCATGGAAAGGGTGAGTGGAAGAGAATTCCCCGATGATTGGTTTCCATACAACCCGATAGATTCGCAAGGAAGTATGGATGGCGTCAAGATCACTTCGTATGAATGGCCATACTTGAACTGGGTCGACAGCCACGGAGTCGAGGGGCGCTCTGACCTTCGTATCGGAGACGGTAAACTACCCTGGAGGATCGAATGGCCAGCCAAATGGGGTTGGAATGAAGTGACCTGTGAGCCATTCGGCAAAGACCATTCAGCCGCCGGAGGTTCTTTTGACACCGGTAAAGAGATCTGCAGGATATTCGGCAACGAAGCACCGATGAGCCTGCCATATGAGTGGATATCGCTGAAGGGTAAAGGTGCAATGTCCAGTTCCACAGGAGTGGTCCTGACCGCCCGTGAACTCCTCGATATCGTTCCACCATCAATCATGCGTTTCCTGATTGCTAAAAATAAGCCCAAAAAGGCTATAGAATTTGATACTGGAGAGGGGTTGATTGACCTTGCTGATGAATTTGAACGAGGGCAGAAAAGCCTTGGAGACGTCGATACTGAGGGAATGAACAAGCGTCAGAGAGTTGCATTCGAGACGCAACTTGGTGCCATCAGATTGAGTCAGATCAACGAGAACACCGATCCTGCTTATTCGATGGGAGGAGTTTCATTCAGACATCTATCGATGCTGGCCCAGATCAAGAATGATGATGCAGCAGTCTGGGAATCTCTCTCTAGAACCCATGGTATTGACCCAAGTTCTCCAAACCCTGTTCTGACAGATAGATTGAGACGAATGAGAAACTGGATTTCGGGTGAACAATTCCCTGTTTCGGCCAGGATTTCTCTGCGCAGTGATGTAGGGCCTCGATGGGCCGAGGGATTGGCCCCCGGTGCTGGAACATTCCTCAATCAACTGTTTGAGAATTCAGGAAGAATTGATTTCAATGAAGCAGGAATCTCCGCATGGGTGAGAGAAGCGATAACCTCGTCTGCTATCGATCACAAGAGTGCTTATTCCATTCTTTACAGACTGTTTCTAGGTGCTGATGATGGGCCTAGATTGGCATCTCTACTATCGGCATTGGACCCAACTGAAGTTTTCTCTGTTTTAGAGAAAGCAATCGAAATGCTGGATTGAAGCAAGTGGTCTGTTTTTCGCCATTATGGGCTTAAGGTGACCATCAGGCTTGAATAACCTGAGAAGTGCTCAAAGCCCACATGGCCGGTGTACACTGCCCTACCTGCGAGGCTCTGGTCGATGCGGTTGCCAAGTTCTGTTTGGCCTGTGGACACGATTTTGAGAACCAAGGACCCATCACTTCAACTGGACACGACCTACAACAATTGAAGGATGTCATCAGACAACGGGATGACCTGTCAATGGCCGAGAAGTTCGATATGATCGCCAAAGTGGAAGAGGGTGCGAATCCGATAGTATTGGGCATCGCCGCCGCTGCAGTAGACAGTGATTATGATGGTGGCATCGTGAACATTGAAGCAAAATCAGATGAATTGAGTAAAATATCTGGTGATTTCACTTTTGGGAATAATACCGCGGTCAATGCAGCTGTTCGGGCCACTGCCAAAGCAACCGACGCTTGGAGTTTGATTGAATCCGGCGAACTCAGCATGACTGACCAGAAGTATCACGATGCGATGAGCCAAGGGATGGAAACCAGCAGCCATATCACTGACGTGGCTACAGGAGAACATGAGGGTATTGATCCTGAAGCGATGCGGAACATTCCGATTCTCAAACCTCCAAGCCGAAGTTTCTGTCCAAAATGTGGTTCCGACATTCACAGCAACACGCTGATGCAATGGAGAAAGTGGAGGGACCATTCTACCGATGTCGTCTCGATGCAGTTGGAGGCAGCGATGGAATCTGCGTTGATGCAGGTTTCTACAGAATTCATTTCGGATCTCAAGAGAGTGACTGACGAAAGGGATGAACTCAAGGATCGACTTGACAATGTCGATGAAGACAAGGTCAAGGATGAAATGAAGAAGAATCTGGGTGAAGAACTTCGAGAAGAATTGATGGAAGAACTTCGAGAAGAGATTGAAGATGAGATTCGAGGAGATATCGAGAAGGATGTCAAGAACAAGATGGTGGCACGTGGCGGAGTTTCTCGTGGAAGTTCGAGAGCTGCTTCTACTAGGCGTAGCAGTGCCACACCCAGCAAGAAGAAGGGAGCTGTTTTCGGTTCAAAGAAGGAGACGAAGAAATTCGAAGGAGACAGCCCCGATGACAAACCAGCGTGGTTCCTGAAAGAGGCCTTGGACACGGTCTATGACCCGCATGGTACCGGTAAGAACGTCAAACGCAAAACCATCCTTGCTCGTTCCTCTGAAGGAAACGTACGAGTTGAGGATGTGGTCAATATATACGCTGCCGAAGGTGAAGAGGGACTGTCGGAACTGGCCTGGACATCGCCGTTGACCAAGTACATCATCGAGGCATACGACGCCTGCTGAGGCGGTGGCGATGGCCGAGAAAAGAGACAATGATGGTTTCCTTCTGGTGATTATCGGCAGTGCTGCTGCTGCAGGAATACTGTATCTGGTTCAGGAGCAGTGGGTAGATCCTTGGCTTTCCTCAAGATGGGGGTCTGCCTTGTTCAGGACCTTTCGAATGTCAGTTGTCTATGTCATTCCTGCAATCTGGTGGTTGCGAAGACGGACAAAGAAACCAGTATTCGCTGAACTGGGCCTGAAATTACCTCGAGAACGGGCGCCCTTCATCCTCGGCACTGGAATTCTTCTGTACTGTCTTGCACTGATGGCCTTCTTGCTATGGCCTCCCAAGTCCTGTGGATTCACTTTCTGGAGTGACGAAACGGCATGTGGAGCCAGGCATCTCACTGATTGGTTGGTGGTGCTTCCTCTGATCTGCATCATGGCGATGATAACCGACCTGTGGACTCGTGGTTTCGTTCTGCTTCAAGCCGCTGAAAGATGGGGGGAGCCTCAGGCAATCGCCTTACAGAATGCCCTTTGGCTACTGCTCCACCTCTATGAATTGGAATTGCTTGCTCCTTCAATGGGTTGGGTTGGAGCAGTGTTGTTAGCGATATTCCTCGGCCTTGTGGGAGACCTGATCGCTCTCAAGGAAAGGTCGGTGGTTGGTCTGATGGCAGGTCATGCCATTCTCAATATCGGGTGGGTACTGAGCCTTGCAACATGGTTCAGTCTTTGAGATAAGAAACCTTCAGACGTTGGGGAACCGTAGGCCCTCTACCTGCTGCTCGAATTGCTGCAACTTCCATCCTTGCACCGGACAAGGTAGTGACGAATGGGATGTTCATCTCCACTGCAAGACGCCGCATCATGTTCCCGTCACGAACCGCACCACCACTCGTGGTGGGGATGTTGATGACGAATTGAATGTCTCCGCTACGCATCAGGTTCAGTGCATCAGGTTGCTTTGAGTCAGTTATTCTATATGCGGTTTTCACGGATAGCCCATTTCTTCGCATTACATCTGCAGTCCCTGGAGTAGCATGAACAGTGAATCCGAGTTCAATCAAATCCCTGACCATTGGGACGACATTCTCCTTGTCTGCTGAACGTACAGTCACGTAGGCCCCACCTGCAGTGTTGACCGGAATCTCAGTGGCCAATCTTGCCTTGAGATATGCCACATCGGCGTCTGGGTCAGAACCCATGACCTCACCAGTGGATTTCATTTCAGGACCGGGAGCGGGATCAAGACCTGTTAACTTGATGAAGGGAAATACCGGAGCCTTGACGCAGACCAAGCCAGTTCGTCGCTGTGGAATTGATTGCTGAACAAACAGGTCTCCCATGGTCGCTCTAGCAGCGATTCTCGCCATTGGAACCCCTGTCGCTTTGGCAACGAAAGGAAGCGTTCTACTGGAGCGAGGATTCACTTCAAGGACGTAGAGTCTGTCATCCTGAATAGCGAACTGTATATTGAAGCAACCGACTATCCCTAATCCAAGACCTATCTGTTCAGTCTGCTTCTCCACTGCCTCGACCATCGTGGCGGATATCGTTTGTGTAGGGATGAAGCAGGTGGAATCACCCGAATGTATACCCGCTTCCTCAAGATGTTCCATCACTGCACCGATAAGGACCTGTTCGCCGTCACAAGCGGCATCGACATCGAGCTCGATGGCATGTCCTAGATACTCGTCCACCAACAATGGCTTATCAGATGCAAGATAGGCCTCATCAAGATAGGCTTGCAGCTGTTTCTCATCTGCAAGGACTTCCATTCCCCTGCCCCCTAGGACATATGATGGGCGAATCAAAACTGGAAAGCCGATCTGACCTGCTGCACTTCTGACTTCATCTGCAGTCGTTCCAATCGCTCCGCGTGGCATTCTGAGACCTATCCTATTTGCGAAGGCCTCGAATCTCTGTCTATCGCTGGCTTCATCCACAGCATCTATGGAGGTTCCCATGACCTTGGTGTCCAATCCCATTTCCTTCAAGTAAGGTAATCGCGACTCAAATGGCAAAGCCAGATTGATAGCAGTCTGTCCGCCGAACTGCAGGAGAATTCCATGCGCCCTCTCTCGCAATAGAACCTCGGAAATGCATTCGAGGGTGAGCGGTTCGAAGTAGAGACGATCACTTGTGTCGAAATCAGTGGAAACAGTTTCAGGATTGTTGTTGATGATGATGGCATCCCTTCCTGATTGACGAATGGCTCCAACCGCGTGTACGCAGCCATAATCGAATTCAATGCCTTGACCAATACGGATCGGTCCCGAGCCGATCACCACCATGCGCTCTTTCAACCTCTCTTCGATATTGTTCAGGGTATCGATACCGGAGTCGACTGAGCCCTCGTAGGTCGAATAGTAATACGGTGTCTTTGCTGCGAATTCTGCAGCACATGAATCAACCATTCGATAGCGAGGATGGATCTTGAGTTCGTGTCTTCTCTTCATCACTGCAGATTCGCCTGCTGCTGTAGGAATCTTCTTCCATCCACTAGCCGGGAAGCCCGCCTTTGCGTCTGCGATATGGGCATCTGTGAAACCCAGTTGCTTCCACTGTCGCATGGAATGTGCATCGATACTTCCGATGCTGCCGAAATGCTCGACAATACTGGCTTCGGCTCTCGCAAGGTTCTGGAAACGATAGAGGAACCAACGCGTCATCCGTGTAATCTCATGCACCCTCTCTATTGGCCAACCTCTTCGGAACGCTTCATACAATGCACCCATCCGCTTGTCGGTCGCTATACTCAACCACTCCACCAGAGTTGAATCCGATAATTGCTCATTGGCCCTTTCAGCCATTCCTTCTCCATCACTCTCATCAGCTCTTGTCAATGGTCGCGGATGAGGTTCACCAGTCTCCAATGAAGACCATGCTTTGAGGAAGGCTTCTTCGAAACACCTGCCTATTGCCATGACCTCACCAGTTGACTTCATCGACGTTCCGAGAGTACGGTCAGCAGTTCGGAATTTATCGAATGGCCAACGAGGGATCTTGACCACGCAATAATCCAGAGTCGGCTCAAAGGCTGCGGTGGTCCCATGCCCAGTGATTGGATTAGGTAGTTCATCCAATGTGTATCCTACTGCAATCTTTGCAGCCATACGTGCTATAGGATAACCAGTAGCCTTGCTGGCCAAGGCGCTTGAACGACTTACTCTAGGATTCACCTCTATCACCCTGACCTCTCCTGTTGCCTGATTGTAAGCGAATTGTACATTACATCCTCCACAGATGTTCAAGGCTCTGATAAGCCGCAGAGCGCAATCTCTGAGGTGCTGATGATCGGAATCTGAAAGGCTCTGTTGTGGTGCGACAACGACACTCTCTCCAGTATGCACCCCCATGGGGTCGATATTCTCCATGGTACAGACGACGATACAATTGTCAGAGGCATCTCTCATGACCTCGTATTCATGTTCCTGCCAACCAAGGATTGATTCTTCAACAAGAACCTGGTTGATTCTACTTTTCCTCAGACCAAGGCTGGCGACTTCCACCAGTTGACCGATGTTCCACACCGTGCCTCCGCCCAAGCCGCCGAGGGTGAATGCTGGTCGCACCAACAATGGCCAACTACCAATTTCATCAGCAGCCTTCAACACCTCATCCATTGAATTACAAGCAAGAGCGAATGGGACCGGAAGATCGATTGACTCACAGACTCGTTTGAACAGGTCTCTATCTTCTGCCTTGTCGATGGCTTCCAGATCGCTGCCGATCAGTTCTATCCCCAATTCATCAAGAACACCAGCATGAGCCAGATCTGTGGCGATGTTGAGAGCAGTCTGGCCACCCATCCCAGCGAGCAGGGCATCAGGTCGCTCTTTCTCCATGATCGAACGCACAACTTCAGGTAGCAATGGTTCGATGTACACCCTATCCGCCATCTCCGGGTCATTCTGAATGGTCGCTGGGTTGGAATTCACCAGAATGGTCTTGAAACCATCTTCTCGCAATGCGGTACAGGCCTGTGAACCACTGAAATCGAATTCTGCTGCCTGACCGATACGTATCGGACCGCTGCCAAGAATCATGATGCTCTTGATATCATCTCGCCTAGGCATCACTCACCACCTCTCAAATGCTCAGCAACGATACTGGAGAAACGCTCGAAGAGTGGGGCTGCATCATGTGGACCGGGACAGGCCTCGGGATGATACTGAACACTGAAGGCCGGACGAGACTCGATATCCAGGCCCTCGACGGTTAGATCATTTGCATTCACATACCTGACCACTGCTTCCACTCCAGCCAGATTCTCTTGCGGGCCGCTATTGGCACCACTGGGATGAGCGGCCAGCATTCCTTTCTCTGGGTCTTCAACCGCAAAACCATGATTCTGAGAAGTGATGGCAACCGTACGTGAAAGCAGATCGAGTACTGGTTGATTGGCGCCTCGATGCCCATATCTCATCTTGTAAGTAGTGAGACCACAAGCAAGCCCCAACAACTGATGGCCAAGGCAGATACCCATGGTCGGCATCCCTCGACTGACAGCTTCAGCGATAGTCATTCTAGCAGCCGTCGCCTTGCCGGGATGAGCGGGATCTCCTGGGCCGTTGGAACAGAACATGGCATCAATATTCCAATCAGATACCAATTTCTCGTAGGCAATATCCGGAGGACACCAGAGAACCTCGAATCGGCGACACAACTCTCTGAGGATATTGTACTTGATTCCGCAATCCAATGCCGCTAATCTGGGTGCATTGAAGCCTGGATTCAGCAATATCGGCTCATCGAGCGAGACTTCATTGACCAGATCCTCCAGATCGGGTGGTGTCAATTCCGCAAGACGTTGTTTCAAAGAACGTTCATCACTAGCCGCTCCAATAACGCACAACAAGGTACCATGTTCTCTAACTCGACGTGTTACTGCTCGAGTATCTATCGCTTCAATCCCTGTCACTCCATGAGCTCTGAGAAACTCATCTATACCCGCCACCGAATCTCTATGATCGGGATTTCGCATCGCATGACGTACTACCACTCCTCTGGGCCATATCCCTGCTGATTCACTGCGACCGAGATGAACGCCGTAGTTCCCGATCAATGGATATGTGAAGGCAAGGACCTGACCTGCAAAACTGGGATCTGTCAGACTCTCTTGGAAACCAGTCATTCCAGTGGTGAAGACCAATTCACCTTCTGCTGATTCTCGAGCACCAAACAACAAGCCCTCAAAACGGCTGCCGTCGGCCAGTAACAGCAGGCCGGGCACCTCTTCATCGGGAACTGGGGGCAATGCATGTTTGAGTACATCTGCAGCATCTGTGAATGAAGGAGCATCACCAGAAGGGGTCACCAATCTGCCCGGTGAGAATCCGCCCCCTGCTTTGACACTCCCCGACATCGGCTTTGCTCCCTAAGTGGGCTCTAAGAGGATTGCTTAACAAATCGCCTCGACAAAGCCTTACTCAGACTCATCTCTATCCAACACAGACTTGCCTCTGGCGTTGGGCTCTATCGTCAATCTGGCATCTTCGAATTGAGGAGCGGACACAATGAACGAATCGAGGAACAATGCCAATGCCGCCACCTCGCTATGAGGCTGGTTCCCTACCGCTAGATTATGTTGGCAGATTTCGTAGACCTGCCGCGGCACCTTGGACCCCCCAACGACCACGCAAAGTGGCAAGTCCTTGCTGATCGCAGGTACAACCTGCCTGAAAGGAAGACCATACATCGTGAGATGAATCGCTGTTCCAGTCTTGATGAATTCCTTGAGCCACTTCATCGGGGCATCAGAATGTTCAGTGATCAAGCAGCCGCCAAAACTCTTGGCCACTGATTGCAACCCCTTGAACATCTCCTCATCCTCGTCACCGGCCAGTATGAACCGGTTGGCACCGAATGCTCTAGCAACCAATCCAAGATGCGTCGTGATACGTGGGTCTCTTCCTTTGCGGTGGCCAAGCCTGAGAACCACTACCTCTGCGCACATCGAGCCACCTAGCCGTCATCCCTTCTTCAGGCGTCCGCTTCTTCAATTGACTCTGCTTCAGGAATCGGGTCGGATTCGTTATCTGAGGTCAACGCCAATATCTCAATCTCCGAAAAAGCCTCTTCGAGTCGCATGACCCAATTCAATAGAAATGCCTCGATGAACAACTTGGCGACGAAGAAGAATCCGACACCAAGAATCACCAATCTAGATGTCTGCCAAAGCGAATTCATCACATCAGTATCTGAATCGAGCAGACCCATGACCAGTGGCTCGAAGGAGAAGAAACCCATGATGAGGAACATTGCTCCAGCGATCAATGCAGGCCCTGGTTGGCCTCTTTCTCGACTTGCTGCATTGAGAATGGATGCAAAGAACACGACCACCGGGACCAAATATGAAAGTGTCATGAAAGTCACTCCCTTGACCAATGACTCACTCTGATTCAGCGGGACATCGTCAATCCTTTGAATCGATAACCACCAGAAAATGGCAAGACCGGCAGCGATACCGCCACAGGCGAGAGAACGATGATGAATCATCTGACCAAGGTCGTGGCGATCCTTGGGGTTCAAACGATTGAGAATGTTCTCCGCAATCTCCAGTTGCTGGGGACTAGGCATTGAAACCTCTTCTTCATCGCTGGAAGAACTCCCCTCTTGGAACTCAACAGCGTCATCTACCGCGCCCATACTTCGGAACCTCCGCACACCTCATCTGATAAAGGATGCCTGACACACGGGGTTCGTCATGGCTGGTTCAGCAGGTGGGCGCGATTGCCGAGATGCCCTAAGGGCTCATTCTGATGGCAGGCCGCGTTTGATGGGAATCATCAATTGTACACCGGATTCATTCCACCCCGCTAGTAGGGGAGGCGGTGTTGAAGATGCCCTCAATATGATTCGAGAGGGAGTGGAGTGGGTAGACATAGGTGGAGAATCAACCAGGCCTGGAGCGGATTCTGTTTCCATTGAAGAAGAATTATCGCGAGTGATTCCCATCATCGAAGGAATCAGAGTACAATCTGACATCTACATCTCTATAGATACCAGAAACCATGAGATTGCAAGAGCAGCACTGGATGCAGGAGCAGACATGGTCAACGATGTCTCTGGACTGCGTGACCCAGAGATGTTGGCACTGGTGGTGGAAAAGGACTGCCCGGTCTGCATCATGCATATGCAAGGAGAACCTAGAGATATGCAGGTGAAGCCAAGTTACGAGAACGCTTTCGAGGAGGTCTATTCATCGCTGCTGGAAACTGCACGTCAACTGGTTGCTGCAGGACATGAACCAGAAACCATCGTCCTCGACCCAGGTTTCGGTTTCGGCAAGACCCTACAACACAACCTCGAATTGATGGGCTCCTTGGAGAGAGGCGATGAAGGCTTCGCAATCCTCTGGGGTGCTTCTCGAAAATCCATGATCGCTTCTATGACCGATAAAGAGGCGATTGAGGAGAGACTGCCTGGGACATTAGCAGTGGCCGCACAGGCACAAAGACTGGGAGTCGATATTCTCAGAGTCCATGATGTCGCTGAACATCTCGATCTATGCAAGGTTCTTGCCGCCATCGGAAAGGGTGGTGTGAATGACTGAAGAAGGCGCACAACCAATCGTTGATATCGATGCCGAGTTGAGACTACTCGGTACGGCTCATGTTTCCCGCGAATCAGTGGAGTTGGTCGAGAAACAGATCGATGAATGGCGTCCAGACCTAGTTGCTATTGAATTGTGCAATAGTCGGGCTGAAGCGCTGAAAGAAGACCGGAGATTGGATCAAGAAGGGCTGCGCAAGGTCATCAAGGAAGGTAAGGCGCCACTGATCCTACTACAGTCGATGCTCGCAGCCGAACAGCGAAAGCTTGGGATGGATGAAGGTGTCCAACCCGGTGCAGAACTTCTGAGCGCTCTCAATATCGCCGAAGAGAAGAATATCGAGGTTGCTCTGGTAGATCGAGATATCCAAGTGACTCTCAGACGTGCGTGGAGGAAGATGGGGCTGAGAGAGAAATTTCGAATACTCTGGGGTCTGGTAGCACCTGAGGATGATGATGAAGAAATGCCTGAGATCGAAGAGTTACTCTCCAACAAGGACCTACTCAGCGAATTGATGGAGGAACTGAAGCAAGTGGCACCATCAGCGGGGGAGGTGTTGGTGGATGAGAGAGATGAATATCTTGCGATGATGATCCAGAAACAACGTTCCAAGGGTAAAGTTCTGGCAGTGCTCGGTGCAGGACACCTCACAGGAGTGAGCGCACATCTTGAGAAGACTGCGCTTGATGAAGAACGACTGAATCAACTCGAAGTGGTGCCGAAACCAAATCCACTTTGGAAGGTCGTGATGTGGGGGATTCCTCTTCTGGTCTTTGGACTGGTTGGATGGTTCCTCTACACAGGCGCCAATGAAGACCTGTTTGAGATTTTGACCATATGGGCCTTGTTCAATGCCGTGGTTGCAGCGTTGTGCTGCATCCTTGCAAGAGGGCATCCCTTGGCAGTACTCACTGCTGCAATAGCCAGTCCCATCACTTCTCTGAATCCCGCTTTGGCGGCGGGTTGGTTCGCGGGATATGTCCAGTTATTGGTTCGCGAACCATCAGCCAAGGATCTCAAGGATTTCTTGAAACTGGACGAGATGAAACTGTTCTGGTCAAACAAGGCTGGCAGGGTGCTGTTGGTGACCGCTCTTACCAATCTAGGCAGCATGCTTGGTGCTTGGATTGCAACCGCTGGAATAATAACGACTTTCTGAATCAGAACTCGACCTTGACCACTTCGCGCTCGACCGCATTGGTGACCTCGAACAGCACCTTTCGTTCTGCACTCATGAAACCAGCGACGATGTTCGTAGGAATCATCTGAATTGCTGCATTCCAGTTGGTGCATGAAGCATTGTAGAACTCGCGACGGTCTGCTATTTGATTCTCCATGGCTGTTATCTCCTTCTGCAGGTTGAGGAACTGTGTATCCGCCTTCAAGTCAGGATATGCTTCTGAAAGAGCGTAGATCTTCGGCATCATGTTACCCAACAGACCTTCAGCCGCAGCAACTCCACTAACGTCACCCTGTGAAAGCGCATTCGATGCCGACTGTCGTGCCTCGGCGAATTTCTCGAACAATTCCCTTTCATGTGTTGCATATCCTTTGACGGTGTTTATCAGATTCGGCATCATGTCGTATCTCTGTTTCAACAATACGTCGATATCCGCCCATGACTTGTTCGCATTCTCCTTGAGTCTAATCAATCGGTTGTAAGTCGAGAAGAACCATATCACCAGAATCAGAACTACGACTCCACCGATGATTCCTCCAATCAGCGTTGCACTCATGCCCGCTCCGTACAGGTAGGGGTAAATAATTGAGTAGTAAACCCACTTGAGTAGGATTCAAACCAATTTCGTTGGTCGACCGGTCATGATGACTCAGCGTGGCCTCGTGGCTTCATTGCTGATACTCTCCATCATCACTCCAATGTTGTCAGGATGCTTCGGAAGTGAACCTGAAAAAGTGGAGGTGGAAGAAGTGAGCCCTTTCACTTTCGATGAACCTGTACCAATAGAAACATTCTATCATTACCCAGGTGCCATTGATGCAACCAATGCAAGCGCAGTTTCCGCAGCCAACATCAGTGCCAATCTGAGTGGAAACAACTCACCTTTCTGGGCTGAGGGGACATATCATGGAGTTGGTTTCACCACCTTTGAACCAACATTAGGAGTGACCAGTTCTGGTGCCATCCTGTTCACCAATTACAGAGGAACTGGAGACGGAACCCACATCATCAAAGGAACAGAACAAGGAACAGAATGGAATGATGTTGGACCCTTCAATCCAGTATTCCCCGATACAGGGCAGGTTCCTAACTCCAATGACCCATATGTCTACGTTGACAAATGGACCAATAGAGTGGTCAAATTCGACATGCACGCGTTGACAGCGATGTTCGTTGAGTATTCTGATGACGACGGGGAATCATGGAGTGTTCCATTCAGTGCAGAGGGATACTATTCGCCACAGGATCATCAGTCGATCGCCTCGATGCCAGATGTCAACGACATCGGCTTTCATGAGACCATCTATGTATTCTGCATCAACACTGGTTCAAGTGCACTTGGCCCACAATGCAGCCGCAGCCTGAATGGGGGGATGTCATGGGACCTACAAAGACCCGGATTTCCAATTGCAACTCCTCAATGTTCGGGCTTGCATGGCCATCTTGCAGGTGGAACTGATGGTTCCATCTATCGTGGCAACCCGTCTTGCGACGGGCCCGCAGTCTATCGAAGCCTCGATGGGGGCTACACCTGGAGTGAACACACAATCACCACAGAAGTACAGATGCAGGATGGTTGGCACAGCCATGAAGTGGCAGTAGCGGTTGATGAAGGTGGAAACGTCCACGCCACCTGGATATCACTGGACCAGATGCCATGGTATGCATACTCCAGGGACCAAGGAGATACCTGGTCTGCACCGATGATGATTGCAGCCCCAGGGGTCAACCAGACTGGGTTCCCGACCATCTTCGCTGGAGATGAGGGCAGAGTTGCACTGGGATACATCGGCCTTCAGAACGGGCAGATCGGTTGGAACGGCTACATGGCAGTGATGACAGACGCCTTCAACGATAATCCACTCATCACCTCGGTCTCAGTAAATCTCTTTGAGGATCCTCTGGATACCAGTGAGGATTGTGGTGATGTGCGCTGCGGAGGATTCGGAGACTTCATCGATATCGAGATCGATGATGAAGGAAGGCCTTGGATCGCTCTGGCTCACAATGTTCGCAATCAAGAAGGAATAGTGGGGACATGGACCACTGGCCCAGCGCTGTACGGAGAGATTCTGCAACTGCCGGTGCTGGAAAGGGGTGGTAATTCCACCCTTTCCCTTTAAGTCAGTGAATGCTGACTCTTTGAACTGATATAGCGCTATGATGTTTGAGCGTGTTCAGCGCGATAATTCAGAGGCAACAAAACTCTCTCGTGCATCATCATCTGTGGCCAAGACCATCTTGTGCAAAGCGGTGACCATACGCACCATTCCGGCGATTGCTTGACGATAATTTCCTACTGGGGAGGCGTCCTTTGACTCGATGATGGCTTCAGCAGCCAACTGTCCACTCTCGATGGCCAATCGAATTCCTTCCCCAGAGAGAGGGTTGCACAGTCCTGCTGCATCTCCAACCAACAATGCTCCCTTTGCAGTCACGTTCTGCTCACCGAAGGGAATGGCCCAGCCTTCCTGCTGTGTCACCTCGCCAAGGTCCGCTACCTGATTCTGTTGTAACCACTCAGAGAATCGGTCTAATGAGGGCATCAAGTCAAGACGTTCCTCCTCTGTCATGCCGCTTCCAATCTTCAACGTGGAACCTTTTGGAACAGTATAAGCATAGAATGGACTGAGCATTCCAGCGAAAACACAATGGAAATCGGCTGACATCTCATTTGAGACCTCGATCAAACGTTGCCCAACCAACATCTTGGGTGCGCTGGCATCTGGTATCAACCTTCTACGAATCAAGGAGTGAACACCATCTGCAGCGATCAGGTTTCTTGCACTCACCTCATTCTGCGTTCCATTCTCCACATAAGTCACGCTGAAAATGTCGCCATATCTCACATCGGTGGCCCTCGCTCCATGGAGGAGAGTGGCTCCTGCACCTTGGGCACAATCTCGCAACCATTGATCGAATTCATCTCGCTTGACATTGAACAACCGGCTGTTACTCACTCGACCACCATTCTCCTCACCACTGGGAGGGGTGTATCTCAGAACCAATTCAGCAGGCTCGGAGAGAACCTCTGAAGGAATCAATGAGCCAAATACCTCCTCGATCAACTCCTCTGTGATCTCCGGCAATATCCCTCCACATGGCTTGTGTCGCATCAAGTCTCCACTCTCAAGCAACAAGACGTTCAATCCCGCTGTTGCTGCGACTGTTGCTGCACTTGCGCCACCTGGTCCACCACCGACGACTATCAGATCCCAGGGGTCAGACTCCACTTCATCACGTCCGCGAAGTGGATGTGGATGGCCTGTTGTCGACCAAAGTCACCACATCAGGTATTGTTGCCTCATGCGAATCTGGAATTGGTGTTGGTGGTGCCTTGAACCTGTTGTCGACCAAAGGTACAACATTATCCAGAGTCGCTTCAAGCAAAGGTAGTTTGAGATCTGCCAGAGCTTCAAAAGTACCGGCGTAAGCCTTGCCCTCCTCGCCTAAATCATAACAGGTCTTACCAACGATATCCAAGACAACTCCCGGAATGCCAGCATCCCTGAAGGCCTCGTTACGTTTGATGAAGAAGGCTTCACAAGCACATCCGATCCATGACTTGACACCCTGTGCCTTCATCTCTGCCAAAGTCGCTTTGAGGTGTTCGAACTTGATGATGGTCACCGCTTCCAAGCCTTTCTCCTTGGCCATTTTGTATGCATCTCCGATAGTACACATACCGCACTCATCACAACCCTGTTTGAAGCGGTATTCA
>Ga0315334_10000702_pt1 | contig 20330 bp, 22 predicted proteins | sample M150034915metaG_FD_205555 | JGI IMG/M metagenome (GOLD analysis project Ga0315334, IMG submission 205555) | Ammonia-oxidizing marine archaeal communities from Monterey Bay, California, United States - M1 500m 34915 | ecosystem: Environmental > Aquatic > Marine > Intertidal zone | place: USA... | reverse complement strand
CCGCGAGGTCCACACCCTTGTTGCGCCCACCGGCGATCAGCACCGACCCCGGCAGGCCGGCCATGGCGGTCAGCGTGGCGTGCGGGGTGGTGGCCTTGCTGTCATCCACGAAACGGACGCCCTGGATTTCGGCCACCAGGGCCATCCGGTGGGCCAATCCGGCGAACCCGAGCAGGGCCTCGGCGCAGGCCGTCCGGGATGCCCCGGCGCGGATGGCCAGGGCGGCGGCCGCCTGGGCGTTGTCCAGATCATGGGGCAGTGAACGCACCAACGCGGCCACCTCGATAAGGGGCTCGTCGTTCACGATCAGAAGAGCGGAAGATCCCCCACCGTCGACTCGACAGGGCGTATCGGCGCCCCCGAACAACAACGCCCCCTCGGGAGTGTGGGCCATGACCACCGGATCGGACGCGTTGGCCACCGCATCCGCTGGCCGGGCCACCCCTTCGAAGATCCGGGCCTTGGCCGCCTCGTAGGCGGAGACGTCCGCGTGCACGTCGAGGTGATCCGGCGCGAAGTTCAACCACCCTGCGGGCGACGCCTTGAACACGTCGGCGTGGCCGAGGCGGAACGAAGAGGCCTCAACCACGAAAGTCGACACCTCGGCGTCGTCAATGGCCGCCACGAGCGGCGTGTCGGTGTTGCCGGCCGTCAGGGTCCGGATGCCGGAACGTTCCAACATGTCCGCCACCAGGGTCACCACCGTGGTCTTCCCGTTGGTGCCGGTCACAGCGCAACGCGGACGGTCGTCCCAACGGGCTGCCAGATCAGACTCGTCGATCACCGGCACCCCGGCCGCCCGGGCCGCGGCGTGGCAGGGGTGGGCATCGGGAATGCCGGGGCCCATGACCACCTCACTGATTCCACCCAGCAGTCGTGGCCACTCGTCGACCGCCGGCGCCTCGACCAGAGGCACACCGAGGCGATCCGCGCACTGGCGGGCCACACCACCCGGTGCATCGTCCACGGCCACCACATCGAACTCCCGGCGGATCAGGGCATCCAGCACGGCCCGACCGGCCACTCCCAGTCCGAGGACCAGCGTGGTGTCAGCGGTCATCCGCCGAGCCCGTCGGCCACCCCGGCCGACAACGAATCGGCATAGAAGATCCCCAGACCTGCAGCCGTGCAGAGCCCCGACATGATCCAGAACCGGATGATCACCGTGGTCTCGGGCCATCCGCTCAGCTCGAAGTGATGGTGGAAGGGCGCCATCCGAAACACCCGGCGACCGCCGAACAGGCGGAAGCTCGTGATCTGCACGATCACTGACACCGTTTCGGCCACGAACAGGCCAGCCACGATGGGCAACAGCAGGTGCGTACCGGTGGCCAGCGCGAGGGTGGCCAAGCCCGTACCGATGGCCAAGGACCCCGTGTCGCCCATGAAGATCCGGGCCGGAGCGGCGTTCCACCACAGGAAGCCCAGGCAGCCGCCGGCCATGGCCGCCGCCACCACCGCCAAGTCAAGGGCATGGGCGATGTCGTAGGTCTCGGGATACCGGAACTGCCAGAAGGCGATGACCGTGTAGGCGCCGAAACAGAAGGTGCCCGCTCCGGCCGCCAAACCATCCAGACCGTCGGTCAGGTTGACGGCGTTGGCCGAACCGGTGATGAGTAGCACGGCCCAGATTGACCAGAGGATCGAGCCCAGTTCAATCCCCGGCTGGTCGAAACGGGTGAACGACAGCGTGGTGTGGGTCGGTGCGTGTTCCAGCATCAGTACGGCGAAGGTGAGAGCCACCGCGAAGAGCCCGAGCATCTTGGCCCGCTTATTGAGACCGAGGTTGCGCTCACGCACCACCTTGATCCAGTCGTCCATCAGCCCGACCACGCCCCCACTGATGATGGCCAGCATCACGAAGATTCCCGTACGGGTGTAGATGCCCCGGTAGAGATCGCTCAGGACGTACCCCAGAAACGCCCCACCGATGATGGCCAGTCCTCCCATGGTCGGCGTACCGGCCTTAGTGACGTGACCTTCCGGACCGTCGTCCCGAATGGGTTGGCCGAGTCGCAGACGGGTCAGCCACAGGATCAGCACGCGGGTACCGATGAGGGACACCACCATGGCGATGCCGGCGGCCAACAGAATCCGGATCACCGGTCGACCCCCGGACCGGACGCACTGTTCATCAGCCGTGTCCACTCCTCGCCGACCACCGCGCGGTCGTCGAAGGGGAGCTGACGACCCGCCACCTCCTGGATGGTTTCGTGACCCCGGCCGGCCACCACGATCAGATCGGCTGGCGACGCTGCAGCCAGGGCGACGGCGATGGCACGGCGACGGTCAGGCTCCACGAGCGGATCGGGTCGTTCCATTCCCGCAAGGATGTCCGCGATCACCCCCTCAGGTGGTTCACCCCTCGGATTGTCAGAGGTGACGACCACGACATCGGCGGCCCCGTCGGCCATCTGACCCATGAGGGGCCGCTTCCCAACATCGCGATCACCACCGCATCCGAACACCACTAGTAGCCGGCCGGGCGCCGCCGCATGGGCATCGACCTGACCATCCAGGACCTCCCGAGCGGCACCTAGTACAGCCGCGAGGGCATCGGGCGTGTGGGCGTAGTCAACGATCACGGCCGGGCCGCCGGGCAACAGGACCGGCTCGAAGCGTCCGGGAACGGGAGTGGCGGCGGCCAGCCCGGCGGCCACCTCGTCCTCCCCACATCCCAGGACCATGGCCAATTCAGCAGCCACCAGCGCGTTGGCGACCGTGAACCGGCCACCAGTGGCCACCCGCACGGTCCGACCCCGCCAGGCCAGCGTGCATCCGGCGGACCCCAGATCGGCATCGGTTTCCGTTGGATCGACCCGCACGACCGACAGCCCCGCCGCTTCGGCCACCGACGCCATGCGTGCACCGGCCGCATCGCCCACGTTCACGACCGCGTGGTCCGAGAAACCTTCCTCGAATAGTCGGGCCTTGGCTGCCTCGTAAACGGCCGGGGAACCATGGAAGTCCAGGTGGTCGCGTCCGAGGGTCGTGAACCCCACCGCGGCGAACGCGGTCCCATCCACCCGGTGCTGGGCCAGGGCATGGGACGAGATCTCGATCGCGGCGACCTCGACGCCATCGTCCACCCAACCGGCGATGGTGGCCTGCAGGTCCGTGGCCTCCGGCGTGGTCCGCTCGCCGGACAAGGTGCCCCACGATCCTGCGTGGCGGCCCGAGGTCTCGAGGATGGACCGGAGCAAGTGGACGACGCTCGTCTTGCCGTTGGTCCCGGTCACTCCCACCAGGTCGAGGGCCCGCGACGGCCAACCGTGGAGTGCCGCAGCCACCGGCCCGATGACGGCGCGCACCGAAGGCACGATCACCGTCGGTGTCGTTGCGTTCCCGATGGGCCGTTCAGCCAGGATGGCGACGGCACCGGCGGCCAGCGCGTCGTCGACGAAGCCGTGTCCGTCATGGCTCCCACCGGGGATGCAGCAGAACAGGTCACCATTGGTGACCTCCCGTGAGTCATGCACCACCCGGAGCACGTCGGGATCAGCGGTCGGGTCGCATGGTTCTAGACCGGCTGTGGTGAGCAACGCGGCGAGCCGCACGTCAGCCTCCGGTCGAGGCAGCGGCCGTCTCGATCGCTGCCTCGTCGAGCAGTCGCTGGTGGGCAGGGGTTACGGCCCGTACCCGACCGGCCTGTTCGAAGCCCGCACGTTCGGATTCCGAAGGGATCCGGAGGCGACGGACCGCGAACTGGGCGAACTCCGAGAAGATGGGCGCCGCGGCCCTCCCTCCGGAGTAGTGGGCCAATGACGGCTCGTCGACCACCACGATGACCACCAATCGGGGATCGTCAGCCGGCAGGAATCCCGCGAAGCTGGCCACGTAGTCACGGTCGCCCTTAGACCCGTAGCCGCCTTCCAGACGAGTTTTCCAGGCGGTACCGGTTTTGCCGGCCACCCGGTAGCCGGGTACCGCGGCACGGGTGCCGGTACCCGACTCGACGACCCCTTCCATCATCGCCACTACCTCGGCAGCCACCGTGGACGGAATAACCGTGGTGGTGCGACCGGCACGGCGTGGCTCAAACATCCCCTCATCGTCCCGCGTTCCGAGCACCAGGGTGGGCGCGGGTCGGATTCCGGCGTTGGCCAGGGTGGCGTAGGCGGTAACCATCTGCATCGGGGTGGTCGACACGCCCTGGCCAATGGCGATGGTGGGAAGTGACGTTCCGGACCAACTCGACAGCGTCAACAGGCTGCCGCCCGACTCGCCCGGGAAGTCCAGCGCCGACACCCGGCCCAGGCCGAACTCGCGGAACTTGGCGTGGAGGGCCTCCGGGCCGAGGTCGGTAGCCCACATGATCGTTCCGACGTTGGAGGAACGCCGCAACACGTCGGCCACCGAAAGGTCGACCGGATCGTGTATCGGCGCATCACGGAACGTGGCGTCATGGACGTCGATCTGACCCGGGACCTCCCGGACTGTGTCCGGCGAGGCGACCGCCGCATCCAGAACGGCGGAGAAGGTGAGCGGCTTGACGATGGAACCGGGTTCGTACGTCCACGTCACGGCCCGGTGCTCGCCCGACGTCCGGATCTCGCCATCGTCGCCACGGACCACGGTGGCCGATGCCAGAACCTGACCGGTAGCCGGGTCCATGGCCACCAGGATTCCGCCCTCTCCGCCGGCCCGCTCGACACCCTCGGAGAGGAGTCGTTCGGCCTCGAACTGGAGTGAGCGATCGATGGTCAGCACCAGGGTTCGTCCATGCGAGGGGGGTTCGACGTTGTACTCGCCCCCCGGGATCGACGCACCCCTCAGGTCGCGCTCGACGACCTTCCGGCCGTCGACACCGGAGAGCAGCCCGTCGTAGACCAGTTCGAGACCGCTGATGCCCACCGAGTCGATGTCGGTCCGACCGAGGATGCCGAGCGCCGACCGTTCACCAGGGCGGATACGGGCCCGCTCCTCCAGAATTCCAACTCCCGGCAGTTCGAGGTCCATGACCGCAGCGACCACCGCCGGATCGAGGTGGCGTCCGAGATATGCGAACTGTCCGCCACCGGAAAGCCGCCGCTCGAGGAGGTCGACGTCGGCGTCGAGCACGGAGGCGAGCCGACGGGCCACCTGGCGCGGGTCGTCCACGGCCTGTGGGTTGGCGACCAACGACGGCAGAGGAAGGGAGAGCGCCAGATCGACACCGTTGCGATCCACGATGGCGCCCCGAGCTGCGGTGAGCTCCACCGACCGGATCCGCTGCGACTCGCCGTAGGCCAGGAAGCGGTCCGGCTCGGCAATCTGGACAACGGCCAGCCTCCAAACGAGGAGCGACGCAACAACGAGCAGCAGCCCGGCGACGAACACCAGACGACGACGGAATCCGATCTGAACGGCACGAAGGGGGACCTGTCGTACGGCGCCGCGCCCCCTGGCCACTGTGGCATCGGGCCGACGACTCACCGGTCTCCAGCGGCAAACGGGTCGCCGATCGGCGCCGCAAGCCCGGACTCCGGATCACCCGACAGGACGAGACCCAACTGGAGGCGTTCAGGCGGAGGCACCATCCCGAGGCGACCCTCAGCCACCCGGAGGATCCGATCCGGACTCTCCAGACGCGCCACTTCATTACGCAGCACCTGCGCCTGCTCGAGTCCGGACTCCAGCCGACGCTCCAGGCGATCGAACTCGAACTGGTCGCCAATGACCACTACATGGAAGTTGGCCAACACCAGCAGACCTGCGAAGAAGGCGGCCACTGCCAGGAGACCGACCATGCCGAACCGGGGACCACCCGTCGCACGGACCAGTCGCTGTTCAACGAGCCGCTGCCCGGCCGTTCCCCGAGAAGCAGATACCTCAGCAACGGGCCCGATCGGAGCGGGCCGAGGCGTCCGGACCGGGCGAAGTACGGCGGTCACGGCGTCTCCACCGGACGTTCGACCCGTTCCACGGTCCGGAGTCGGGCGCTGGCGGCACGGGGATTGACGGTGGCCTCATCGTCACCCGGCGTCCAGCCGGCACGTCGAGCCATGACGACCGTCGGTTGGGCGCCGCAAGCGCACGGGAGGCGGGGCGGACAGGAGCATCCACCGGTGGCCGCCCGATCAAATTGGTGCTTCACGATCCGGTCCTCACCCGAGTGGTAGGACAGGACCGCTCCCCGACCGCCGGGCACCAGGCGTCGAATCGCCTCATCGATAGCGCCCGCCAACTGGTCTAGTTCGCCGTTGACCTCGATGCGGATGGCCTGGAAGGTGCGCTTGGCGGGATGGCCGCCGCGACGACGCGCCGGAGCCGGAATCGCCTCGCGTACCAGTTCGGCCAGTTGGGCCGTGTCAGTCACCGGTCGGGCGGCAACCACCGTTCGGGCAATCCGGCGGGCGTGACGTTCATCGGCGTACCAACGAAGCACCCGGGCTAGGTCCGCCTCGTCGTACTCATTGACGACCGTTGCGGCCGTGAGCTCCTGCCGGCGATCCATTCGCATATCCAGCGGGCCGGCCTCCCGGTAGCTGAACCCCCGATCCGCATGGTCGATCTGCGGAGAGGACACGCCGAGGTCGAACAGGAAGCCCGAGATCCTTTCCACACCCACGGCGGCCAGGGCGGTCGACAGGTCACCGAAGGCCGAACGATGCAACACCACCCGATCGCCGAAGGGAGCGAGGCGTTCAGCGGTGGCGGTGAGTGCGGCATCGTCACGGTCGAGGCCAAGCACGGTCAAGTCGGGCCGTGCGGTGAGGACGGCCTCGGCGTGGCCTCCTCCACCAACCGTGGCATCCAGGATCACCCCTGCTGGTGCCTCCATCAATGCGTCGAGCACCTCGGCGCGCATCACCGGAACGTGGTGGAAGGCCGTCGATCCGAGGCTCTCGGCCCTCATCTCTTCGTCGAACTGCTCTGTCATGGTCCGGTCCGCATCCGTACCTGTCCGACCACCTCGGCGCCCCAGCCCCGGAGCTCGTCCCTCGACCGTCCCCCGATCAGGCGGCACCCGTCGGGATGTCTCCCCGAGTCGGGCTGGATGGCAAGCGGGCGGAGTAGGGGCCTCCCATCCTGCCGATCGGGGGACGGTCCAGGGACGAGCCGAACGGTGTCGGTCGTCCTGGTCTTCGGATCTCGTGGGTGCTGGTCGTCTCCTGTGTTCGGTGTGTCGTGTCGGGTGTCGCCCCCGGCCCGCTCCGGCGAGGTCGTGGCGAGCAGGTGAAGGGTGATCAGATGCCGCCGCGGCGGAAGAGGTCGGCCACCGACTGATCCAGGTCGGCCGACATGGCCGTCCAGGTCGCGGCGTTCCAGATCTCGAGGGATTCGACCGCTCCGCAGACCATGACGTCGTGCTCGAGGGAGGCGAAGGCACGCAGTCGTTCGGGAATGGTGATCCGCCCCTGGGCATCGGGCCGGACGATGCTCGACGCGTGGGCCACCTGCTTTGGGGAGAGGGGATCGATCTCTCCCGCTCGGACCTGCTCGCTGAGACGGCCGATCATTTTCTCGAAGCGTTCGGGCTCCCAGAGCGAGATGCAGTCGGCGTTCGGCAGTAGATAGGCCGATTCGGCGAAGTGGCTGCGGAACCGGGCGGGGAGCACGAGTCGGCCCTTGTCGTCCAGCGTGTGGTCGTGGGTTCCCACGAAGACCATGTCGATGCCTCCCCTCTGCTCGTCCGGTGGTGTCGATTGCCGTGGAGGAGGACCCGGTACCGTTCACTACTGGGTCCCCACTGTTCCCCACAATGTCCCACTCTAACCCTTTTCAGCCCCCAGAATGCAAGTAGCCCCCACCACGAACCGCGCGATTCCGATCGAAGGCGCGTGGGAACCCCCCGACCTGCAGGAACGACACCGGGAGCTCGGCTCAACCGATGGAGGAAATGGCCTCCATGAAGGCGCCGAAGAGGTGGTCTGCGGCCGCCGCAGCAGAACCGATAGCACCGGCATCGGCCGCGCCGGGGATCACCACCCCGGAAACGGTGGCCTCGACCTCGGCGAGCACCTCCGCACGGGGTACCAGGCCGAGCAGGTCAACCAGAGGGGCCACCGACCGGGCGGCGGCATCGGCCCCCAGCAGGACCGCACACTGGAACCGGGCTCCGCCCCGGTCCCGCCGCTGGCTGATCCCCACCACCTTGCGACCTTCGGACACCACCTCACCGGCGGCCCGACCCACGAAGCACACGGCCCGGCCAGCCAGCCCGCAGAAGAACGGCCCCCGATGGACGTCGGCCTCCACGCCCGAGATGGCCAACGCCTCGCACCAGGCGGCCCCCAACCACATCGACGACCGTCCCACGTCGTCATCCCACAATGGGTCGTCCCGAGGCACCAGAACGTCGACCCAGAGGACCCCGTCGTGTTGCAGCAAGACCGCTCCCCCGCCTGACCGGCGCCGGACCACGTCCAGACCCTCCGCAGCCGCCCGATCGGCCAACCCGGAAAGGTCCCGTTGGCCGCTCCCCAGCACCACGGTCGAGCGGGACACTCGGTGACGCAACACCAACCGCTCAGAGATCTCTCCCACCGGTCCGTGCCGGTCGGCCACTGAACCCTCCGGCCAACGCACGTTCCATCCGGTCATTCAGTCACCCGGCAACCCAAGCACTCGGCCATCCAGGCACCCGGACCGACCCCCGGGTCAACCCGGGAAGCGTCGAGCCCATTGCAACCACACGATGACGTCGTCGACCGACGGAGCCTCCGTCGGATCGCCGTACTGAGTGGTCATCCGAAAGGCCGCATAGGCCCGAGCCGGCACCGGAAGGAACGGGGGACGCCACCACCAGCCCCGACCGGCCAGACGGTGGGCCTGCCGAAGGGCCACGCCCCACAAGACGGGACGCACCGCCACCGCCACCGCTATCCGTGTGAACCACCGAACGTCCATCAGACCCGATCCTCCCCCACGGGAGGGCCAGCGGAAAGCACTCCGCCACCACGGTGGTGGTGCCACACCGCCGCCGCCCCCACCAACGGGCCGTCTGAACCCAGGCCAGCAGGCACGATGCGCGCGCCCCGGGTGAAGGGCAAACCACACCTCGCACGAAGCGCCTCCTCGGCCGCATCGAAGAAGGGGACGCCGAACCCGAGGGCCACCGAACCGGCCACCACGGCCAACGGGAGGTCGAGAAGGTTCACCACATCGGCCACTCCCCGACCCACCATCATCCCGACTCGACGACGAACCTCGTCCGGGGCCTCGGCGGCGGGCGCACCGGTGGCCAGGGCGATCGCCGTCCCCGACGCCACCGCCTCGAGACAACCCCGGGACCCGCAAGCACAGTCCGGGCCGTCAGGATCCACCACGAGGTGGCCAATGTGGCCGGCGTTGTCGGTGGCGCCGTCGAGTAGACGACCGTCGAGCACGATCCCTCCACCGACGCCGGTCGACACGACCATGGCCAGGAAGTTCCGGTGGCCGGCCGCCGCCCCACACCAGCCCTCACCAAGGGCCAACGCCTTGGCGTCATTGTCGACCACGACGTCCAGCCCTGTCCGCTCGGCCAACAGGCCCGCCAACGGAAGGTCGTCCCACCGGGGAATGTGCAACGGGGACACCCGTCGGTCACCCGACCCACCCGCCATCGGGCCGCCGCATCCCACGCCGACCGCATCGGCCCGGTCGACGAAGGGTTCGACAATGGACCAGAGCGCTTCGAACGTACCGTCGATCGCCTGTCCATCGTCCAGAGGTGCAGGATCAGCACCATCACCGACAACCGCGACGGTTGCCCTCTGGCGTTGGTCGATCAGCCGACCATCGCCGTCAACCAGACCAGCAGCCAACTTGGTGCCACCCACATCGATGGCAAGCACCGTGGGCCGGCGGTCGGCTCCTCTGGTCAGATCCGGCCACCCTCACCGCGCCGGAAGCGGTCACGCATCCGATCGCGGGCCCGGTTCCGGGTTCCACCCACCGCATCGCGCAAGGAGGTAGTCCGGCCGGAATCGGCGACCTGTCGCAGACCGGTACGGCCGACCTGCCGTGCGTCGCGTTCAAGGCGAAGTGCCGAACCCAACATGACCAGGAAGCCCACGAAGGCCAGCAGGTACGACGTCGAGAGGGTCGCCACCATCAGAGTGACCCCGGCCACGAATCCGCCGACCGCCCACTTCATGGACCGCAACGGCTGGGTGTAGACGGTCGTCTCACTCACCTCGCGGACCAGGCGGGGATCCGTCTCGATGAGACGTTCCTCCATCTCGCTGAGGATGCGTTCCTCGTCCTCAGAAAGTGGCACCCCTCAAGCATCGCACAGGGGGGCGCGAGCGACAACGCGTCCGCTCATCAAAACGGGATACCGGCCGGTCAGACGTCGGGCCCCCACTGGCTGTCACCGATCTCCTTGGGCCCCAGTTCGCCAGCCACCGCCGGACCAATGGCATTGTTCCCGAAGCGCTCCCGGATCTCATCCACGGCTCCCTCGGCGGTCCGCCAGCCGGGCGCCCGCCCCTCCGCAACCTCGATGTCGTTGAAGCGGAGTTGACGGACCGAACCGTCCTGAAGATTGCCGAGCGAGACCCCGAGAAGACGGATCCCCGGGGTGGTGTCCACCGAATCCACCAGCCCGGTGGCCACTTCGAGGATCTCCACGGCCAGGTCGGTCGGATCAGCGAGCGTATGGCTACGACCCATCGTGGTGAAGTCCGGGTAGCGGAGCTTCACCGACACCGTGCGTCCAGCCACCCCGGCGGAGCGGGCCCGACGGGCCACCGCGTCGACCATGCGGACGAGGTGGCGGCGAATTTCCAGGGGGTCGGCCAGGTCCCGGGCAAACGTCTCCTCGTGCCCGACCGACTTGGTGACCTGCTCAGGTTCCACCGCCCGATCATCGATTCCGCGGGCCAGACGCCAAAGCTGGCTGCCTACCGCGCGGCCGAGCGCTGAGACCAGCGTGTCGGCCGGTACGCACCGGAGGTCGGCCACCGTTCGAACCCCCAACCGTTCCAGACGCTCGAAGGTACGCGGCCCGACCCCCCACACGGTCTGAACGGGAAGCGGATCCAGGAACGCCTCCACCCCATCGGCCGCCACCACCTGAATGCCGGTTCCGAACACGGGTCCAGCGGGACCGGCCTTCGGCTTGGCCTGCCCGCTGGCCAACTTGGCCAGGAACTTGTTGGGCGCCACGCCGACGCTGCAGGTCAATGACTCTTCGGCCGAGAGGTCGGCCCTGACGGCTGCCGCCACCTGCTCCGGCGGCCCGTGGAGTCGACCGACACCCGACACGTCCAGGAACGCCTCGTCCAGGGAGAGCGGCTCGACCAGAGGCGTGTAGCGGCGAAAGACCTCCATGATCCGACCGCTGACCTCCCCGTAGAGCCGATGGTCACCCCGCAGGAAGACGATGTCGGGGCACAGCCGTCGAGCCCGAGTCGACGGCATGGCCGAGCGGACCCCGAAAGCCCGGGCCTCATACGACGCAGCGGCCACGACGCCACGGTCTCCATCACCACCGACCACCACCGGACGACCTCGCAGCTCGGGACGGCGCACCAGCTCAACGGACGCGAAGAAGGCATCCATGTCAACGTGCAGGATCGGGGTTTCGGTGCTCACGTTCCCGGCTGGTCGACCACGCGCTCCACGACGAGGTCCTCGGCCCGGAGGCCCCGGGCGATGAAACCGTGCTCGCCGCACCGGTCACGGACCGGGTCGACCAGCCAGGCGCCTAGGGGTTCGCGCACCCACACCGGTGCCGTGGTCACCAGGGCATCCACCTCTCCTGCATCGACGAACCGGGCGTCCTCCACGATCCCGTCCGGGTCGTCGAATGACATCACCCCGGACCACGACACGGCCCGGTAGACCACCACGTCCAGCATCATCTCGCGATCAGGGAAGTCGACCCGCACGCGGTAGCAAGGCCCCGTCCATCCACCGACCTCGAGCCCTGTCTCCTCAACCACCTCACGGGTCAGTGCGTCCAGCGGCACCTCACCCGGATCGACCACCCCACCGGGAGGCGTCCACTCGACGGCGCCGCCACGACGTCGGTTGGCCACCAACAGGATCTCCTCGGACCCCCCGTCGACCTCGGAACCGATCACCAAGAGGCCACCGACGACGGTCCACTCCCGGGGCATCACCCGTGCACCTTCGCTGTGTTCGGCCATCGTCGCAGTCTGACAGCCACCCGGAGGGGGCCGGTAGCGTTCAGGCCGTGAACGAACCACGACCAGTCGACGACGCCTTCGCCGAACCGTCCACACTGGCCCGGGCGTTGGCCCTACTGGCCATCCTGACGGCCGGGATCTGTGGAGGCCTGGTGGGCCACTCGGTAACCAACCTGCAGTGCGCCGAAGGCTGCCCCACGCTGGCCGGGTCGATGGGACTCGTCGGCGCGGTCCTCGCGGCGGCCGGCGTTGCCGTGGTGGCCGTGCTCGCCTTGCGGGCCATGGCCGAGTGGGAGACCACCGAACGCCAACGAGCCGCCCGAGACCGCCACCCGGTGGACTGACCCGCCCCACCGTGGCCGATCCCGACACGCTCCGAGACCTCGCTCTGGCCATCGCGCGGGCGGTCGCCCCCGAAATCGGACGGCAGGCCGGACAGGTGGACGTCTCGGCCACCAAGTCGACATCCACCGACCTGGTGACCGAGGTCGATCGCTGGTCCGAGGCGCAGATCGTCAGCCGCATCCTCGACGACCGGCCCGACGACTCGATCCTCGGCGAGGAAGGCACCGGCGTCACCGGGACTTCCGGAGTGCGTTGGGTGATCGACCCCATCGATGGAACCACGGACTTCGTGTACGGCCATCCGGGCTTCTCGATCTCCATCGGCGTGGAGGTGGACGAAAATCCGGTCGCCGGAGTCATCGTGGATCCCTTACTCGGCGACGAGTTCTGCGCGGCGGTCGGCCACGGCACGACCCGCAACGGCAAACCGGTGCGGGTGAGCAACGTGGACGAACTGCCGCAGACGTTGATGGCAACCGGCTTCTCCTACGACGCCGAGCGCCGGCGTCGCCAGGCCCGGGTACTCGTCGAGGTGCTCCCCCGGGTGCGGGACATCCGACGGATGGGCGGCGCTGCACTCGACCTGGCTTCGGTCTCGTGTGGACGGGTCGACGCCTACTTCGAGCGGGGCCTGAACCCGTGGGACTGCGCAGCGGGCGCGGTACTGGTGACCGAGGCCGGGGGTCGGGTAACCGACCTCGACGGATGTCCCACGACCGGAGACATGACCGTGGCCGCCCCCATCGCCATCCACGGGCCGCTACTGGAGTTGCTCCGAGCCGCCGGCGCCGACAGTGTCTGATCCGGACGCCGAGCAGGGTTCCCCCGGTAGCGCTATCGGAGCCAACGCCGGTGGCACTATCGGGGAGCGAGACACCGAGATACACGATGTGGTGACAGGCGGTGCTCCCATGGGGCAGCATCGCGGGGTGAGTACCCGAATCCTGACCGTCGAGGACGACGAACGCATTCGAACCGCTGTACGACTCGCGCTCGAAGAGGAGGGCTGGGACGTCGAGGAAACGGCCAGCGGCGAGGAGGCACTCGACGCGTTCACCCGCCAGCCCGCCGACGTTGTTCTCATCGACATCATGCTTCCCGGCATCGACGGTTTCGACGTGTGTCGGAACATTCGTCGCCTGGGCGACGTCCCCATCATCATGGTCACCGCCCGGTCCGACAGCCACGACGTGGTGGCCGGCCTCGAAGCCGGTGCGGACGACTACCTCCGAAAGCCGTTCGACCCCAAGGAACTTTCGGCGCGGATCCGGGCCCTTCTCCGACGTGCCCGGACCGACGGCGGCCCACCGTCTCGAATTCAGATCGGCCAACTGGAGGTCCTGCCCGAGGAGGGCGTGGTTCGCCACGCGGGAGACGACGTCCACCTCACCCGCACCGAGTTCCGACTTCTGGTGGAGTTAGCCACCGCCGACGGTCGGGTGCTGAGCCGCGAGGACCTCCTCGAGAAGGTCTGGGGGTACGACTATTTCGGCGACGGCCGACTGGTCGACGTCCATGTTCGACGACTCAGGACCAAGATCGAACCAGACCCGGCGAATCCCCGGTACGTGATAACCGTCCGAGGCATGGGCTACAAGCTCCAGGCCTGAACCGATCCTCCCGAACCCACCCATGACTGGCAGAGAAGTGGCCGATGATGCGAACCGTCTCGGACTCGGCGGCCGGATCGCCATCCTGTTCGCGGTGGGCGGCCTGCTGGTGTCGAGCCTGTTGGCCATCAGCACGCTGGTGCTGACCCGACGTCAACTCGTGGAATCCCGGGAGGGCGCAGCAGCGGCCATGGCCGTCGGTAACGCCACCCGACTCAGCAACCAGCTCACCCCCGACTCCACCATCGAGGACCTTCCGACCATCGCCGACTCGTTGACCCGGCTCGAGGGAGGGCAGCGGATCATCCGACTCGGGGACGACTGGCTCCCCGCTCCCGAGCTGGACCACGACGACCTCCCGCTTGATCTCCTCGAACGCCTCGAGCAGCGCTCTGCTGGCCAGGTGCTCGCTCCGGTGCGCGGCGAGCCCCATTTCGTGGTCGGTATCCCCCTGGCCGCATTTGACGCCGATTACTACGCCGTGGTCGATCTAGTCGAGGTCACCGACACGCTCGACGACCTCCGGATCATCCTGCTCGGGACGGGCGCGGTGACCACCGTGTTGGCCGCCCTACTCGGGTTATGGACCAGCACCCGGATGCTCCGGCCCCTCCGAAGGATCCGGGGGGCGGCCGAGGCCATTGCCGGCGGCCGTCTCGACACCCGGCTCAGCCCACAGGCCGATCCCGACCTGGATCGCCTCTCGGACTCCTTCAACAAAATGGCCCGAGCCCTCGAGGATCGAATCCACCGCGACGCCCGCTTCGCCTCCGACGTCAGCCACGAACTCCGGAGTCCGCTCACCACCCTCATGGCTGGCGTCGGGGTGCTGGATGCCCGCCGTGACGAACTCTCGGAGCGGTCCCGTACCGCCCTCGATCTCCTCGTGCAGGACCTGAAACGGTTCAACCGCCTGGTAAACGAGTTGCTGGAGATTTCGGGTTACGACGCCGGTGTGGCCGCCCTGGACCTCACCGAGGTGGACGTCGTCCGATTCTTGCAGGCCACCGTCGCCGACGACCCGGCGCTAGTCCTGACCATCCCGCCCACCACCGGGTCGCTGGTCATCGACGCCGACAAGCGACGCCTGGCCAGGGTCATGGCCAACCTGTTGGACAACGCCCGCCGGTACGGCGGTGGCGCCACCGCCGTGATCCTGGAACATGACGAGACGATCCGCATCGCCGTCGAGGACGAGGGGCCGGGTGTTCCGAAGACCGAGCGCCACGAGATCTTCGACCGGTTCTCCCGCGGCTCGACCGGCGGCCGCCGTGGTGACGACGGCGGCGGCACAGGGCTGGGGTTGAGCCTCGTGGCAGAGGATCTCCGCCTCCACCGGGGCCGCGTGTGGACCGAAGACCGATCTGATGGACGTGAGGGCGCCCGTTTCGTCCTGGAGTTGCCGCTGACCCTGACCCTCGGGAACCCGGAGGTGGAGTGGTGATGCCCGCCACCATCAGTGCCATCACTCGGAGACGGTGGACAACATCGGTCTTCCTTGCGGCGATCACGCTTTCCGCCTGTGGCATTCCGATGGACAACGCCACCCGCGACCTGTCCGTCGACCTACCCGACGCCCTCCTACCGGCTGCGTCAACTACCACCGAGGCGCCGGCACCCACCGAGACCGTGCAGATATTCCTCGCCCGAGTCGACGACGCAGACCGTCAGATCCTGGAGCCGGTCGACCGGGACATTCAGGGCGACGGCTCGATCAACGTGATCCTGGCCGAGGTGTTCGCCGGACCGAGTGCAGATGAACAGGATGCGGGGCTGATCTCACCGTTCGCCGAGGGCAGCGAGGTCATCGGGACGGTGCTCCAGAACGGACTTCTGGAGGTCCACCTCGACACCCTGGAAGGCTTCCCCCATGACGACAGCGCCGGCAACCGTTTGGCCTTCGCCATGCTGGTCTGCACGGCTGATCGACTGGTGGCCGGTGCCGAGATCGATCGGGTGGTGGTCCTGCTGGACGGTGAGACCGGGCTGGAGGCCATCAACGTGCCGGTGAGCGACGGCGAACCACCCGAGGAGGGTGCACCGGTGAGCTGTGCGAACTACCTGTCGTTCCTGCCCGGCCAGCCGGAGGGTTGACCCCGACCACCGAGGTGGCTCAGGGGTCCAGGCGATCGAGGGCACCGCGGAGGTTTCAGACCGCCTAACCAATGCGTTGCTCATTCTCGATGAGAGCGAAACGCACGAACCCCTCATCACCGGGGCCAAAGCCCACGCCGAGCGACACGGCGACGTTGGCCTCACGTACCAGCATCGAGGCGAACTCGACCGAGCCCGGGTCCGGTCAGCCGGCGGGGGTGCCGACCTCGATTCGGGCCTTGAGGTCGTCGATGGCGGCGTGGACGACCTTGGCCTCCAGGCGTCGTCGGACGAAGCCCGGTAGGCGGATCAGCAGGTCGACATCGAGGTCGTACACGACCCGGGTGGCCCCATCGTCTCCCGGGACCGGAAGGAACTCGTACTCACCGCTCATTCGTTCGAGGAGGTCACCCTCGACGAGTCGCCAGGAGATGCGGAGCGGATTGGATCCGTAGTTGTAACGCAGCGTGTAGCTGGTGCTCCGCCCCATGGCCGCGGCACGAAACGCCACGTCACCCGGACGGCCCTGATCATCTCGGACAAGGACCGTGGCCTCCTTGATGTCGGGGGCCCACTCCGGCAGGCGTTCGACGTCAAGAACCGTCTCGTAGCAGTGCCCCGGCGTGGCCCGCACGATCGTGTGCTGGCTGGCGTGATCGGTCATCGTCGGCCTCCTCTCGCTCGGACACTACCGGTCGTCGAACTCGCCGTGGCGTTCCCCCCGTGGCCACTCATGACCGGAGTTCTGCATCGTCAATTCCGGAGCGAAGTCGTGCGGCCAGCACGTCGTAGGAGAACTCGGTCTCGGCCCGTTGGCGGGCCCGGCGGCCCATCTCCCGACGGCGGGTGTCGTCATCGAGGAGCTCGGCCAGGGCATCGGCTACCTGATCCGGGGCGTCGGGACGCCGAACAACCAAGCCGGTCTCACCGTGGGCCACCGCCTCGGCCGACCCACCGCTGTCGCCGGCCACCGCTGGCACGCCGGCCGCCGCAGCCTCCACGAAGACGATGCCGAAGCCCTCCTGCTCAAGTCCACCCCATCGATTCCGACACGGCATCGAGAACACATCTCCCGCTCCGTAGAGACCCGGAAGGATCTCGTCGGGGACCCGACCCAGAAGCCGTACAGGAGCGCCGGTCGAGGCGACCAACCCCTCGAGACGCGCCCGGTCACGGCCCGAACCGGCAATGGCCACCACCACGTCGGGAACCCGGTCACGAAGTCGCGCCGCGGCGCGGATGAGAGTGTCCATTCCCTTCCGGGGCACCAATCTGCTGACGCTCACCACGAGCGGGGCATCCACCGGTAGGCCCAACTCATCACGGACCGATGCCCGCTCGGCCGAGTCGAGCGGTTGGAACCGGGCCGTGTCGACACCTGGTGGGACTACCACGGTGGGGAGCGGCCGCCCGGCCGCCCGTTCAGCCTCGGCCGCCGGGTACCACCCGGCACAGATGACCAACGACGCCCCCCGCAGGACCCGTCGGAGCAGTTGGCGGGTGCCGGGGAGCCGCCCGGGAACGGTCACCTCGGCCCCGTGTAGTACGACGGCGTAGGGCCGACCCACCTTCGGGGCGACATGACCCACCGGCAGCGCCGGATCCCAGATGACCAGATCGGCCCCGTGGGCCTCAGCGAGACGTCCGACCCGTCGCGACACCATCGGCGTGGGCAACAGGAACGGTTCACGGCTTCTACTCACGGCAAAGTCCTGCTCGGCGTCGAACTCGCGAGCACCCTCGTACGGCGTGCTGTGCACCGCCACCGAGTCAGCAGGCAGGCGCCTCCAGAGCTCCCAGAGGTAGGACTGGATGCCCCCGACCTTCGGCGGGAAGTCGTTGGTGACCAGGAGATGACGCCTCACGACCCCACCCTGCCGGTCAGGGCGGCCAACTCCTCGGCCACCTCGGGCGCCGAGTCGTCGATCCCGTCGAGCAGATCCAGCCGGTCCAGTCGACCGGCCGCCCAGACGGCATGGCTGCGAATGAGCGGATCGGGGTCGGCCAGGGCCCGTCGCATCCGACGTACGACGTCGGGGTCGGTTCGCGACCCCGTGTTCCCCAGTGCCACGAGGGCGTTGCGACGTAGGTATCGGGGATCACGTTCGGCGATGTACCACCGTCCGAACCGTTCGAGTAACTCGTCGTCGGTGGCGTCAAGCACGTCGGATGACTCGATGTCCGCTCCGAGGTCCACCCTGCCCTCGGTGGTCCGTTCGGGGCGACCCACCGGACAGGCCTCCTGACAGTCGTCGCAGCCGTAGAGCCTCCCGCCGAGGGCTTCACGGAACTCCCTCGGGATAGGGCCCGGTGCCTGGACCAACCAGGCGAGGCAACGTCGAGCGTCGATCACCCCGTTGTCGAGGATGGCGCCCGTTGGGCAGCCGTCGAGGCACTGTCGACAGGTACCGCAGCCGTCGTCCAGGGGGGTCGACGGCGTCAGGGGCGCGTCGGTGACCACTGAGCCGAGCACGAACCAACTTCCCCGGCCGGGCACAAGCACGTTGGCATTTCTCCCCCACCAGCCCACGCCGGCCCGGACCGCGGCCGCACGGTCGACCAGCGCGTTGTCATCGGCCACCACGATGGCCAACCAGCCATCGGACCTGAGCCGCTCGGCCACCGCCTCTAGAGAGGCACGGAGGTCGGCATAGTGATCGTGGCGGGCATAGGCGGCAATTCGCATCCGACCGGCACCCACCTCGGCCAGCCGGGCCGCCGGGGTCCGTCGTGCGCCAACCACCAGAGAGCGTGCCCCGGCGAGGATCCGGCTCGGGTCGGTCGATCGGGCCGGGTTCCGGAAGGTGAACTGCATGCCGCCGTGGAGGCCCTCATCACGGCGTCGTTCAATCTCCCTTCGGACATCATCGAACGGGTGAGCGCCAGCCACGCCAATGGCGTCTAATCCTGCGGACGACCCCACCGCAAGGAGCGAATCGCGGAAGGCCTCCGATCCGACGGTGGATTCCGCGGCGGGTCCCTCTGAGGGGTGGCCGGTCGACATGGTCTCAGCCTCCCACGCCGGTCGGACCCCCGAGGCTGGTCAGGTGCGATGCGAGTGACGAAGTGGCGGCACCAGACCGGACTCCCCCAGTACCCGTAGCGCCCGGAACTCACCCAGATCGACCACCACGGCATCCCCGGGGTCACGCTCGCACAGGAAGGTCACCACGCAGTCGTCGCACGTTGAGGTGCCCTGTTCGGAACAGGTCTCGCAGTCGATCACCAGGACCTCACCACTCGAGTCCCGGTCGCCTTTCCCGTGCTGGTTCTCGTGCTGAATCTCGTACTTATCGCTCATGGGCACCATCCTGACGACCGGGTGTGACAACCCGCCCGGAATGGTCCCACCATCACGGCCGAGCGGATGACGCTGCTGGCCAACAAGGAACGCTTCGAGGAGGCGGTCGAGATGCGGGACCGAGTCGGTGCTCTGGCCACCACACTGGACCGCCGTGATCGGATCGACGGACTACGACAATCGGGTCGCCTGAGCCTCCTGGTCGACGGCACGTGGGTAGCCGAGTTCCGCGACGGTGAACTGCGCGGGGCCCACCCCGTCGGGCGCCAACCACTGGAGTCCCCCCAGCCGAAGAAGCAGTCTCCAGAGAAAACCAGTCTCCAAAGAGCAGGCCGACGAGTTTCACTGCGTGGCCTCGTGGCTCCGGCGGGATGACCGCCGGATCGTGATTGAGCACTACGGCGGTGTCCTGGCCGAACCGGTCGGCCGGCCACCCTCCTTCCGGGCACGGCCCGAGGCCGGAGCGAGATGCTGGCTACCGTCTGGCGGTGTCCGATCCCCTCCGACCCATGGTCTCCACCCTGTCGGGCCCCGTAGCCACCTCCTTACTCGGCGTCATCACGGCCGTCCTCCTGGCTCTGAGCTTCGCCGGGTGCGCCCCCGAGGAGTCCGCCGGGGACCGACCGGTCACCGCCCCCACCAATGTCGACTGCCCGGGCGAGCCCGTGCCTACCGAACTCACGGTCACCTGCCACCGGGTCGAGGTGGACGGCGCGTCGCTCTCCGTCGCCGTCCTGCACGCGCCCGACCCCGCCGGGGAACCGGTCCTTTTCCTCCATGGCGGACCCGGCGGCCGGTCCGTCGCTGATCGGGATCGATGGCTCGCTCCCCGGTCCGAGCTTCTCGCCAACCACAACGTGGTCCTCGTGGATCAACGAGGCGGCGGCAACTCGACCCCGTCTCTGGACTGCCCCGAGA
>Ga0315334_10000701_pt1 | contig 20348 bp, 21 predicted proteins | sample M150034915metaG_FD_205555 | JGI IMG/M metagenome (GOLD analysis project Ga0315334, IMG submission 205555) | Ammonia-oxidizing marine archaeal communities from Monterey Bay, California, United States - M1 500m 34915 | ecosystem: Environmental > Aquatic > Marine > Intertidal zone | place: USA... | reverse complement strand
GTTGGCAGCACCCGACCAACCGGGGCTTCCTGCGGGCCCTAGCCGGCCTGGCACGCCTGGCCGACGAGATCGGCGAGGCCGATGAGGCGGAACGCTGTGCCCTGTTCCTGCGACAACTCGACCCGGGCTGGTCGGGACGGATTCCCGGGGGGACGTCCTGACGAGCCCGGCGGCGTTCGCTGCCGCCGTCCTGACGGGTGGAGCGAGTCGCCGCATGGGCCGGGACAAGGCGCTGCTGGTCGTCGACGGCCGACCTCTGGCCGTCACGGTGGCCGCGGTGCTGGACGAGGCCGGCGCGACCGATGTGGTGGCCGTGGGGGGAGATGCTGCTGGCCTGTCCGCCGCAGGCCTGAAAACGGCGCCCGACGGGCATCCCGGCGAAGGACCGCTGGGCGGGATCCTCACAGCACTAGACCACTTCGCTCCGTCGGCACTGCCCGTGGTGGTCATGGCCTGTGACTTGTCGGCCGCTAATCCGGACAACGTGACCGCCGCGGTGGACGCCGTTGCCGGGGCCGACCCGGCAGTGGGCGTCCCGCTGGTCGACGGTCGCCGCCAGTGGATGCACGCCTGTTGGACCCCGGGCGCCCGCCCCCTCCTGGCGGCCGAGTTCGCCCGTGGCGAACGTGCCGCGTGGCGTGCCGCGGAGGCCGCAGTGGCCGGCGGGCTCTCCATCCTAGAGGTGACGGGTCTGTGGCCCGGAGGCTTCCGCGACGTCGACCAGCCCGGCGATCTGGGGACCTCCGGCCGGTAGAGTCGCGGCACGCTCCCGACGCCTCGGGATCCGCTGGCCGACACCCGTTGAACGGGACACGTCGGCCGGCACCGGCTGGACAGGATGAGGAAGAACCGATGACCGAGCACGTGGCGGTCCCCGAAGTGGACGTGGACGAACTGCAGGACCGGTTGGCTGAGGGCGCCGTCCTGCTCGACGTCCGAGAGCCCGACGAGGTGGATGAGGTCCGCGTATCCGGGGCTCTCCGCATCCCGTTGCAGTCGGTGCCTGAACGCGTGGACGAGATCCCGGCGGGCGACACGCTCTACGTTATCTGTGCGATGGGTGGCCGGAGCCGGACTGCCACCGAGTTCCTCCGTTCCCACGGCATGGACGCAGTCAACGTCGCCGGAGGCACCAACGCGTGGGTGGCCGCCGACTTCCCGACCGAGTCGGGTGCCCTGAACGGAGAAGGATCCTGAGCGGGCAGGCGCCGGTCGAGTATCGACTGGTCACCGACCAGGGGGCTCTGGAGGAACTTATCGAGATCCTTGTCGACGAACCGAGGATCGCTGTCGACACCGAGTTCCATCGAGAGAAGACCTACTTCCCCATGGTCGCACTGGTTCAGGTGGCCTGGGCCGGCGGCCTGGTCCTGATCGATCCGCTGGAGGTCGACCTCGCGCCCATGGCCCGGGTGCTGGAATCCGACGTGGTCGTCGTTATGCACGCCGCGGGCCAGGACCTCGAGGTCTTCGATCGGGTCTGCGGGACGGCGCCCTTCCATCTCTTCGACACCCAGCTGGCCGCCGGGTTCATCGGGCTGTCCTCGCCGTCGCTGGCGTCGCTCCATGAGCGCGAGCTGGGGCTCCGGCTCCCCAAGGGTGATCGACTGACCGACTGGCTGGCTCGCCCACTGACCGACTCACAGTTGGACTACGCGGCGTCCGACGTCGCCCATCTGCTGGAGATCCACGACCGGTTGGTTCGGCGCCTGACCGACGACGGCCGTCTGGTGTGGGCCGAGCAGGAGTTCGTGGAGATGCTGGCCCGTGAGCGGGGACGCCGGGTCCCCGAGGACGCATGGCGGAGGATCAAGGAGGCCCGCCAGTTGAGCGGTCGGGCCCGCGACGTGGTCCGTTCGGTGGCCGCTTGGCGCGAACGGCGGGCCGCCGACGTGGACCAGCCGGTCCGTCATGTGGTGCCCGACCTCGGGGTGGTGGCCGTGGCCCAGCGGGCGCCCCGGACCGTCGATGAGTTGCGCAAGGTCCGTGGCCTGGACGGACGCCACCACAAGGGTGCGGTGGCCGAGGGGCTACTGGCTGCGGTAGCCGCCGCGGACGACCTGCCACCGCTGGTCGGTGAGTCGCCCCGTCGCGACAACGGCAACGACGTGAGGGCCGCGGTGACCTTGGTGTCGGCCTGGGTGGCTCAGCTGTCGCGTGACATCGATCTGGACCCGACTCTCGTCGGAACCCGGAGCGACATCGAGGACCTGGTCCGGGGCGTCGATGGCGCCCGGATGACCACTGGGTGGCGCCATCAGGTGGTGGGAGGCCCGGTGGACGACCTCCTGAGCGGCCGGGCGTCATTGGCCTTCGATGGCCGCGGCGGTCTGATTCTCGAGCCTCGGGGCGGCTGAGGAGGGGAGGGCCCTGCCCTCCCCATGGAATGTGGCCGTCCTCGTTAGGATGACCGAACACACCGGTCTGCCGCGGAGGTCATCCACCGACGGCGCCGACCGGGCGGGAAGACAGACGAGAACACGGACGGGGACACGCCGTCACCGATCGGGAGGGTGCCCGGTGAAGAAGGGTCGACATCGCCGCTACGAAGAAGCGCGTGCGTTGAAGCAGAATCAGGACCTGGATCTGGATTCCATCTTCGACAGCCTCGACGTGGCTGAGCGGAACGCGGACGAGGATTCTCCGGCGTTCGACGCATGGGCCGACGAGTACGATGACGAGGACCACACCGAGGTCCTCGAGGAGACCGCCGAAACGGCCTGAGGGCTCAGCCGCCCGTCTCGTCCAGGATCTCGTCCAATTTGAGGATGTCGTCCGCCGACAGCATGCCGATGAACGCTCCCTCGGTGTCGGTTACGGCCAGGACGTCCACGTCGGCCTGTTCCATGGCCACGATGGCGTCACGTAGCGACCAGTTGGGTCGCGCCGCCGGAAGGTCGGCGTTCAACAGGTCGCCGACCGCCGTGTCGTCCCAGGCCGAGCGCTCGAGCGCTGAGACCTCGGTGAGGCTGATCATTCCCCGGTAGTCGACGCCGTCGACCACGGCCACCGACCGCTCGCGGCGACCGAGGACGTGCAGGTACATGAACTCGGCGACCGTGGCGTCGGAGGGCACGGTCAGCACGTCGGTGTCCAGCGCCGAGGTCACCGGCAGGGTGAACCGACGTTCGAGGTGGCCGAGGCGGACGGTGTGCTGGTGCTCGGCCACCGAGGACTTTCCGGTCACCAGCTGGCTGACCGCCGCGGCGACCAGCGCCGGGACCACGAACGATCCGCCGGTCGATTCGGCCACGAACATCACCGCCGAGATGGGGGCCCGGTAGCCGGCACCCAGGAAGGCGGCCAGGCCGAGGGTCGGGTAGAGGCCGGGCCGGTCGGACTCCAGCATCGTGCCGGTGAACTGGCCGATGATCACGCCCTGCACGGCCAGGGGGATGAATAGCCCGCCCACCCCGCCGGCTGCCAGGGTCACGATGGTGGCGGCCATCCGTAGACCGAAGAGCAGTCCGATGAGCCCGAGGCCGTTCTCCGGACTGACCACCCATTCCATGGCGCCGAATCCGGGACCAATGGTCAAAGGAGCGTCGAAGGCCAGGTCGGACAGCAGGGCCAGGCCGGCCAGCACGGCGCCGCCCATCAGGACCCGGGGTACGAATGTCTGGGTCTTGGACTGCGTCTTGGCCCAGCGGACCATCCAGGCCATGGCGCGACCACCCAGACCGGCAAAGATCCCAAGCAGCAGGGCACCGAACACGTCGCCGACCTCCACGGCGGTGAACAGTGATGCCAGGTCGGCGGCGTCGAACCAGACCACGTCGGTGTCGGACCTGAGGGCCAACTGCTTGACGTTCAGGCCGATCCGGTTCTCAGGGTCGTTGAGGAACGGGATGACCGCCTCATGGCCGATGAGGTTGATGTAGGTGACGTAGCTGGCGGCCGCGGCGAGCAGGGACGGCAACAGTGCCCGCCGGTTCACGTCATCGCGGTACGGGGCTTCGAGGGCGAACAGAACGCCAGTGGCCGGCGCCTTGAACACGGCGGCCACGCCGGCCGCTGCGCCGGCCGTCAGGAGGATCTTGACGTCCTCGCGTCGAAGCCACCGACGGAACCGGTTGCGGACTCCGAGGCCGATGGCCGACCCGGCGTAGATGGAGGGGCCCTCCAGGCCCAGGGCGCCGCCCAACCCGATGGTGCTGATGCCGGCCAGCAGCTTGATGGGGAGGTCCCGGAGCGGAAGGCGCGGGTTGCGGTCGTGGAAGGCCCGGTTGAACTCGTCCGATGTTGCGGTGACCATGCGCCGCCCGGGATAACGGAGCAGGAGCGAGGCGATCAGGAGCCCGAGACCGGGGGCCAGGGCGATCTGCCACAGGGGACGGTGGAGGATCCGGTCCAGCAGGACGGCGTCCGAGATGTACTCGAACCCGGCGATCAGGATGGCCACCACCATGCCGGTCAGGATCGACAGGGCCAGCACCGGGGTGTCGCCACGGGTGGCGATGTTGCGGAGCCGTTTCACGGCGTTCTTCCTACACCCTCGGGCCCGCTGATCCTCGGACGGGTCCCGGTGTCGCGGACCCCGTGAAGGGGAACCCCGTCGGGCAGAATGCCCACGTGGCCCCTTTTGAGCGTGCTTCCCGAGATGGACGGTCCGGAGTTGGCCGGACCGGCGTCACTCGGATCGTCCGTCGTGCAATCGGGAAGGGGTCCCGGATCGGGGAACCGCTGGAGCGGGACCTGGTCGAGGTGCTGGGTCGGGACCGGGTGGAGGTCGGTGTCGCGGCACGGAGCCTCTACAGCCGCGACGGTTCGGTGATCCGGGGTGGCCGGGCCGGGATCGTCTGCTTTCCGGAGACCACCGAGGAGGTCTCGGGGTGCGTAGCCGCCGCGGCCCGGCATGGTCGTCCCTTCGTACCGCGCGGCGCGGGTACCGGGCTGACCGGGGGTGCCGTGCCCTGCGACGAACCGGTCATGGTGGTGACCACCCGGATGGACGTCATCCACGAGGTGGACCTCGAGCGCCGTCTGGCCTGGGTGGGTCCCGGTGTGGTGAACCTCGACCTCTCCCGCCACCTGGTGGGCACGGGGTTGCACTTCGCGCCCGACCCCTCCAGTCAGCAGGCCTGCACCATCGGGGGCAACGTGGCCAACAACTCCGGAGGTCCCCACTGCCTGCTCTACGGGGTGACCAGCGCCCACGTGCTGGCCGTCGAGGTGGTGCTGCCCGACGGCGAGGTGGTGGTCCTGGGTGCCGAGGAGGGCCGGGCCCCGGGCTACGACCTCCGGGGGGCGTTCGTGGGCGGCGAGGGGACCCTCGGCATCGCCACCCGGATCTGCGTACGGCTGACCGAGGACCCGCCTGAGGTGGCCACCCTCCTGTTGGACTTCGACCGGGTGGAGGGCGCGGCCGAAACGGTGAGTGCGGTGATCGCCGCCGGGATCGTGCCCGCCGCGCTCGAGATCATGGACCAACGGGTCATCGAGGCCGTCGAGCCGTTCGTGGAGGCCGGCTATCCGCTGGACGCCGCGGCGGTGCTCATCGTGGAGTTGGACGGCCTCCCCGCCGGGGTGGCCGTGGCCATCAGCCGGATCGAGGCCATCGGGTCGGCCCACGGCGCGCGCACCGTGCGGGTGGCAGCCGACGAGGACGAGCGGGAGCGGATCTGGAAGGGCCGCAAGAATGCCTTCGGGGCCATCGCGGTCATCCAGCCCGACTACTACCTGAACGACACCGTCATCCCCCGGACCCGCCTGGCCGAGGTTCTGGCCCGGATCTACGAGGTGATCGAGGAGCGGGACCTCATGGTGATGAACGTGTTCCACGCCGGAGACGGCAACCTGCACCCCCTGATCGTCTTCGACGCCCGGGAGCCCGGGGTAATGGAACGGGTCCTGGATGCTGGCGAGGAGATCGTTCGCATCTCGGTGGAGGCCGGAGGGGTGCTGTCGGGCGAGCACGGCATCGGGCTGGAGAAGAAGCGGTTCATGACGATGCAGTTTGCACCGGCCGACCTGGAGGCTCAGGATCATCTTCGGCGGGCGTTCGACGTTGAGGGACTGGCCAACCCGGCCAAGGTTCTGCCCAGTGGAGCCAGCTGCGGCCACGTGACCAGTCTGGGTCGTGCGCCGGAGGGGACGTGGGTGTGATCGACCTGACGACCCTGCGTGCCGAGGTGGGTACCAAAGGACCGGTCTGCGTCCGTGGTGGGGGCACCCGGTGGGCGGTCGGTGGGACGGTCGGTGGTGCCCGAGTGGTGTCGACGCCGGTGGGCATCGAGGCCCTGGAGCCCGCCGAGATGACCGTGGTGGTCGGGGCGGGTACCACGGTGGCCGACCTGGCCGACGCACTGGCCGAACACGGCCAGGAGGTGGCTCTGGACGGCCCAGTGGGGGCCACGGTCGGCGGAGCCCTGATGGTGGGATGGAACCCGTTGCGCCGGGGCCGCCTCGGCGAGGTGGCCGACGTGCTCCTGCAGGCCGACTGCGTGGGCGCAGACGGTCGAGTGTTCACTGCTGGCGGTCCGACGGTCAAGAACGTGACCGGCTACGACCTGTGCCGACTGTTGGTCGGTTCGCTGGGCACCCTGGCCCTGGTCGGTCGGGTGATCCTGCGGACCCGACCGATCCCCGAGGCGTGGGCGTGGATGGGAGGCGAGGTGCCGTCGCAGCTCGTATTGGAAGCGGTTTACCGGCCGGCTGCCGTGCTGTGGAACGGAACCCGGACGACCGTCCGTGTGGAGGGTCACGGAGCCGACGTGGCCGACGAGGTGAATCGGTTGGTCGCGCTGGGGCTCGTGGAGACCGATCAACCGGTCCTGCCCGGCGTGCGGGACCGCTGGTCGGGGGTGCTGCCGGCCGGTGGGGTGCTGGAGGTCGGTGTCGGCGTGGTGCATCGCTCCGATGTGGTGGCCCCACCCGCCGTGCCGATCGGGGTCCGGGCACTCGGTGACCGGATACGCGACGCCTTCGACCCCGCACGACGGCTCAACCCGGGGCGGGATCCCCATCGGGTGGCGGCGTGACGCTCCCACCGGGAGGGCGATCGGGATGGTGACACGACTGGGGCTGGACGACGGTGCGTTGGCCGCCTGCGTCCAGTGCGGCCTGTGCCTGCCCCACTGCCCGACCTACCGGGTGACCGGCGACGAGCGACGGTCACCCCGGGGTCGGATCTCGCTCATGCGGTCCGTGGAATGGGAGGGCATGGTTCCCGACGACGAGTGGTTCGACGCTATGGACACCTGTGTCCAGTGCATGGGCTGCGTGACCGCCTGTCCGTCGGGCGTGCCATATGGCGACCTGATCGCCACCACCCGCTCGGTGATGGCCGCCGACCGGCGTCCGCCACGCCGTCTCCGGGTCGGACTCTGGTGTCTCGGTCGCCCCCGGTTGCTGCGGTGGGGGAGTCGGCTGCTGGCCGTGCTCCAGCGATCGGGCCTGCTCCGGCTGGCGCCCGCTTCCCTGACGGCCGCGCTGCCGGCCCGGCTCCCACTCCGGGCGTCCGGTGGCCCGGCGGTGGCGGCGGGTCGAGCCGAGGTGGTTCTGTTCACCGGTTGCGTGATGGACGCATGGCAACCCGAGGTGCACGGGGCGGTCGGGGAGGTGTTGACGACCATCGGGGTGTCGGTGGAACGGTCCGGCGACCGGGCCGGCTGCTGTGGTGCGATGCACGGTCACGCCGGACTGGACGACGAGGCTCGTCGGCACGCCGAACGGGTCGTCGGGGCCATCGGAGGCGATCGACCGGTGCTCGTCGATTCGGCGGGCTGCGGTGCGGCCCTCAAGCAGTACGGCGATCTGCTGGACACCGTCGAGGCCCGGGTCTTCGCGTCCCGGGTTGCCGACGTCCACGAGTGGTTGGCCGCCGACCAGCGTTCGACCTTCCTCGAGCCGGGTGACCCCGGGTCTCCACGGGATGCGGTCATCGTCCATGATCCGTGCCACCTGCGACACGTCCAGGGTTGCCACGGGGCCGTCCGCGACGTGCTGGCCCCCCACGTGGACCTGGTGGAACTGGACGACGACGGACTGTGCTGCGGAGCGGGCGGGGCCTTCTCGCTGGTCCAGCCGGTGTTGGCCGGCGATGCCCGCGACCGGAAGGTGGAGGCCGTGGCCCGGGCCACGGCACGCAGTGGAGCCACGACGGTGGTTAGCGCCAACCCGGGTTGCGCCATCTACCTGGCGGCAGCCGGACTTGACGTGCGCCACCCCATGGAGGTGTTGGCCGAATCCTGTCGTGGTGGTGGGTCAGACTCCGGGTGGTCGGCTGGAGACGCAGGACGGGGGCCCGACGATGGCCGGTGAGTTCGAGGAGATCCGGGGACGACTGGACGCCATCGCCGAGGAGCTGGCCGACCTGGCCCTCACGCGCCTCCGCGAGTCCATCGACGCCGGCGGCCACGAATTGCCGGTCGACGAGAAGCGACTCACCCGTGCCCGTCGGGCCGTGGAGAAGGCAGCCCACCTGCTGGCTGAATCGGACCGTTCCGACTGGTAGCCCCGGGCTTTTGCTTGGGACGGGTCGCTCGACGACCTGGTCAGTTCCCGACCACCGGGATGAGCACTCGTCCGTCGTCTGTACGTTCCACGTGCAGTCGGTGCCCGGCGTCCACTCGCCCGTAGAGGGTGGTCCGCTGGCGCAACGACCGTCCGAGGGGCCCCACCAGTTCGCGGAGATCGCCCTCGGTCACCTGTTGGCCGTGTTCGGCGCCGGCCGCCCTCGAGATGTTCTCGTCCATCAGGGTGCCGCCTAGGTCGTTCACCCCGGCCTGGAGGAGCTGTCGGACGCCGTCGAATCCGATCTTCACCCACGACGACTGGATGTTGTCGATCGACCCGTCGTAGGCGATACGGGCCACGGCGTGCATCAGGAGGTTCTCCCGGAAGGTGGGTCCCCGTCGGGACTTCCTCTGGAGGTAGATGGGAGATGCCATGTGGACGAACGGAAGGCCCACGAACTCGGTGAAGCCGCCGGTCTCGTCCTGGAGGTCGCGGCACCGCAGAAGGTGGCGGACCCAGTGTTTGGGGCGCTCAATGGAGCCGTACATCATGGTCACGTTGGAACGGATGCCGACGGCGTGGGCTGTGCGGTGGGCCTCCAGCCACTCGTCGGTGGTGATCTTGTCGGGGCACAACTCGGCTCGGATCTCGTCGTCGAGGATCTCGGCCGCCGTGCCGGGCAGGGAACGAAGTCCGGCTTCGAAGCCTCGCCGAAGGTACTCGACGAGTGGTTCGCCGAGGCGTCTGGCACCCTCGGTGACCTCCAGAGCGGTGAACCCGTGGACGTGGATGTCGGGCACGGCGGCCCGGACGGCCCGGGTGACGTCGAGGTAGTACTCGCCGTCGAAGTCGGGGTGGATGCCGCCCTGGAGGCAGACCTCGGTGGCTCCCATCCGGGCGGCCTCCGCGGCCCGGCTGGCGATCTCGTCCATCTCCAGCAGGTAGGGGGTGCCCCGCAGGTTGAGCGACAGGGGTCCCTTGGAGAAGGCGCAGAACCGGCACTTGTAGGTGCAGACGTTGGTGTAGTTGATGTTGCGGTTGGCCACCCAGGTGACCTCGTCACCCACTCGTCGACGGCGGAGTTCGTCGGCCACCTCGGCCACAGCGGCCACCTCGGGTCCCCGGGCGGCGAACAGGTCCAGGAGCTCGTCGGGGCCGGTGCGCTGACCTGCCATCACGCCGTCGAGTACCTCACGGAGTCGGCCATGGGCCGCCGCGGGGCCGGGCACCAGGTCGGCGGGGCGGACCGGGGCGCCGGAGTACCAGCCCGTCGACTCCGAACCGATCTGGCGAACCTCGGCGCCGTCGGCGACGGTGACGGTCTCGATCACCTCGGGGAACACCGCTCCGGGGTCGTCCCGTCCCAACCCGGCGGCGTCGCTACGATCCATCACCGCGAAGTGGAGGTCGGGGTCTAACCAGCGGTCCGGTGAGCACACGAACTCCGGGTAGGCGGTGAGACGGGGGGCCAGCGTGAAGCCCCGGTCCTCGGTCACCGTGGTCAGGCGCTCGAGGACTGGCCACGGGCGTTCAGGGTTGACGTGGTCGGCGGTGACCGGTGAGACCCCGCCCCAGTCGTCGATGCCGGCGTCCAGCAGCACACCGAAGTCGTCGGACAGGTTGGGCGGTGCCTGCAGGTGGATCTCGGGTGGGAGGATCACCCTGGCCAGGGCGATGGCGTCGAGGTACTGGTCGTCGGGACAGGGCGGCACGTCGTGCATGGCCGTGCCCGGCTTGGGCAGGAAGTTCTGGACGATCACCTCCTGGACGTGGCCGTGTCGTCGGTGGGCTGTGGTGATGGCCTCCAGGGCCTTGATCCGGTCCCCCCGGGTCTCACCGATCCCGACGAGGATCCCCGTGGTGAACGGGATGGCCAGTTCGCCGGCCGCCTCGAGGGTGGCCAGCCGTCGCTCCGGCGCCTTGTCGGGGGCACCCCGATGGCAGTCCAGGTCGGCCACCAGGGACTCCAGCATCATCCCCTGGGAGGGGGACACCGTGCGAAGTGATCTCAACTCGTCAAATGACATTGCGCCGGCGTTGGCGTGGGGGAGCAGTCCGGTCTCGTCCAGGACCAGTCGGGCCATGGCTACCAGGTACTCGATGGTCGAGCCGTGGCCGTGGCGCTCCAGCCAGTCGGCGGCCACCGGGTAGCGAAGTTCGGGGCGCTCGCCGAGGGTGAACAGTGCCTCGTGGCAGCCCGCCTCGGCACCCCGTCGGGCAATGGCCAGCACCTCGTCGGGCGAGAGGTAGGGGGTCTGGAGGCGGGCCGGGGGCTGGGCGAAGGTGCAGTAGCCGCAGCGGTCCCGACACAGCATGGTCAGCGGGATGAATACCTTGGGGCTCCAGGTGATCCGGCGTCCGTGCTGGGCGTCGCGGATACGACAGGCCTCGGCCCGGAGGTGCGGTCCCCGGAGATCGGTCGTGGTGGTCGTGTGCATCACGGTGCTTCCTCGGTGGTGCGCCCCGGTCCGGGGCGGCTGCGGATGTGGTGGGGTGCCACGGGTTCGCGGCACTCGGGACACGACACGGCCTGGTCCAGCGGTGTGCCGCATGCGTCGTGTATGAGCAGGGTGGGCGGCCCGTCTTCGGCGTACCAGCGGTCGCCCCAGCGCATGAGGGCCACCAGGGCCGGGGAGAGGTCGGCGCCCTTGGCCGTCAAGCGGTACTCGTGGCGGACCGGGCGGTCCTGATAGGGGACCCGGTCCACGATGCCCAGTTCGGCCAGGCGGTGGAGCCGGTCGGTCAGAAGGTTGCGGGCGATGCCCAGGTGACGGTGGAGGGCCTCGAACCGTCGGACACCCCGGAACAGGTCACGCAGGATGAGGAGCGTCCAGCGGTCACCAACGGCCTCCAGCGTGGCCGCGATCGAGCACTCTGGTCCATTGACGTGATCGGTGCCGGTTCGTGTCGTCGTCTGGGTGCGGGCGGGCATGGCCTGACCGTAGCAGTCAGTTTCGATTCGAAACGGACTAGGGGGAACGTTTCGTGTCAGGCCACTCGGATCAGAACGAGTCGACCTTCTCGCTGAGACTGCCAAGCAGTTCGTCGAACGACTTCACGAAGGCCGAGACCCCCTCCTCCTCGAGCACCCGGGCCACGTCGTCCAGGTCGACCCCGACCTCGGTGACGTCGTGGAGCACGACATGGGCGGCTGCAGGGTCGGCGTCCACCGTGCGGGCCACCGTGCCATGGTCCTCGAACGCCTCGAGGGTGGCGTCGGGCAGGGTATTGACGGTGTCAGGACCGATCAGGGTGTCGACGTACAGGGTGTCGGGGTACGACGGGTTCTTGGTCGACGTCGACGCCCAGAGCGGGCGTTGCACGCGGGCACCCCGGGCCGCCAGGGCCTCCCACCGCGCACCGCTGAACACCTCTCGGAACATGTCGTAGGCCACCTGGCCCTGGGCCACAGCGGTCCGGCCCCGCAGGGCGAGTGCCTCGGACGTGCCGATGTCGTCGAGCCGACGGTCCACCTCGTTGTCGGTGCGACTGATGAAGAAGGAGGCCACTGACGAGACGGCCGACAGGTCGTCCTCGCAGGCCTCCAGGCCGGCCACGTAGGCCTCCATCACGTCGCTGTATCGGGTGAGCGAGAAGATGAGCGTCACGTTGACGCTCCGGCCCTCGGCGATCATCTGGCGGATGGCCGGGATGCCCTCGGCGGTGGCCGGGATCTTCACGTAGAGGTTGGGTCGGTCGATCCGCTGGTTCAGCGCCCGGGCCGCGGCCATGGTGCCGTTGGTGTCGGGGGCCAGTGCCGGGTCGACCTCGACGGACACGTAGCCGTCGACGCCGGCCGACTCGTCGTAGACCGGACGGAGGATGTCCAGTGCATCGAGGATGTCGCGCACCACGAGCGCCCAGTAGCTGTCCTCGATGGTGGCGCCCCCGTCGACCAGTCCCCGGAGCTGATCGTCGTAGGCGTCGGTGCCCGTCATGGCCTTCTGGAAGATCGACGGGTTGGAGGTGATGCCCCGTACGCCGCGGTCCACCCAGGCCCGGAGTTCACCGGAGGTGATCCAGCCTCGTCGGAGGTTGTCCAGCCACGGGCTCTGGCCCTGGTCGGCGTGAAGGTCATGCAGTCGGGTCACGTGGGACTCCCGGAGTCGGCTGTCAGGTGGAGAGCAGGTCCTCAGCGGCGGCCACCAGGGCCGCGGCGGTGATGCCCAGTTCGGTCATGACGCGGTCGCCCGGGGCCGAGGCGCCGAAGCGGTCGATGCCGATGCAGCGGTCGGCCCAACGGTCCCAGCCGAAGGTGACCCCGGCCTCGATGGACACCGTGGGGACGTTGGTGGGCAGCACCGAGGACCGGTAGGCGTCGTTCTGGAGGGCGAAGTCCTCCATGCAGGGCATGGAGACGACCCGGACGGATCGACCGGCGGCGGTGAGCGTCGCCGCGGCGTCCATGGCGACGGATACCTCGCTTCCGGCGCCGATGAGGACGACCTCGGGGGCCTCCGCGGGATCGGCCAACACGTAGCCGCCGCGGGCCACCGCGGTGTGATCGGCGGTGCCGGGAAGGACGGGCACATCCTGGCGAGTCAGCAGGAGGGCAGCCGGTCCCGCGCCGTTCACGATGGACCGCCAGGCGCCGGCGGTCTCGTTGGCATCCGCCGGACGGATCACCCGGAGATCGGGAATGGTGCGAAGGGCCGCCGCGTGCTCGACGGGCTGGTGGGTGGGGCCGTCCTCGCCCACGCCGACCGAGTCGTGGCTCCAGACGAAGACGTTCTTGGCCCCTGACAGGGCGGCCATGCGAACCGCGCCCCGCATGTAGTCGCTGAACACCAGGAAGGTGCCGTTGACGGGGAGCATCCCCCCGTGGAGGGCTAGGCCGTTGCATACCGCGCCCATGGCGTGCTCGCGCACACCGAAGAACAGCTGGCGGCCCTCGGGGCATCCGGGCCCCTGGACGCCGTGACCCGAGATGGTGGTCCCCGTGTTGCCGGTCAGGTCGGCTCCGCCGCCGATCAGGCCGGGCACCACGTCGAGCAGTGCCTGGAGGCAGGCGTTGCTGGCCTTGCGGGTGGCCACCGACGCGCCGACCTCCCACGAGGGGAGGGCATCGGCCCAGCCGTCGACCCCGCCACCGGCCCACGCGGCATCCCATGCGGCACGATCGATGTCGGCGGAGGCCAGACGAGCCTCCCAGTCGGACCGTGCGCCCGATCCCCGTCGGCCGGCTGCGCGGTACATGGCGTGTACATCGTCGGGGACGTGGAACGGCTCATCGGGCAGGCCCATGACCCGCTTGGTCTCGCTGATGCGCTCGGCGGTCAGCGAGTATCCGTGGGCGGCCGCGGTGTCGACGTCGGGGGAGGGGTGGCCGATGTGGCTTCGCAGTACCACCAGCGACGGACGGTCCTCGACGGCCATGGCCTCGCGGATCCCGGACTCGATGTTGGCGAGGTCCTCGGCGGCCTCGCCGAGGTCGACCACATGCCAGCCGTAGGCTCGGAAGCGGGCAGGAGCGTCATCGGACAGGGCCAGTTCGGTGGGTCCGTCGATGGAGATGTGGTTGTCGTCGTAGACGGCGACCAGGCGCCCGAGGCCCAGATGGCCGGCCAGCGAGGCGGCCTCGTGGCTGATGCCCTCGGCCAGGTCACCGTCGCCGCACACCACGAAGGTGTGGTGGTCGCTCAGGTCGGCACCGAACCGGGCCCGGAGGTTGCGTTCGGCGATGGCCATGCCGACCGCGTTGGCGATGCCTTGTCCGAGTGGTCCGGTGGTGACCTCGACGCCGGCGGTGCGGCCGACCTCGGGATGGCCGGGGGTGGCCGAGCCCCACTGGCGGAAGTTCCGGAGGTCGTCCAGGGTCAGCCCGTGGCCGGTCAGGTGGAGCATCGAGTAGAGCAGGATTGAGGCATGTCCGGCCGAGAGGATGAAGCGGTCGCGGTCGGGCCACGCCGGTTCGTCGGCGTCGTAGGTCAGGATCCGGGTCCACAGCACGTGGGCCAGGGGGGCGAGCGCCATGGCTGTGCCCTGGTGGCCCGATCGGGCGGCATGGGGGGCGTCCATGGCCAGTCCGCGTACCACGTCGATGGCCAGTCGTTCATCGGAGGTCGGGAGCCCCGAAGCGTCCGTCATCACACTCACCTTCGGCCGCCGCAGGCCCTGCTCGGATGGATCGACCGGACCCTATCCGCGCGGGCTGGTGCCGAGGGTGAGGACCGAGGCAGTGCAGCCGTGGAGGTGGTGTCGGTCGCCCACCGGTCCGAGTTCGCCGGCGCACGACATCCCGGCCACCGCCGTGGTGCCCAGCCCGTCCACCAGATGCTCGGCATCGTGTCCGGGCGTTCCGAAGAGGTGGCTGCCTCGTCCGTTGCAGGTGAAGGCCAGAGCAGCGTCGGCCGAGAGTCCGACCAGGCGATCCTCGAGGTCGGCGGTCGCCGCCTCAGCATCGCGGACCTGGAACTGGACAGTGCTGCCAACCGGCACCGATGTGCCCACGGCGAGGGAGCCCGACGATCGGTCGACTCCCATGATCGAACGGATGAGGAAGTCTCCCGCCCCGAAGGCCTCCCGGTGTTCGTCGATCACGATTCCGAGGTGGAGGTCCCGTCGGATCCGTCGGGCGGTGGCCTCGTCAGCCGACGACAGGAGATCACTTAGGCGGCTCATGGCCGGCCGTCCGGCGAGGCTCGTGATGAGGGGGCCCTCGCTCCCGGTCACCGCCATGGGGTCACCGACGGGCCGGCACCCGGTGGCCACCACGGCCCGGACACCTGCTTCCGGTGGGAGCACTACGGCAACCGCGCCGTCGGCGAAGCCGTCGCCGTCCAGGACTAGGTGGTTGCCGCCGGGTCGGGACGACGCGGAGGCCAGCCCGCCGACCACGGTGAGGGTCGGGTCCACTGAGGTGGCGAGCGCCTCGGCGTCGAAGGTGAATGGGTCGGCGACGATCAGGACGGCACTCTCCGGGTCCACGTCGTCGGGCAGCCGGGGCCCTTCCAGTCGGAGTGGTCGAGCGGTATCCAGCCCCGCCGTCCAGAGGACGATCGACGGACCCTCTTCGATCTCCCGGCGGTGGGCGAGGGTTCCGCCCGCTGTACAGCCCAGGAGCACCCGGGGAGCCGACGCCTCTCGGATGGCCCGGGCGATCCGTCCCGTCTCGGCCACGTGGGGACCCGAGATGAACACGATGGCCAGTCCTGGGCCCTCGCCGGTGCCCTCCAGGCTCTGGCCGATCACCTCGGCCACGGCGACCGCGGCGTCGGGGTGTTGGCTGACCGCCGTGGCGAATCCCATCACCGGATCGGCTCCGCCCACCGGGTCGTGGAGGCTCACGCCTGCTCGGGCGACGGTTCGGATCGGGGGTCGGAGGACGGGTCGGGCGGCGGCAGCAGGGTGAAGGGCACCACGGTGGCCGGACCCTGGTCGATCCGACAGGCCGCCTCGACGGTACCGAACTCCTCGAACTCCAGCTCGGCCCGCACCAGCCGGTACCCGAACCGGCCCGGCTCCACTGACAACGGCTGGACATTGCGGGCCATCTGCTGGCCGTCACGGCTGAAGACCACCTCGAGGACCCCCTGACCGCTGTGGTCCTCAGGGCACCGGACGACCACCGCCAGATGGGGCGACCAGGTCACCGGCACGGGGCCGGGCGACGCCGCGCTGAACTGGATGCCCGTCAGGTCGATGTGGGTCGCTCCACCGGCCACCGACCGGAGGTCGATGCCCTCGAAGAACAATGCGGCGAGAATCTGCATGGGCAGAACCTAGGGGCGGAGCGTGTCGAACGGTCCGTCGGACAGCCAGGGGACCGTCCTGCCTCCGGCGGACGGGAGCCGTAGCATGTCGCCCCGTGAGCCGGCGCTTCGTCCTCCCCCTGTTCCTGTTCACGGTGGCCTTGTTGTCCGGTGTGCAGGCCCAACGCACCGACCGCGCCGCGTCGGCCCATGGCCTGACCCCGGGCGTCGCGCCGAATGCCGTGGAGACGCCGCTCCTCTCGGTACGGCGGTTCCCTGAATTCCTCCAAACGCCGACAGCTGACCGGCGACTCCGTGACGCGTTGGCCGAGCCGGTGGCCGCCCTCCCCGACGGGACGTGCCTGGCCGTCGCCGAGCACGGACGCGACCTGTTCACGTTGGACGCTGCCTCGCCCATGGTGCCGGCTAGCACCCAGAAGCTTCTGACCGCCCTGGGGGCGCTGCGCGCCCTGGGGCCGGACGCCGTGCTCACCACCCGGGTCGTGGTCACCGAGGCCCCGGTGGACGGAGTGGTGGCCGGTGACCTGTGGCTGATCGGAGGGGGCGACCCGCTCCTGATGACCACCGCCTACGCCGAGCGGTTCGATGACCCGTTTCCCTACTCGGATCTGGCCGACCTGGCCAGCCGGGTGTTGGCCGCCGGGATCCATGAGGTCCGGGGCGCGGTGGTGGGCGACGAGTCCCGTTATGACCGGATCCGCTACCTGGGTACGTGGCCGGACCGCTTCAAGCCCGGTTGGTCGATCCAGTCCGGACCGTTGAGCGCCCTTTCGGTGGACGACGGGTTCGCCAACTGGGATCCGGTGAACCCGGCCTCGTCGCTGAGCGTGCCCTCCGAGGACCCGGCACTTCTGGCCGCCCGGCTGTTCGACGACCTCCTAGAGGCTGAGGGTGTGGTGATCCACGGCCGGGCTGACTCGGGTACCGTGCCGGGGGCCCCCGGACAGCGCACGGTGGCCACCCTGGACTCGCCTCCGGTGCGCAGGCTGGTCGAGCAGATGCTGGTGGAGAGCGACAACACCACCGCCGAGCTGATGGTCAAGGAGATGGGCCGGACGCAGGCCGACCGGGGCACCACCGTCCAGGGCCTGACGGTGGTGCTCGAGGCACTGGGCGACGCCGGCCATCCCGTAGACGGCGTTGTCCCCCACGACGGCAGCGGGCTGGACCCCGACAATCGGCTGACGTGTGGCCTGCTGGCCAGCGTGCTCGACGACAGCGATCTCGGTTCGATCCTGGTTGACGCCCTGCCGGTGGCCGGCGACCGGGGCACCATGAAGAAGCGATTCGTGGGAACGGCTGGTGAAGGGAGGGTGCGGGCCAAGACGGGGACCCTCCGGGGCGTGACCAGCCTGGCCGGGGTGGCCGACACCCCGGGGGGTCGCCGGTTGGCCTTCGCACTGGTCAGCAACGGCGAGCTTCCCTATGAGATCCGGGACCTTCACGAGGACGTGGTGCTCACCCTGCTGTCGTATCCGGCCGGTCCGGGAGTCGACCTGTTGTCGCCCCAACCGGTGGGTGGCGACTCGGCGGTGAATCCGTTGGCCGCCGAGACCTCGGGCGGGTGATCATGGGGGAGTTGCGGCGGCTCCCGATGTTTCCGCTGGGCACCGTCCTCATGCCGTCGGCCTTCCTTCCGCTCCACCTGTTCGAGGACCGCTACCGGCAGATGATCGTGGACCTGTTGGCCGGCGACCGGGAGTTCGGGGTCGTCCTCATCCGGCGCGGGAGTGAGGTGGGAGGGGGCGACGAGCGGTGCGACGTGGGTACCCGGGCCCGGGTGATGGAGACCCGCCAGGCGCCGGACGGGCGGTGGTCGGTGGCGGCCGTCGGCCTGCAGAGGATCCGGGTCCGGACGTGGTTGCCCGATGATCCGTATCCGTGGGCCGAGGTCACCCCCATGCCCGACGCGGCGGGGCCACCGGTCGGCGAGGGGGCCTACCTTGACCTGGTCAGGGGCGTCCGGCGACTGCTCGCCGCCCTCAGCGAACTGGGCGAACCGGTGGCCGAGGTGACCTTCGACGTGGCCGATGACCCGGGACTCGGGACCATGCAGTTGGCGGCGCTGGCTCCCATCACCGTCCACGATCGGCAGCGACTGTTGGCATGCGAGCGAGCCGTCGAGAGGTTGGCGCTCCTCGGGCACCTGGTGGACGAGGCCCAGGTGGTGGCCGACCTGCGTCTCACCGGATCCTGACCGGGTTCGGAGCGGAGGCCGCCGGTAGCGTGGTCGGCCCATGGCCCCCGAATCGACGTCCCCCGACCTGCCGGACCTGCTGAAGCGCTATGTGCGCCAGGAGACGGTGGAGCCGTTGCGAACCCTTGGCCGGTTTCTGGGGCTGGGCATCGCCGGGTCGATCCTGACGGGGGTCGGTGCCGTCCTACTGGGCGTGGGCGGCCTGCGTCTCCTCCAGACATGGTCGGTGCTCGAGGGTTCGTGGTCGTGGGTGCCCTATCTGGTGGTGGCCATCGCCCTGACCGCGAGCGCCGTGCTGGCCGGTTCACGGATCTCGGGACGGTCGTCCCTCGACGGGGACGGTGGTTCCTGATGGCCGGGGAGCAGATCACTCGCGAGGACCTGGAGGCCGAACTGAGGGCCACGGTGGGTGGAGCGGACGGGCCGATGGCCCAGCGACGCTCCTCGGTGGTGACCGTGGCCGTGGTGGTCGGCGTGGTGGTCGTCGCCTCGGCGTGGATCCTCGGTCGCCGTGCCGGTCGTCATCGGTCCACGGTGGTCGAGGTCCGCCGGATCTGATGCTCGGACCGCCGGGGGGTTCGGGGTCGGGCCTGCTGGGTAACGCCATCCGGCGGGGCCTGATCGGCCGGTCGCGGCCGTGGCAGGTGGTCCTCGTGGTGGTCGCGCTGGGACGGGTCCTGCGTCTGGTGAGCCGACCCCGACCGGTCGTGCTGCGTGAACGCCTCGGTGTGGGGGAGACCCTCGAGGTTCGCCACCTGGTACCGGTCGACCCGTCGGCCGGCAACCCGGCGTCGCTGGACGCCTGATGCAGGTCGAACTGCGAAACCCCAGCCGGATGGTTGAGTTCGATGGTCCGATGGCGGTGAGCGCTCTGCTGGCCCGCCTCTCGCTGAATCGTGAATCGGTGCTGGTCATCCGAGACGGCACGCTGGTGCCCGGTGACGCCATGCTGGCCGCCGATGACCGCATTGAGATCCGGTCGGTGATCTCCGGCGGTGCCCAGCGGGCAAGACGATGAACGGCGGAGTCTGGTGAAGTGCCGGGTCTGTCGGGAACCGGCGGTCATCGACATCCGGCGACACAACGCCAACTTCTGCGTCGACCACTTCCTGCGCCTCTGTCGGGACCAGGTGGCCAAGGCCATCGACCGCCACGACATGCTGGCGCCCGTCGACCGAGTGCTGGTGGCGGTCTCGGGGGGAAAGGACTCCCTCGCCCTCTGGGACATCCTGGTTGAACTGGGCTACGAGGTGGACGGCCTCTACCTGGGCCTGGGGATCGGGGAGTACAGCACCTCGTCGGAGGGCTACGCTCGGCGATTCGCCGACGAACGGGGTCTGAACCTCGAGGTGGTCGACCTGCCGTCCGACTACGGCTTCGACGTGCCCGATGGGGCGCGCGCTGCCCGGCGGGTGCCGTGCAGCGCCTGCGGGCTGTCCAAACGCCACCTGTTCGACGAAGCGGCCTGTCGCGGGGGCTACGACGCGCTGGCCACCGGACACAACCTGGACGACGAGGCGGCCGTGCTGCTGGGCAACGTGCTGCGTTGGCAGGACGAGTACCTGGGTCGTCAACGCCCCGTCCTACCGGCGGGTGACGGTTTCCCCCGGAAGGTCAAGCCGTTGGTGCGGCTCGGTGAGCGGGAGATGGCCGCCTACTGCGTGCTTCGGGGGATCGACTACGTCGTCGAGGAGTGCCCGATGGCCGGCGGCAACAAGCACCTCGGCTACAAAGAGGCTCTGAACGCCATCGAGGAGCAGTCTCCTGGCGCCAAGGAAGCCTTCTACTCCGGATTCCTGAGTCGGGCCGTGGATCGGTTCGCTTCGACGGGCGATGAGGATCGGGAGGCCATCGGAACCTGTGAGCGGTGCGGTGCGCCGGCCGGCGGCGAGGTCTGTGCGTTCTGCCGCCTTCTCGAACGGGCGGGTGGAACGCATCCGGACCGGGAAGGCGGGGCGCAGACGGATCGGGACGGCGACCAC
>Ga0315334_10000699_pt1 | contig 20377 bp, 19 predicted proteins | sample M150034915metaG_FD_205555 | JGI IMG/M metagenome (GOLD analysis project Ga0315334, IMG submission 205555) | Ammonia-oxidizing marine archaeal communities from Monterey Bay, California, United States - M1 500m 34915 | ecosystem: Environmental > Aquatic > Marine > Intertidal zone | place: USA... | reverse complement strand
TGCGCGTAGAACGCAAATTCAATGTTGGAAAAAGGTTTGGTCTTGTCGTTGGCGTATTGCCTATTTTCAGGTTGAAAAGAACAACTATCACACTCGATACAGGAGAGGAAGTTGTTTTGGATGGAACAGACGGGCTAACACTAAATGTCACAGGAGGAGTAAAGTACACGCCAAGCAGAAATTGGTTGGTCAGAATCAACTTTGGGGCCCCTGTAATTTCTCGACGCCTCAGGGCAGATGGACTTACCCGGAAATTTGTTGGCATAGTATCCGTTGCGTATAAAATTTGGTAGCATTTATTTATGGCCTTTCAAGAGCAATAAGCGATTAAGACGGAACGCATAACAGTTAAAGTTTTCGACAGCGGAATAGAAACACATATTCTAAAAGCGAGGCTTGAATCTGAAGACATGCCTTGCTTTATCTTTGATGCGAAACATTGAAACGCTGAATCCATTATTCAATTTTGCTGTTGGTGGAATCAAATTAAAGGTAAGACGTCTCAACGCTCAGCAGCGGAACCTATTTCCTATCCATTACACACGCTAACCGAGCCGAAAGATTGCGCTTTGTGAAGGAGTGAGTAAATAGTATTGGTTCAATACGTAATCGTCTTATCTACATCATCCAAGAAGTTTAGCTACGCTGAAGATCAAAAGCAGTCATCTTGCATTTATAGGGGGGCAAACTTTAGCTCGTGCCGAATGGGCAGCTGCGCCAATCGATCAATGGCTTCAGCTGAGAGCTGTAAAACACGTGCATATCCGCCTGTTACGGGCGCATCACGCATCAGAACGATCAGTGTTCCGGAAGGGGTGAGCTGTACCGTTCCGGGTTGTACAGGGGCGGTGATGATCTCCTGTGCGCATAAGCCTTCTGCTCTGGATAATTTATACCCAATTCGATTACTGTCCTGAAGGATACTGAATGTGGATTCCATTAGGAGCGATTGCATTTGCACCGATAATTGATCAAACTCAGGGCCAGGGGTGGCAGTCATTGAAGCGTTCGAAAATTCTATTGTTTGTACTTGAGTCACTTCCTTAGTAACTGATGATGATTCCCTGATGGGCAGAAGATCTCCTTTGCATAGTTTAAAGGCCTTTGTAATGTCTTTGGATTGACTTCTGCTTCCCATGACAACTTCTGTATCCAGGCCACCTTCAACAGCTAAATAAACACGGCATCCCTGACTGCAATTCCCGATTTTTAATACCTGTCCGGCACGAATTTCAAGAGCTGTATTCATTGCAACTTCCATGTTATCTATACTGCAAAAACTAATTGCACCTGTGATCGCGATCTTCGTGTTTTTCTGGATCCGAATTTCCGGACCGATCAGAGTGACTTCAAGAAGTGCACAATTGACTGCGTTTCCTACCAAATTATTGGCATATATGGCTGAAGCTCGATCCATTGCGCCGGAAACGGGCACCCCGTATTTTCGGAATCCCTTTCTGCCGAGGTCCTGAATGCTGGTATGTAATCCGGGTCTTAAAATTTCAAGCATCCTTAGTGTCTTTTTGAATTTTAAATTCAGTATCCTGCTTAATGCTTTCGTATTCGCTGCGGTCAATGCGCACAAAGCGAACTCGGTCGCCCGTTTTCCAAGGGGCAGGTTTTTCATTCTTAGCGTCGAATAAGTTTAATGGCGTTGCTCCTATTGTGTGCCACCCTCCCGGACTTTCCTGCGGATAGATGCCTGTTTGTGCGCCACCAATTGCTACAGACCCTGCCGGAACGAGTAATTCGGGGTCTGCCTTCCGTGGATGATGTAAGGCTTCGTCGAGCATTCCCAGATAAATGAAACCGGGTAGAAAACCCATGAAATGGATTGGGTAGGAGCGCGATGTATGTAGGGCGATCAAAGCTTCCCGGTTCATTTTTTTCACTGCACACATCGCAGTAAGATCAATGGCAAACTCCTTATCGTAGCATACGGGGACCTCCCATGTGGCCGAAGTTTGTTTAACTGATTTTAGCGCACTGAATGGAACTTTCGCTAGCTCCTCGAGTATTTTTTGTTGCCCCACTTCAGAACCTAAATAAACCGCCAGCGATTGATAGGCTGGGACTGTTTCCTGGATAACATCCGCGTATTTTTCTTCAATGAACTTTTGTGCGTTCAAAATCTTCAGCTGTAGCTCTTCGGAAATTTCATCCCACCATTCAAGCAGGATCGCGCCATCACCGAAGCTTCGGATACCAGGGTATAACTCCTGCCGAATAGCCCGAAGTATCTCCAGTGCATTTGGGTTATCCCCATGGATGCAATAGGTAGTAGCATTGAGCTCCATTATCTCTTGATTCGCTGTGACATTTCCTTGAAGCATTTCTTTTAATTGTTGCACCCCTGCGTCTGGATCTTTGATTACTGCATCTTTCTGTGATCGATCCCGAAGGCTCAGATCAGCTTCATACTTTCGATCGATGAATCCCTCCCAGACAATTTCAATTTTTTTGGACGCAACATTGGTCCAGCACGAACCAAAAGGAGCGTAGAGCTTGAGGCAAGGATAATCTGAAAGAACATTGAGCACTAGCTGAGCGAGAACTTCATCTGTGGCGGCATCGTTGTACAAAGCTCCGTGCAGCTTCAGGTGATGAACAGCTGCCCCTTCCTCATTGATAATTTCAAAAAATACATCCAGCTGCTCGCGCAGGGAATGCTTCAGCTCTTCTAAGGAAATATTCATCGTTTTTCTTCCGAAGTTCGTTTGATCCGGATAGGATGGGTGCGCTCCGATCTTTACCTTATACTTTTGGGCAAGCTGGATTGTCTTGCGCATACTTTCACGATCTCCGGCGTGAGCACCGCAGGCAATGGAACAGGATTGGATGTAGGGCATGATCAAGGCATCGTTTGCCATTCCTTCACCGAGGTCACAATTGATATGGATTCGCTTGCTATGCAATTCCGAAAACTTTCATAAATACACTATAAGACAACAGAATGGTTAGCATCAAGATTAAAACTCCCGCCGTATTTTGCCATTTATTGTTCACAAATTGATTCAAAAGGGATTTCTTATTTGCCAGCCAAAGCAAGTACGCTACAATGATCGGTAAGAGTAGTCCATTTGCAATTTGGGCGAACTGGATCAAATCTATTGGCTTTATTCCCAGTGAGGAAACTACGATTCCGACCAGTAAGACGATCATCCAGGACAGTCGAAAAGGGATGGATCTCATGGTATTGTTCCATCCAAAACAATTTACGGCAACATAGGCAGCGGCCATGGGAGCTGTAATTGCAGAGGTAATACCAGCTGCAAACAACCCTATGCCCAATAAGTACTTTGCGGATTCTCCATATAAGGGTTCAAGACCTTTTGCCAGGTCAGCTCCGTTGCTGATTCCTTTCGTTTGAGCTCCCGCAGCGCATATCATAATAGCCATTGATACCATTCCGCCCAGACCCACTGAAACTAAGGTGTCCTTGCGAACCCTGGACAGCATCGAGCTGCCCTTCCATTTCTCGCGAATGAGTGAAGCGTGAAGAAACAGGTTGTATGGAACAACAGTAGTTCCTACAAGTGCAATAACGGTCAGCAGACTTTCTTCATTGGTTTTAGGGACAAGCAATCCCTTGAAAATTTCAAGTAAATTGGGCGCAGTAAGAATAGCCGCGATCAGAAAAGAAATGCTCATTAGAATAACGAGCGTGACAAGTATTTTCTCTAGAATTTTATAATTACCAATAAATAAAACAATAAAGGCGATACTTCCTGTTAGTAGTGTCAATACATTGATGGATAAAGAGCCGATCTTCCAGGTAGAATTAGCCACGATCGTTTCCAGTCCGAGCACTCCTCCGCTTATATTACCCGCCTCGTATGCACTGTTACCAACAAAAATGGCAAATAGTATAAGTAAAAGAGAGGCATACCGCAACCAGGAATTTTTCAAATTCATGCGCAACATCTCAGCCAGCCCTTTACCGGTGATCAAACCGAGGCGTGCCGAAAAACCCTGTAGAATTATCGTGGCAATGGTGGACAGGAGTAGTGCCCACAAGAGTACATATCCAAATTGAACCCCCGCCTGTGTACAAACCGTTACTGTACCCGGGCCAATAAACGCAGCTGCCACAAGAGTGCCGGGGCCAATATGCTTGAATAGGTTCAATTTCATTGTCCTAAATATAGTATTGATTTAATATTTTGTCTGCACCATTACTTTTGAAACGTTAATAATAATAGTTAGGTTTAAATCCATATCTACTATATTAGGTTCAATACGTAATCATCTTATCTACATCTTGTAAAAAGTTTAGCTTCGATGGAGATCAAAAGCACTGCTTTTTCGTTGACAGGAAATTAAAAATGGGATCCTGTTATTAAATATTCCATTCTTATGGTTACTCTACACAGTACAAGTAGCCGTATCAATTGTTATACTTAACTTTGTTGTACTCCATTAATCTATATTACAATGCGAAATAAATTTATTGTGTTATCGATTGTACTACTCCATTTGGCATGTACGAAACCGGCGGGTGATGGCTTTGAAATTAACGGTTCTTTATCCGGGCAATCCGATGGTATAGAGGTGTTTTTATTCGATATGCAAAAAGGACGAGATATTCAAAAATCAATACTGAAAGATGGTAAATTTAGATTTTATGGAAAGGTAGAGGGGGTTGAAAAATTCATGATTCATGATGCTACATTTCAATCGCATAAAACTGTTTGGCTGGAAAATTCGATGGTTGAAATGGAAGTTATAAAAGCTGATTTTGAATCGGCGCATGTTATAGGAAGTGAAATACAGAAAGAGGGAGAGCTGTGGGAGGAGTTAATCACCCCCTTGTATAAAAAGAGAGAAAAGCTAAATAAGCAGCTCGGAAATGAAGAACAATTGGATGATTCTCTTAAATCAAGAATAAACAAAGAAATAGCAACCATTGACAAAGAAATAACGGAACAGAAACATGACTTTATAAAAGTGCATTCTGATTTCAAGGTAGTCTCGTTGTTATTGTTCGAAAACAAGGAAGTATTTGGTAAAGAAAACACCAGAGTATTATACGCCAACATAAAAGAAGATATAAAGTCCAATTACTGGGGAAAGAAGCTGGATTTGTACTTAAATCACTCCCTTGACCTTTCTGTAGGAGATATCTTGCCTGATATCCTATTGCCCGATATTTCAGGTAAAAACATTTCAATAGAGTCGTACAGAGGTAATTATGTGTTGTTGGAATTCTGGGAATCAGCTTGTCATGCGTGCATCGATGAAAATGCTTTATTAAGAGATGTGTATCGAAATTATCATCCACAGGGCTTTGAGATATATGCTGTTAGCCTGGATCATGAAAAGTCCAATTGGCAGGAAACCCTGGAACGAGATAGCGTTAGCTGGAACACCGTCTCTGATTTAAAAGGCCTTAATGGAGATATTGCTATTCGCTTTGAAATTGAATATTTACCATTGAACTACCTAATAGACCCTAATGGCTTAATCATTTCGAAAAATATAAGAGGAAGTGACCTAATGGATAAACTTGAAGGTATCTATTCCAATATAGAATGAAAGCGTTTCTCAAAACGGGAATTTATGGGCCAAACTGAGAAGTGTGCTCAAGAATGGGGGGTCGTAAACTACTGTAAAATAGATGATTATTATTTTCGGCTTAATGCTTGGGCATGGGCTGCGTGCAATTATATTATTTAACCAATTAAAACCTATTTAAATTATGAAACTACTTAAAATTTCTAGTCTAACCCTTGCATGTGCTGCGCTTTTGGCATTTGTAACAATGAGTTTTACCAACCCTACAGTGGAAACAACAGTAGAAACTGTTGATTTAGAGGCCCCTCCCGTTTTTACGTGTTGTCCTCCTGGATGGGCTTTAGCTTATCTATTTATTAATGACCCAGCTGAGTTCTATGATAATAATGGAGATGGCCTGATCTGCTGGAAATTTTCAGCGATTGGTAATGGAACACCTCAAGGACAGGGGAACGATCCTGCGTACTATCAAAGTAATGTTAAAGACAACAATAACAGATGTCCAAACTAAAAGATAGGACACATTAAAATCTTGGTAAAAGTGAGCTGATTGGCTCACTTTTATTTTTTATGCCTGGTAATTCCGTGTTTTGGTTGAAGCAAGGCAACATTGATTAAGGCTTGAACAAAAAAAGAAAATCTTATATAAATAGCCTCTAACAACCCCTAAACTGCAATAAAAAGTAGTTTATCCGCAATGTTGTTATGACTAATAGTGAGAAAATCCTACATTTGTACCTTATTTTAATATTTTTAATCATGAGTAACGGAACAGTAAAATTTTTTAACAGTGCTAAAGGATTCGGATTTATCACTCCAGATGATGGAGCTAAAGATGTGTTTGTACATCAAAGTGCACTAACCAGTGATCTAGCTGAAGGAGACAAAGTAAGCTATGACGTAGAGGAAGGTCAAAAAGGACTAAACGCAGTTAATGTTAAAGTAGTTTAATCAATTCCTTTTTAATTTATTTCTATTGGAAATAGCCTGTCATAACTGATGGGCTTTTTTTATGGCCTGACCTTAATTACACGTTTTCTGGCATAAAAACAACAAATGCCATTGAAACACAGCTTTGCCCAGGCGCTACAGGTAATTGACAATCAAATTTTTTATCTCAGAATCTATTTCTTGTAAAAATGCATCTCATCCACATATTTATGAACCGGCTCTGTCAATAAGAAACGAACATCCCTTCCTTCTTTAATGGCGCTTCTAATATAGCTTGAGGATATTTTCATTATTGGCACATTTCGGAAAAAGCTCACTCTCTCATGCTCAGAGATCGTTTTATCCACAGCAAGATCTTCCGTTACCCCCTTTCTTTCCTGATCCGTATATGCTCTTGGATACACGTATAAATTATGGTTTTGTACTATCTGCTCATGGTTCTTCCATTTGTGGAAATTTCTCAAATTATCTTCGCCTAGAATAAGGGAGAATTCATGTTCGGGATACTTTTCCTGTACATATGCAAGTGTTGTAATAGTGTAGCTTGGAGTTGGTAAATCAAATTCAATGTTGCTTGCCCTTAATTTAGGACTCTGTTCTATAGCGACCCGTACAAGTGCTAAACGATGAAATTCTGGTAAAAGAGCCTTCTTGGTTTTAAGTGGGTTTTGAGGTGAAACAATGAACCACACCTGGTCCAGGTCTGTTTCTGTTGCCATATAATTAGCAATGACCAAGTGTCCTACATGAACCGGGTTAAATGTGCCAAAAAATAAACCTACCTTCATTGCTTACTTAAAAATTCATTTATTAATTCTTTTGCCGAAGCGCACGCCCTGTCCAGGTCATCATTAACCAAAACCACATCAAACTCACTTGCAAAAGCGAGCTCTTTAACTGCCTTCTCCATTCGTTGTGCGATCTTTTCATCTGAATCTGTTTTCCTGCCCCGTAATCGTTTTTCCAATTCATCGTAGCTTGGTGGTTTCACAAATAGTGCAAAGGCATCCTGCTGAAATATTTTTTTCAAATTTAACCCACCAATAACATCCACATCAAAAATAACTGTTTTTCCCTCCTTCCAGATCCGTTGCATTTCCGACTTAAGGGTTCCGTAAAAATTATTTGTATACACCTCTTCCCATTCAATAAAAGAATCGTTAGCGATCTCTGATTTGAATCCTTCCACACCCAAAAAGTGATAGTCTTTCCCGTCAATTTCAGTTTCTCGGGGTTCTCTGCTACAAGCAGAAACAGAAAATGCAAGGTCCAGCTCCTGTTTCAATAAATAGTGTACAATCGTGGTTTTACCGGCCCCGGATGGTGCAGAAAAAATTATACATTTCCCCCTTTGTTCCACGCTCATTTACAAGGTGTTTAAGATTTGCTCCTTTATCTTTTCCAAATGGTCCTTCATTCCAATAACCAGCTTTTGCATTTCGGCATGATTGCTTTTACTTCCAAGTGTATTAATTTCTCTTCCGATTTCCTGTCCAATAAACCCTAATTTTTTTCCCGACATTTCTGTTTTCATTGTTTCTTCGAAATAATTCAGATGATTCGATAAACGCATTTTCTCTTCTGAAACATCCAGTTTTTCAATATAGAAAATCATCTCCTGTTCCAATCGGTTTTCATCAACCACCCCAGTTTGTAGCTCATCGATCGCTTTTCTCATGCGATCTCGAATGGTATCCGTTCTTTCCTTCTCGTATTTTGAAACCCCCTTCAACAGCTCTCGAATATCGTTGATTCTTTCTGCATATTCTTGTTCTAATTCCTCTCCTTCTTTTCGCCTGAACGCATTCAAATTTGCCAGTGAATCAGCCACAATACCCAACAGCCAATTCTTTTCTTGCTCAACGACCGTCTCTTTATTGCTGTTTAAGATCTCCGGCATTCGCATTATTACTGACAGGTAATCTTCCGTTTTTTCTTCTATATCTTCATTTATTGCTTTCAGATCATTGTAATACGTTTTGGCCAATGCTCGGTTAATTGATACGGTACTCTGGCCGCCAATACTGTCAATGGAAATAGAAAAATCAACCTTTCCCCTACCCAATGCGGCAGAAACCAACTTTCTCAATTCGTTTTCAAGCTCTTTGTAGCAGGAGGGTATTCTGGTATTTATATCCATCGATTTACTGTTAAGCGCTCTAATTTCTACAGAAACCTTTTTGGAATTATAATCCGACATGGACTTTCCGAAGCCCGTCATTGATTTAAGCATAAAACTTTTTTTGTTGTAAAAATACCAATGTTACTTGTATTAAAAAATACAAGCATTTAATCTGGTGAAATTATTTTAACCTGCGGCACCCCCGGAACGCTTGTAAAAAGTGCCGGAGGATGTTAAATACACTCCTGAAAAAATAAGAAGCATGTATCCTGCCTTCTTCCAGGTAATCGTGTCGGTATAATCATCAACAATTCCAGCTGCGCTTAATGCATACGCGAAAAAAATAACCATAGCAGGTTGAATATAAATATATGCACTTGAAACAGATGGGCTCACATATTTTAATCCGTATACGGTCAACAAATACGTTACAAAAGTTACACCGATGATCACAAACAGAATAATATAAATAATGTTTGCAGGGATGGCATGGAAATCGGTTACGAGCAGCTCGCTAATTGTTGGTGGGTACAGCATAACGAAAGTCAATCCAAATGAAAAAACATACGTTATTACCGTTAATGGACTGTATTTTTGCATGAGCGGTTTGACCAGCACAAGGTAAAGCGCATAGCTCGTTGCATTAATGAATATAAAAAGGTCGCCTAAAAGAGAATCTCCACTGCCCGTTCCTGCATTAAGGGTTAACAATATTGCGCCGGTTGCTCCTACTATTATTCCTATTGACCTTCGCCAGGTAAGTGCTTCCTTAAGCAGGAAATACGAAAAGACCACAACAAGGATCGGATTGATCGTCATTATAATCCCGGTATTAACCGGAGATGTAAGACTTAATCCATGAAAGAAAAACAATTGATTCACCGCCACACCGAACAGACCGCATGCGGCCAGCAATATAAGATCCTTTGTAGCCACCTTCTCTTTGACAAACAAAGTTTTCATTAGCCAGAACAGGGCGGTTGCTCCTGTTGCCCGCAAAAAAATAAATACGCTTGGTGTAAGATGATCCGGCATCACGCCCTTTGCCACAACATGGTTCGCACCGTATATGGCGTTGACCAGAAATAAAGCAATATGAGCGCGGACAAGGTTTGACATGCGGCAATAAAAAAGGGGAGCCGAAGCTCCCCTTAAAAGTATCATTTAAAAATGACTATTTTGTAATCGTCACACGCTCTGTTGTGCTTTGATTATCCGCATTGATATTCACAAAGTAAACTCCTGGATTCAACCCTTTCACAGAAAAAGGAACCTTCACGTTTTCAGTGATTGATCCAACTTCTTGTGTCAAAATTGTCTTCCCATTAACATCTGTAAGAACGATGTTGAGCTCATTTGCTGATACACCTGATAAAGCCACTGTGAACTCACCATTCGATGGGTTTGGATAAACACTTACCTTATCTCCAAGCGTGTTTTCAGCTATACCAGAGTTCCCGTTAAAGTTAGCACGCAAAACGTACTGAAGCACGAATCCAAAATCTTCACTATTAGACCATACACCTGCTCCATTCGGATTTCCATCCCATGTAACGAATGTAGACCCTAAGTCAACATTTGAACCATCATAAGCCAATGTTACATTCTCATTATTCTCTGCTACCGCTACGAAATAATCTGTACCTGCAGTAACCGAAACTGGTGGGTTAAACATCATTGTAACAAACACTCCACCGGTATCTGCCACAGCAAATACATACGATGCTGTCGTACCAATTACGGCATTTGGAGTACCTCCAGACATATCATACACCAAAAAGTTTGTGCTGTCTCCGGTCGTTGGACCCTCAAACTGTGCTGATACCGAGGTGATCATTTCGCTTGCCTCTGCACGGAAAACTTGCCCAAGAAAGGCATTCTGTCCTGCACCTGCTCCAATTCCAAGTGATCCTAAAACCATCATATTGTCTCTGGCCATAATGGAATCATTGACATTGATAGTATACATTAACGTATCATTGGATGCATCTTCATCCGCTTCTGTAATAGAAGAGGTGAAATAAACTTCATGAACTCCCATTGCTGAAGGAGTATATGGTGTAAATGTTTCTAGCTGGCTTGCACCTGATGCTAAAACTGCAATCGGCGTTGAGCTAGCATTGAACTGGCTGGCTGCTGCAATCATTACATCAACAGTTACCGTTGCATTCGTTACATCCATTAATCCCGCACTTGTAATTTGTGCTTCTAAAGGTACAGCTGTAACAGCGTGCGTCAATGGAAGCATTGTATAAGGGCTACGCGCTCCGATACTGTCAATAGCTGCGTCATACTGAGCTGCTGCTACAGCACAAAACGTAAAAGTATTACCAGCACCAGCGCCAGCGAAGTTTTCTCCAGCAACACCATCATAATACATTTGAAAGGTTGCTCCACCATCAGCCCAATCATCCACGTAATGAATGTCAAAGCACGTTCCTATGGTGAGACACCCTAAGCTTTCAGTAACTACAGTATTGTTCCCATAAGCACCAGGGTCACCTGCACCCGCAGCTTGAGCACCACCTCCTGCACAACCAACAACTGTGTTTGCAAATGTGCCAAGTGTATTAGTTCCACAAGCATCTCCTGTCGGAGTATACTCCCAGTAACACTCGTATCCCCACGAGTCTGTTGTGATGTCCACTGTAACGTCTACCTGACCTCCCGGGCACTGCGCACTTGCTGCAGCTCCAAAGCCAATGATGGCGATTAGTGAGCTCAATCTTTTTGTAAAATTTTTCATATTTTATTATTTTTTATATTTAAACACGAAAGTATGGAATAAACGGCACACAAACAATATATAGTATCAAAACCTTGAAGCTACTTTTACGCCGTGTTTCTATTTTTGTATGTACTTTTGATCCATGTCAGAGGTTATTTTTATTCACATTCCAAAAACAGGCGGAACCACAATTAATACATCAATGCAGGGTTCGTTTTGGCAAACAACTCCGGGCTTTAATTACCGACATATTCTATCGGATAAATCATCTAATTCGGGTGATATTTTTAATCCAATAAAATTTGATGGGTATAGAGATCATAAAATTTTCATGATGCTCAGACATCCGGTTGATCGTATTGTGTCTGAATATTATTTCATCAAAGAACGCAACGAGTTCATGGATTTGTTGAAGCCGAAGCCCAAAGATTTTGAGGCTTATGTACGAAACCGCCAAACCCAGAATTATATGACCGCCTTTCTTAAAGGCCAACGAATGTATAGCACAGTTAAAACTACCGAAGATGATTTGGAAGATGTGCTGGAGGCAATTGATGTATTACCTGTTTACACTGGGATTTTTGAACATTTTGCGGACTCCTTGGCGTATTTTTCTGATACAATAGGGATAAAGTGGAATAAGGTTATTGATGTTAAACGAATGACTTTGCGTCGTCCGAAACTATCAGAATTATCTAATGAAATGATACAACTGATTGAAGAGTGCAATTCATTGGATATGGAATTGTACAACTATTGTTTGGATCGATTCAATGAACGTGAAGGAAGTAAAAAGGGAAACTTTTCATTTCGTGGTGACAAATACGATCATGTGATTGCGTATGCCGCCAGAGCTTGTCTTTACGAGTTCTGCCTCGAAAATAAATCCTTCATCAAACAGAATTTTTCGTTTTTCAAGGATCTGACATTTCATTTAGTGAATGAATTAAAAATTACAGACGGAAAGGTTCTAACAACGATCTGGAATCAAACATTCCTTGATACTTTTAACAAACATTTTCCCAATTCAGAGCTTGGAATAAATCTGAGCAGCCCTGAAGCTCTAAATGAAGACCCCCTGGAGCACGCTTATAATATTGGGCAAATAATAGATGCCTTTTTTATTAAACCCAGCTCTGAAAAGGGAAAGTATTGCGGGATGATTTTGGATAAATCACTTATTCAGAGTCCAGCGCCCCCAAGAAAAAAGGGTTTATTCAGTCGTTTCTTCGATAAATAAATTATCGGATCATCTGTATTGTGTAATGCTCTTTCAATTTAAGCACATGCGCAAAATACGTCCTGGATTAATAGAATTTCATCCGACACTATTTGTCCTTAAATACTAACTTTGGTGAAAACTCAACCTATGGAGGGTAAGGACATATTTATTCATATTCCTAAAACCGGGGGCACCACGGTAAATTCCGCTATCAATAAAACGGATTGGCAAACAGAACAAAGTTTTTTTTACCGACACATCAATAAACAAACCAAGTATTCTGCGTCTGGTGATATTTTTGCTGTTGAGAATTTCGACAAATACAGGGAATACAATGTTTTTACCATGTTGCGTGATCCACTAGATAGATTGATTTCTGAATATTATTTTTTGAGAGAACGAAAAAATTATATTCAGCTTTTAAGTCCTGAGCCAAATAATTTCACGGAATTCGCGAGTAACCCATTGACAGGTAATTACATGTTGAATTTCCTTCTAGGGCGTCGGATGTATGACCCACAACAACCCGCTGAAGATGATTTAAAGCAGGTGATTGAAATCATTGACACGCTACCTGTGTATGTTGGAATTTTTGAGTTTTTTGCTGAGTCACTCGAATATTTTAAAGAAAACACCGGTATTACTCTGGATAATGACATTGAAGTCAAGCGAATGACATTCAACAGACCAGAAAAGAATGTTATTTCTGATGATCTATTGAAGATTATTCATGAAAACAACTCGCTAGATTATGCCCTCTATGAACATTGTTATGCAAAATTTGAAAAGCTTAAGGAGAAATATAAGAAAAATGCTTTTCAATTCGCTAAGAGCAAGTATAACCATGTTATTCCTTATGCTAGCACCTTTTTATTCTTTGAATTTTGTATCGATGACAAACACTTTCTGAAGCAAAATCAATCTTTTTTCGTGATGCTAACCAGGTATTTACTTGATACTATTAAAATAAGGGACGGTCGGGAATTTACTGCAACCTGGAATGCAACTTTTGATGAAGCTGTTAGTAGACATTTTCCCAATTCAGAATTTTCAGAGATTATTTTTGAAACTGTGAAATCAAATGAAGACCCTTTAAAAACAACTCAAGAATTGGGAGCGGCAGTTGATAGTTTTTTTAAGATCAACGGGAAAAAAGTCAATAAATATTACAAGAGAATGAAATTCGATACGAGCATGGTGAAGAGGGTCGCGGTTATTCAAGACAAGCCAACGATTGATTCTTCAAAAAGAAGAATTGGGTTTTTTAAAAAACTATTTAGCAACTAGTAATGGAGGACAAAAATATATTTATACACATTCCAAAAACCGGTGGCGTGACAATAAACACTGCCATGCACAATGTTCCAAATCAAACAAAGATTGATTTTAATTACAGGCATTTGGACTTAGGAACTTTTAGGTCAACTTGTGCTGATATCTTCAACCCCTCGAATTTTGATAAATATCAAGATTATGATTTGATAACCATGGTAAGAGAACCCGTGGATAGACTGGCATCTCAATACTATAGTTATAAAGGAAAAACGATTCTAAAAAAGTTAATGCGTTCTAACTTTAATAACTTTAAAGAGTATGTTTCCAACCCTAGAACATCCAACTTCATGGTTGGGTTTTTATTGGGTAAACCCCTCTACTCAAGAGAGAAAATAACGGCAAAAGATTTAGATTTAGTTATAAAAACAATAGAAGCATTGCCTATTCATGTAGGTGTTTTTGAACATTACAACGAATCCATGGGTTATTTTCAGGATGTCACAGGTATAAAATGGCACAAAAAGCTCGATGTAAAGCGCATAACACTATCAAGGGTCTCAATTGATGAAATTACTGAAGAAGAAAGGGCAATTATCCGAAAAAAGAATACGATTGATTTTGAATTTTATACCTATTGTCAGGAGCGTTTTGAAAGCATAAGAAAAAAGTATGAAGGCTATCAAATCAACTTTATTAAGAACAAATATGATAAGGTAATTCCTTTCGCTTCTAGTGTATGTTTGTTCGAAATTTGCGTCAAAAACAAATCATATTTAAAACTAAACTTTGATTTTTTTAAAAAGCTTAACTTTTACCTTCTAAACGAAAAAGAAATTGGCGATGGTAGAGTTTTTTGTGATTTGTGGAACAAATCTTTTTTGATACATATTGAAATCCGTTTCAATGGTAGTGACTTTTACAAAGGGCTGGAACTGGCATCAAATAAAGACGAAGACCCACTCAAAACAACTATGAATATTGGTCAGGCTCTGGATGAATTCTTCCGTAATCAGGGTAAAAAAGGCGAAAAATATTTCAAACGGCTTGAGTTTAATAAAGATGAATTAAAGCACCTTAAGCCATCTGGCAATAGCATAATATCCAGATTGTTTCGCCGGTAAATAGCTTTAAGAGGCTATTCATTACTTGACTTTTAAGTTAAATGTTCGCCATCAAGAATACTGTCGTATGATCTGGCCATTTCGTGAGGAATCTAATTTTTAAACGATTTCTTCGCCTCTTCCACCACCGCTTTCGAATTACCAATATAGACCTCATCATTATAAATTATAAACGGGCGCTTTAAAAATGTGTATTCGGCAAGCATGTAGCTTTTGTAATCGTCTTCTGTAAGGTCCATTTCGTGCAACCCCATTGAGCGATACTTCATTGCCTTTTTTGAAAAAAGTGCTTCATAAGAGCCCACTCTATCTTTAAGGAAATCGAGTGTTTTTTCGTCGATATTTTCCTCTTTTATATTCTGAAGCGCAACGTCTGCCCCAGGATTGATCTCTTTCAATATCCGCTGGTTGGTGCTGCAACTTTTTAAATGGAATATTTTTTTCATTTATCTGCCTCGCTGGGTATTTTTATCCTGATCGTTTAATTCCACCGGCGGACATCCTTTTGCCCTCTTCTCAAACATATAAATAAACTTTATATGGGGATAAATCGGCCAATATTTAGAGGAGAACCATTGAAATGCCGGGTTTCCAATATGTGTTTTTGAGCTCGGTCCTTTTCCGTTGCCAGCTATCAGCTCCGGACTTACCCCTTGATACCCAAGGATCGGGGCTCGAATGCCTGGAATAAGGTAGCTGCCGCGTTTTAATTTAAACCCGAAACCCAAACTATAATGAAGCTGTGCTATTAATGGGTTGTGAAAGCTCCTTTGACCGGGAACCACCTCTCCCAAATACGCCGAATTTCCATGCACCAGCTTGTAATCGATATTGATTCCAAGACCATTATCCAGAAAAAAAGTTTTTCCAATGTGGATGTTCTTGTGAAGTGAAAAACGACCATAGACAAATCCGTTATAAAATTTTCCCTCCTCCGATACAATCGGCAAGCCTGCTGGTCTCTCTATTGTCGTTACTTCTTTGCCACCAACATGCTTATATCCAAGCCCCCAGTCGTAATAGCTCACAAGGACTGTTTTCAGCCAAAGAGAAAGCTTGGAGCGTTTCTTTGGGAAGTGTGCCATCCCAACTTCTGCAAAAAAACCGACAAGGCCGGAAGGGTCGTGAGTGTATGTTTCTCCAGGCACTGTTGTTTCATAGGCCTTGTTTTTTAAACGAGTTAATGTGTAGGTGGGGCCTATTTGAACCTGTAGTCCATACATATTCAGATTTCTAAAATCTCTGGTGCCAAATGCCTGCTTTTTTTTGTTCGGTGTCAGGTCTCTTGGTTGCGCAACGGCCCCAAAAGCCATCAGTACTATAATTATCAATTCAAGTCGCTTCATCTATATTTTTTCTAAAATCTTATTCATGATCTCATCCGTGTCCCACTTTTGTTCAATGTCCTTTTCGTCCATTATCTCTTTCATGATCGAATCCTGTTTCTTTCCATTATTATAGGCGTCACTATAGCGGATGTCGGTAAAGGTTACCTGAGAATATAACGGAATCCACTTATCTGGGTACAATTGAGAAAATTTTGCTTCTATTTTTTTCTGAAGCAAAAATGTCGGGTCTCCAACATAGTCACGCATTACATAATAATTATCCAAAGATAAATCCTGAAGTGCGTCTCCGTCTGGTTTCCGGATTCGGCTATATTCTTCAAGCACTTTATCCCAATTTTCATGGTGCTTTTCCATAAGGGACCACAATACCGTACAATCCTCAAATCCGCCATTCATCCCCTGGCCATAAAACGGCACAGTGGCATGTGCTGCATCCCCTATTAAAGCCGTTTTACCATGATGCCACGGGTCCGATCGCATTATTGCAAGTGATGATAAGGGGTGATCGCCCCAAACAGCTGCAATATTGGGCATTAATTTATAAAAATCAGGAAACGTTTTCTTAAAAAACCCATCAACCTGTTCTTTTGTCCGCAGCTGTTCAAATGAATTCGCCTCTCCCTCTCGGGGCATGAACAACGTACATGTAAAGGAGCCCCCTTCGTTCGCCAGCGCAATCAGCATAAATCTGCCTCGGGGCCATATGTGCAGTGCGTTTTTTTCTAGTTTATGTGTCCCGTCTTCATTTGCAGGCAAAAGAATTTCGCGGTACCCATCGGAAATAAATTGCTGGCTAAAATTAAACCCCGTCAATTTCTGAAAGGCATGATACCGAACTGCTGAAAAGGCGCCGTCAGCGGCAAAGACCACATCTGCCTTTGCTTCTGTCTTTTCTCCGTTGCTCTTATTTTCGAGCCAGACAATTCCATTTTCTGTATCCGCACCAATGCACTCCATAGTATAGTGGATCGTTGCATTTCCATGTTCTTCCGCTATATCCATCATCCTGGCATTAACGCCCGCCCGAGAAACCGAATATATTGCCTGCCCTTCTTTACCATAGGGTTGGTATGTGAGCTTTCCTTCAAGGTCATGCATTGTTCGTCCGTGCATGGGAATTGCTATTTTCCGGATCTCGTCTCCAACACCAACGTTATCAAGGGCCTTCCACCCCCGCGTGGATAGGGCTAAATTGATGGACTTCCCTGCAGATATATCCGCTTTTCGAATGTCCGATCTCCGCTCATAAATAGTTACTTTATATCCTGCCTTTGATAAATATACAGCCCAAAGTGACCCCACGAGTCCGGCCCCAACAATTATAGCACTTTTTTTATCCTCCATGTTGCACTTTCAAAACGTATAATAAATATTGATCCGACCGCATCCATTCATCTTTAAATATAAACTCCATCATTATTTCTTTCTTTTCCACCCCTTTGAATAAGGTGTGTCAAAATACGAATTTCGCATTCGCTGTGCACGCTTTCTTTTATGTAGTGAAACGCTAATTCTCCACAGCATTATTCCCCCGATCAAAACTGCCACAGCCTGAATGGATAAATTAATATAGGTGGACATTTCACTCAAGCTACCAGAATATTTGGCCTTAATTAATGTTTGTATCGTTAATTCATCCATAATCTATTAATCCTGAATGGCATTTTCCAGACATTGCCCGAAAAGAAAACAATCTTGGTAAGAATTGTACAATGGCGCAGGCGCAACTCTAATTACATTTGGTTCCCTCCAGTCTGCAATTACACCTTGTTTTGACAGGGCGTCAAAGAGACTTTTTCCTTGCCCGTGCACCAGAATAGAAAGCTGTGCACCACGCTTTTGTTTCTCTCTTGGCGTTATGATCTCAAAGGTACATCTACTCGAATTTCGCTCGGATACCTCATCCACAATACCTTCCAGATATGCCGTCATTTTGTCTCGTTTTTCCCCAATACTCTCCATTCCGGCCTCATCAAATATTTCTAACGCAGCCAAATGGACCGACATTCCAAGCACAGGTGCATTACTCAATTGCCAGCCTTCAGCCCCTCTCATTGGTTCAAAGCCAGGCTCCATTAGGAATCGCTTTTCTTTGTTGTGCCCCCACCACCCGGCAAGTCTGGGAAGCTCGGGTTTGTATGCATGCTTTTCATGTACAAACATTCCAGAAACTCCACCAGGAGATGAATTCAGGTATTTATAGCCGCACCAAGCAGCAAAATCAACCCCCCAATCGTTCAAATTCAACGTTACATTTCCTGCTGCATGGGCCAGATCGAATCCAACCACTGCACCAACTTTGTGCCCTGCCTTAGTGATGGCCTCCATATCGAACAACTGTCCTGTATAGTAGTTCACCCCACCGATCATAACCAAAGCAAGCTCATCGCCCATCTCGTTAATTTTCTCCAATATATCTTCATCGCGGATCAAATGTTCCGATTCTCGCGGTCCAATTTCGACTAAGTTTTCAGCAACATCCAAACCATGCAATTTTATTTGAGATTCCAGCGCATATTGATCGCTTGGAAATGCTTTTGCCTCACACAATATTTTCGTGCGCTTCCCAAGCGGGCGGTAAAACGAGATCAGCAACAAGTGCAGGTTGGTGGTTAAAGAATGTGTAATTACAACTTCTTCAGGGAGTGCCCCCACAATTTTTGCCGCTTTTTCGCTTAAAAACTCATGGTACGAGTACCATGGTTTTTCCGCTAAAAAATGGCCCTCTACTGCAAACTCAGCCCAGGCATCAAGCTCTTTTGTTACGTAGCTTGCTGCTGTTTTCGGCTGAAGGCCTAATGAATTCCCAGTAAAATAAAGAACCTCTTCCTTGTGAAAAGTTGGAAAATTAAACTTCTCTCTGAAGGATTTCAACGGATCTTTTGCGTCTAATTCTCGAGCAAATTCCATCGTGTTTTGATGTGACATCTATTTAAGATTTTACTTCTTGAGTATCTTCTTCAAAGATAACCATATCATTTGAATTACTAACTTTAGCATGGTTAAAGCAAAACACATGAATACGATAAAAAACAGAAGCAGAAAAACCTCTGAAGAGCTTTATAAAAAAGCGCAAAAATACTTCCCTGGAGGAGTAAACTCCCCGGTAAGGGCTTTTAAATCTGTGGAGGGTGCCCCTTTATTCATGAAGAAGGGAGACGGTTGTTTTATCTGGGATGAAGACGGAAATAAATACATCGATTTTTGCTGTAGCTGGGGGCCTTTAATTCTGGGGCACAATAACCCGGAAGTATATAAAAGTATTGTTGCCGCACTTAAAAATGGTGCCAGCTTCGGGGCGCCAACTGTTTTGGAAAATGAGCTGGCCGAGCTTATATTATCTAGAAATCCATTTATCGATAAGATCCGATTTGTGAGCTCGGGAACCGAAGCTGTAATGTCCGCATTGCGTCTGGCCCGAGGGTATACCGGAAAGAAAAAGGTGTTGAAGTTTGAGGGGTGTTATCACGGTCATGTTGATTCCATGCTCGTAAAGGCAGGTAGCGGATTGGTTACATTTGGTGAATCATCCAGCGCAGGTGTGCCCAGTGAATATGCGAATGAAACATTAGTATTGCCCCTGAATGACATTGAGGCGCTTCAAGCATGCATGGAAGAATTTAAAGACGAATTAGCCTGTGCTATTATTGAGCCAATTCCGGCAAACAATGGCTTGTTATTGCAAGAAAAATCATTCCTTCTGGCTCTTAGAAAATTGTGTAGCGAAAACAATGTTTTGTTATTGTTTGATGAGGTTATCTCCGGTTTTAGAGTAGGCTTCAACGGAGCAGCCGAACTTTTTGATATTGCCCCGGATATAATAACATACGGTAAAATAATCGGGGGGGGGCTTCCCGTAGGAGCCTATGGAGCGAGTAAAGAGATCATGTCTTGTATATCTCCCGATGGCCCTGTTTATCAGGCGGGCACGTTGTCCGGCAATCCTGTCGCAATGGCAGCTGGTATTGCCCAGCTCACGGAGTGTGCGAAAGATGGCTTTTACGAGGATCAGAAAGAAAGAACAGGATTTTTTGTGAATCGAATTAATGCGCACGCTCAGCAAAAAGGATACAATTTTGAGCTTATAACAATTGG
>Ga0315334_10000697_pt1 | contig 20386 bp, 18 predicted proteins | sample M150034915metaG_FD_205555 | JGI IMG/M metagenome (GOLD analysis project Ga0315334, IMG submission 205555) | Ammonia-oxidizing marine archaeal communities from Monterey Bay, California, United States - M1 500m 34915 | ecosystem: Environmental > Aquatic > Marine > Intertidal zone | place: USA... | reverse complement strand
ACCAGAGCCTGCCACTGTTCGGGTGTGCGGTGCTTTCTCATAGGGGTAACCTCGTGTTGGAAAGTGTGAGGTTACTGTAGGGCGATTTTCAGCAGGGTGGCAGAACGTCGTGGAATGAACGCTTACGTTGCGGTGGAGTGGCCTGCGGAGCAAGCCCATCAGTGTGCGGCTTTGCTTCGGGATCTGTTGGGATGATCCGCATTGATGAGATCTGGCTGGCCACCGAACCGCTGGATATGCGGGCCGGACCCGACAAGGCCCTGGCGCGGGTTATTCAGGTATTCGGTTCGGCTAAACCCCATTGCGCCTACCTGTTCGCCAACAAGCGAGGCAATCGGATGAAGGTGCTGATCCATGATGGCCTGGGCATCTGGTTGTGCGCCCGCCGGCTGAACCGGGGTATATTCCACTGGGGCGAAACCTGGCGTGGTGACCAACTGCGCCTGACCGAGGAACAGTTGTCTGCCTTGGTTCAGGGCCTGCCCTGGCAGCGCATTGGCGCGGAGGGCGTCATCTGCATCCTGTAATCACAAGTGCTGTGATGCCGCTATAGCCAGAACCGCGAATCGCCTGCCGAACAGGGACTTGGCATACTAGGCGGCATGACTCAGCGCCCCGATATCAACCAACTCTCAGCCGATCAGCTCCGCGCTCTGGCGACGGAACTGATGGACTCTCTGGACGCCAAGGATCAAGCCTTGGGCCGGAAGGAGCGGGAGTTGGTGCGCCGCAATGCCATCATCGAGAAGCTGACCCACGAAGTCGCCATCCTCAAACGTCACAAGTTCGCCCGCCGCAGTGAGCAACTCGATGCCGTTCAGGGCAAGCTCCTGGACGAGCTGATCGACAGCGACCTGGCCGCCATCGAAGCCGAGCTGGACCAGGCGATGACTGAGGAGCAGAAGGCCGCTCGACCCAAGCAGAAGCCCAAGCGCACCCCGCTGCCACCGGAGCTGCCCCGTACCCTGATCCACCACGAACCGGACAATACCCGGTGCCAGTGTGGCTGCCAGCTCAAGCGTATTGGCGAAGACATCAGCGAGAAGTTGGATTACGTCCCGGGCGAGTTCACGGTGGAGCGCCACATCCGGGGCAAGTGGGCCTGCAACCAGTGCGAGACCTTGGTCCAGGCACCGGTACCACCGCAGGTGATCGACAAGGGCATCCCCACCGCCGGCCTGCTGGCTCAGGTGTTGGTGGCCAAGTACGCGGACCACCTGCCACTGTACCGTCAGGAACGCATCTTCGGCCGTGCCGGCCTGGAAATACCCCGTTCAACACTCGCCGAATGGGTCGGTGCCTGCGGTGTGCAGTTGCAGCCCCTGGCAGATGCGTTGAGAAACGCCTTGCTGGAACACAACGTTCTGCACGCCGATGAAACGCCGGTCAGCATGTTGGCTCCGGGTAAGAAGAAAACCCACAAGGCCTACGTCTGGGCTTACTGCACCACACCGTTCTCGGACCTGAAAGCCACCGTTTACGACTTCGCCCCAAGCCGGGCGGGTGAACACGCCCGTACCTTCCTGGGTGACTGACAGGGCAAATTGGTCTGTGACGACTACGCCGGCTACAAGGCCGGGTTCGGTAACGGGATCACCGAAATCGGCTGTATGGCCCACGCCCGACGCAAGTTCTACGACCTGCACGAGGCCAACAAGAGCGAACTGGCGGCCAAGGCCCTGGAATACATCGGCGGACTCTACGAGACCGAACGGGAAACCAAAGACCTGCCGCCGGATAAGCGTCGGGGCATCCGACAAGCCAGAGCTAAACCACTGGCTGAGGCACTGCATCAATGGATGCTGGAGCATCGCCAGAAAGTGCCGGATGGTTCCGCCACGGCCAAAGCACTGGATTACAGTCTCAAACGTTGGGAAGCGCTGACGCGCTACCTGGACGATGGCGCGGTGCCCATCGACAACAACTGGGTGGAAAACTAGATCCGGCCCTGGGCACTGGGCCGCAGCAACTGGTTGTTCGCGGGATCACTACGCAGTGGCCAACGGGCGGCTGCGGTGATGACCCTGATCCAGTCCACCAAGCTGAACGGGCATGATCCCTATGCCTATCTGAAGGATGTGCTGACCCGCTTGCCGACGCAGAAGAACAAAGCCATCGACGAGCTGTTGCCCCACAACTGGACGCCGGCTACACCTGACAAGGTGTGATGGGCGGACGCTTACTTTTTAACGACAAAACGATATAGTTACCTATCAGCGAAGCAGCAAAAATCAGGGGACTAAGTTGGTTGAGCATCATTTAGAAAAACGACTGGATCCAAACCGTAAGCATCGCATGTTGTCCATCGATGGCGGTGGAATTCGGGGCGTGATTGCACTTGAGGTACTTGCAAGAATTGAGCACGAACTCCGTGCCCAGACCAATAAAAATGATCTTGTTCTAGCCGAGTGGTTTGATTTTATCGGAGGGACAAGTACCGGAGCCATTATTGCAGCGGGCTTATCCATCGGCATGACCGTGAATGAGTTACGAGTCATCTACACTGAACATGGAGAGAACATGTTCAAGAAGGCTCACGTGCTCGAGCGCGTAACCCGGAACCGTTACTGCCATAGTCAATTAGAGGACATGCTTAAGCAAACCTTTGGCGCTTCAACAACTCTGGGCTCGAACAAGATTCAAACGTTGCTAATGCTCGTCCTCAGAAATGCGACGACCGATTCTCCGTGGCCCATCACCAACAATCCAAATGCGAAATTCAATGTTAGAGGGAAGGTCGGGGATGAGAACAACCTGGACATTCCTCTATGGCAGTTGGTCAGAGCAAGCACCGCCGCTCCGACGTTCTATATGCCAGAACAGATAAAGATTGGTAAAAAGACGCATACGTTCGTCGATGGGGCGCTCACACCTTACAACAACCCTGCCTTTATGATGTTTTTGAAAGCTTCAATGCCGGAGTACAACCTCAACTGGAGGACAACAGAAGAAGATCTTCTGCTTGTATCAGTTGGAACGGGAGTGCAACCGGGTGCTGCACCGCATCTGAACCTCAAGGACATGCATTTTCTGCACTCGGCGGTATCTGTACCCGCGGCGCTTATCTACGCGAACATTGTTGAGCAGGACAAAATGTGCCGGATTGTAGGGAATTGCCTTGAAGGTGATCAGCTAGACGTGGAAATCGGCAGTCTGCGTGGAAACAGGTCGCCGTTCGAAAAGAAACTATTTACCTATGTCCGTTACAACACAGAGTTAACCGAAGACGGTCTGGCAGCAATTGGCTGCGAGCATTTGGCGCATCTCCCGCTTAATCGCCTTGACGCTGTTGGCTTGATGGAGCCAATGAGAGAGGTGGGTGCCGCGATGGCTGACGCGAAAGTGAAAAGGGAACACTTCGAAGCCCACTGTCCTTTCAGAAAATTGGAAACAGACCTTTCAGGCAAAGAGAATGTCGCATCCGAACAGTGCCTATGATCCCGAGAGTTTCAAATTAAACGGGCCAGCTGAAAAGCTGCATCGTTTAGATATGATTCCGGTGGTAATCGGTATCGTCGGGCACAGAGATATCCCCAAAGACGATGAGGAAAAAATAACAACGGCGATCGAGAAAAAGCTCCGGGACCTTATGCAAGAGTGCCCCAATTCCCCGATTTACCTTCTCACTGCGCTGGCTGAGGGCGCTGACCGATTGGCAGTGAAAGCCGCTGAGAGAATTAAGAACTCAGCGTCCTCGGGACACACTAAACGGGTCCCATTGGGCAGCGTCCAGCTAAAAATTGGCGCCGTCTTGCCGTTGCCCGTTTTAGAGTACCGAAAGGATTTTTCATCACCGACGTCGTTGCAGGAATTCGACGATATGCTCAAACGGGCTGATTGGTATTACGAGCCGGACGTGAAGAGCATTTCTCTTGCAGAAAGTGGTGCGCGCGATAAATGTTATCGAGCCAACGGACTCTTCATCGCCCGCCACAGCCAACTCATCATTGCGTGCTGGGATGGCATTAACAAAGGAACGGTTGGCGGAACATCTGACGTCGTGCATTCCTCACTGAACGGACTAGACCAGGCTAGGCCCCGTTTCTCGAATCTAACAGATTTCCCGGACACTCGGCCGGTAACTCACATCTTTACCAGACGTACTACGACCGAAGACGAAGGCTCTCAGGCTAGGGATGCAGGCAAAGATAAGGAGTTGGTTCCGCCTTACCAATGGGGCACACGTGACGTCAGCTCGGAACCGGGCAAGGGCGAGGAAGAGCGCTGGAGAGATATTCGCGCGCGTTTTGAGCAATTCAATCAGCTAGTTCTCCAAAAAAGCTCGAAGTCGGCGGACCCATTCCAGAAAGAGCGCTCATATTTATCTGGTCAAAAGAGTCCAGGGAAGGAAACCAAAGAGCCTATCCCATTAGAAAAACTGGTCGGTAAGGCCCATACATCACTGGGCATCTATGGTGCGGCGGAGGCTCTTTCCATGGACGCCCAGCACCGGAGAAGTCGATTAATTAACGCAATTCTGACCTTGTCCGGCATCGCGCTTCTTTCAGAACAATTTTATTCCGGACCTTACCATGTTTGGGGATGGTTAATGGTTTCGATAACCGCTGGGGTTCTGGCCGTTGCCGCCTATTGGTGGATGCGTTGGAAGCGCCTGGAGTCGCGTTACCTGGATTATCGCGCGCTGGCCGAAGCCTCAAGAGTCCAGTTTTTCTGGCATCTGGCCGGCATAAAAGACTGCGTCGCTGACCATTATCTGCGCGGTCAGCGTGATGACATCGAATGGATTCGGCAGGCCATGCTCGTTCAGCAATTGCCTTTGCTCCGGACCTCAAAAACATTAAGCCAGCGAGAGGCGATTGGGTTCTGCAAATCGCACTGGATCGACGATCAGAAAGATTATTTTGGTGGCTCCGCCGACAAAGCGGCGCTCAACCGCAGGAAGTTCGGTGCTTGGTCAAACCGCTCATTGCTAATGCTTTCATTGGCAATTTTCGTCGCGATAGTTACATTAATCAACGATGTGATTGTCACCACATATTTTCCTGAGTTTGATCGCGCTGGGCTATTTTATCTGATCTGGTTATATGGTGCTTTTTTTGCGATTGCTGCGCTTTTTCGAGTCTACTTGGAAATCAAGGTCTTCGCCGAGAATGCAAATCGATACCAGCATATGAAGCTATATTTCGAATTCACGGAGTATCTTATTTCACAGCACGAGGCCAACGGGTTGGAAAGTTGTAAGCCGTTGTTCATTGAGGTAGGCAAACAGGCGTTAGCAGAAAACTCCGACTGGTTGCTCTTCCATCGGCAAAGGCCGGTTTATGTACCTATCTAGCAAATAATTTGAAAGGCCATGCAAAACATTCCAGAAGATCTTAGTCAGCACCTGAAGAGTAAGAAAGTGATCAAGAAGCCTGTCCCGGTGAAGGTGGTCTTTGCAGAGAGTGAGGGAGTGGTTCGCTCACTCGAAGGCAACGTTTCTTAAAAAGCTGGAGATGCTATCTTATCCGGGGTAGAAGGGGAAAACTGGCCCATTCAAAGAGGAAAGTTTTTGGAAGTGACATCTGGAATGGCGAGATCAAGCCTCGCGCGCGAAGCAATTATCTAAAAACCTTTGACAGTGTGAGCTCTTCAATTAGATGAGTCCTGTACCGTGGGGCTTGCGGCAGATGTCGAGCAAGTTGCGTTTTCTGAAAGACCAGGTAGAGAAGATAGGCGGTGACTCTGATGGCTCGAATGGTGTTGAAATATTATGGAAAGTGGTTGAAAAGCTGGTTTTTATGTATAAAAAATGGGTTGCAATGTTCGAAAGGCGGAACCTTAAGGCTTAGTAACCAATGGGCGAAACATGGCCAAACGATTAACCGAAGCTGAATATTACCAGTTGATCCAATCCAGTTATCCGGCAGTAGTAGGGGGGTACAGTGGCCTTGGCTATGCCGATTACGAACTTGTTCGCCGCAAACTACGCGGGATCCTATCGGATTTGCTCGCCGGACAGCGCGATAATATTCTCCTAGTGAGTGGTGCGACAGCGCAGGGAATTGGTGTCGTTTATGAGGTGGCCAAGGAGTTTCGGCTGCCGACCCTGGGCATCGTCTCCGAGTGCGCTCAGCCAGAGGATATCTCGTGTTTTTGTGAACAGGTTTTTTACGTGCCAGACCCTGATGGGACCTGGGAGGTTAAGTCTTCGGAGGGTGACAGTTACGTCGTTGAGGCCGGCAGGCGTGGCCAGATGTTTTATCTGGGCGGCGGAGAGGTGGCCGTTAATGAGATTGTGGAAGCGAAGAGCAAGGGTGTCACCGTAAACGTTTTTTCAGATTTTTTTCCAGATCCAAAAGAAGTCGAGAAAAGATTAAGAAATAGCCCAGATTTCGTGTCTCGACCCACATGTTTCCTTTAAACAGCTGGAGGCAAATCAAGTTTGGTTTTTAAGGTGAATGGACACGGTTCTTTAGCTACGTAGTCTTGATTAAATGGGTCGCGTATTTTTTGCTAGTCCCGATAAATGCAGTAAGCAACCCGCTCTCATTTACGTGTAAGTAATCTAGACCTTTTTCGATGAACGTTACTGTCTCTTTTTTATAATTTTTGTAATTCCAGATGATGACTTCAGACGAAGACCAAGACAGTACCCGGTATTCAGGAAGCTCATGAACGTTTCTTACTTCGTCCATGTGGCCTTCAAAAACGAATAGTTCTTCGCCATTTTTTTCCCAAAGTTTGATAGTTTTATCCTCAGACCAAGACAAAAGGCGACCATCCCTCAGTTCCATTGCTCCGGTAATTTTTTCTGTATGTCCTTTCAGGATTTTAGGATTTTCCCCGTCTGGATAAGATAAAATTAGATCATTGCCATATAAAGTAAGTGTTCCGCCACAGCTAAGCTTTTGAGATTCATTTTTCAATTTTTGGGGTCTCCTTCGTCTTGGTTTACTTGTTTGATGGTAAATTTAATATTTCGGCTTAAACTTGCGGTTTTCGAGCAATTGGTTCTTCTATTGGTATCTATTAATTAATCATCATCTAGTAATTCATTATTATCTAGTAGTTCACCATCTGGTGACCAGCAAAGCTCGTAATCTCCGGTCCATGCCTCTATGCGACCATCGGGCAACTCCGTAACTTGCTGGAGCTCATGTGAGAGCCTCTCTGGATCATCAAAAATTTCGTGAAGTACATCAATGAACTTTCCCTCTGATGACCAGATTCGGATGTCTTCGTTAGTCCATGACAATAAGCGACCGTCGGATAGCTCAATAGGTTCTTTAACCCGTTGTTTGTGTCCATCTAACGCCTCAAGCGCTTTGCCCGTAGACGACCAGAGCCGTAAAGTGTTGTCAGAAGACCAAGTAAGTAGGCGTCCATCGGAGAGTTCTTTCGCTCCAATAATGCTTAGTGTGTGTCCTTCTTGTGTGGTCGGAGCCTTGATAACTGGTTGCGTTAGACGGTTGTCAGTTGGTTGCCAGATTCTTATCGTTTTATCAGCTGACCAAGAGAGCAACAGACCACACGAAAGTTCGGTAGCACCATTGCATTTGCTAGTATGCCCCTCTAACGCTTCGAGGAATTTGCCATCCGGAGACCAAATTCTTAACGAACCATCCGATGACCAGGATAGGAGGCGCTTGTCTATCAACTCTCGGGCTCCGAGAACAGTATCTAAGTGCCCCCGTAAAACAGCCAGAGGGTCGCCTTTCGAAGACCACAGTCTCAAAGTGTTATCGTGTGACCAAGATAAAATTTTGCCATCCGATAACTCCATTGCTCCTACGATCGTTTTAGAGTGACCTTCAAGAGCGGCTAAATAACTGCTAGACGAAGACCTGATGCTTAGGGTGTCGAAAGACCAAGATAAAATGCGGCCATCGCGAAGTTCCAATACTCCGATGATGCCTAAAATCTCGATGCCTGAAGATCCTTCAGCCAAATCCTGTAAAAAATCGCCGTCCGAAGACCATAAGGAAAGTTTAGAGACGTCGTCGCTGTGGGTATAGAAATCATGTACAGAGATAGAGCCTGGCCAAGATAGAAGCCGCATATCGGAAAGTTGTATTAGTCCTCCCACCCGAAGGGATTGGGTTTTGAGTGTTTTCAGAGGATCACCAGTGGGTGACCAAATCCTTATCGTGCGGTCATCATGCCAAGATACAATGCGTCCGTCGTTTAATTCTTTTGCTCCCTCGGGTGCGCTTGAGTGGCCTCCCAAACGTCTTAGAAGCTCCCCACTCGATGTCCAAAGTGTAATATCCCCGAGACGGGACCATGACAATAGCCGGCGATCTGACAGTTCGAGAACTTTGTCTATGTGATGGGAACTTTGATCTGTAACGTTTAGTTGGCAACCATTTGCAGACCAAAGTTTCAATGTTGAAGCATCGGAATATGAAAGGAGGGAGCCTGTCGAAAGTGACATGACATCAATTACTCCTCGAGGGTGTCCCTCTACGATTTTTACCGGTGAAGGAGTATGTGCATCCCAGAATCCAAGCGTGCCGTCAATCGACCATGAGACGAATCTGTTATCGGGCAAGACTCTGACACCAGAGATGCTTTCTTTGTGACCAGAAAAAACTGAAATACACTTGCTGAATACGGCATTGGTCGGACGAGACCCAATATGCATGCCTTTCCAATCAATGTGGTTATTGGATAACCAATGCTCCGCATCAATGGTCAGGATGCTGTCATCTGCGTGCTCTAGTGCTAATTGGAGGAATATCCGGTGAGCGGGCCAAGACTGATCACCTCGTGAGAGGTGGGGAGCGATTTGACCGACTACATGTCCCGACCAGATATTCCAATCGTAAGGCTCTGAAGTCTTGATTTCTTTTGCTCGGCTGTAATCCTGCACTAAGTCTACGGACCGGTTCGCAGCACATTTGGCCATGCAGAAGGCGAAGTCCATCAACAGGGTGCGCAGCTTTTCTCTTTCACCGGCTTTGGCGAGTTGCCACGGCTGCTCCATAATGCGTCGCATGGCTCGGCTGTCCTGATGCTCCCCGGAAGCATCGGTTTGACGATAGAGGTCGCTCGCGTCGGGTTTGGCAAACACTTCCGCTAGGTGAGCATGAATATAGTTTTTCTGTTTGCTATTGAGATAGAGTCGTTTGATCGTTTCTTTGAACTCGCGATGAAAATACCGGTAAACCAGGGCGCCGTCGGTAAAGGCACTGGTCAAGTATGGCTGCAGGTCAAGAAGTAGGCGGGACCAAAGAATGGGTGGGAGCGAATCTTTGCTCGCCCACTTGGTACTCGTCTTCTCCTGCTCTTCGAACTCCACGCGGACAAAAGGATCTGTTCCCAGCGCCTTGGTAACCTCTTCTTCTGAGAGACCGTAGCGGCCCGCAGCGATATAGCTCAGCGCCTTTCGAGTGAAGATGGGTGGATGTTTTCTTTGTTCAATTAGATAGGTCTCAATGAACGTCTCGACCAATTCGGCCACCGTGCCGGGTAACCGCTGCGGGCAGTCCCAGGAGTGCCAGTGGCGTGCGTTCTCATAGGCGAGCTTGAGCCAGAGCGGGTTGCCATGTTCCTTGAATGATTCTAGTAATAATCTTCGTTGTTCCGGCGTTAGTGTTCGGCCGCATGGGGAATAAGCGTCCGTGTTCAAAGGGAGTTGTCTGGATGAGGCTAGCCACTGAGATAGTAGGGTGTCGCCTTCGTCTTGCGTCATCCCGTTAATATCGATGTAGCTAAAACTCTTGTGTGTCGCTGCTGGAAGTACCTCCGGTCGTGAACTCAAAACGAGACGGACATAGGTCGGCAGTAATTCGGGCAGCCACTCGGTTAAAGGGAGGTTGTCCGTTTGTTCTAACTGGTCCAGAGCATCGATAAAAATCCAAAGTGGTTTTTCTGCTGTGGCATTTTCCAGAGCTGCTCCAAATGCCTCGCTTGGGCTTTTCATCTTTGGATCAGTTTGCTTGCCTTCGGTACCATAGGTCGTGGCGATCTCGGAAATAAGGCTCTCCAACAGGCCTTTTAGGGATTCGACACCGGCAACACCGCCAATAAATCGACAGAGTACGACCGGGCTATTTGTTGGTGGCGGGTTCTCAAAAGTATTGAGGTAACTCTGAGCGATAATGGATGTCTTGCCCGCGCCACCTTCTCCTGCTGCTATAAGCGGAGTTATTTGGTCTTCGGGTGAGTGCAGGTATTCCTCAATTTGATCCAGGATGTTTTTCCTGCCGACAAAATTTTCGGAGCGTTCTCTTGCAAACGAATCATGTGCTTCGTTGGCTTTCTGTTCAATCTGGTTCTGTTGGAGCCTAGCCAGTTCCTGATCGATGAGTCCGACCTGGTGTTGATAGAAGTCGTCACAGAAACGTTTCAGGTGATGGTGGGTGATCCTTTGGAGGCCACGGTTCCAGAAGCACTCAAAGTCATGGACTTGATCCTCAGTTAGTCGATCTCGAAGCTTACTTTCCAGTTTCTTCAAACTGTCAGACGCGCCTGATACCTTTTGCTCTGCTTTGTGATTCCAGTCTATAAAGGCCTGTGCGGTCGCGTCATCGGGCAGGTTTTTGATGCGTCGTACATAGGCATGGACGTGTTCCTCTGCGTCACTAATTCCCAGTGCGCCTAGCGCGATTTCTTGGTGGGTGGCAGATCCGAAGTATGGGAGGCGATCAAATCCGATGAAGCTCTCGGCTGCACAACGAAGAATCCTCTGTATTTCGGGCTCGTTTATTTGAGTTTGGTCCGGTTCTAAACAGTATGTAGGCGGAACGGCATTGGTATCTAACCGATATACACATTTCAGCGTCTCAAGGGCCGTGTCATCAAGTTGTTTTTCCAGTTCAGCAATAAGGCGCGCCCAGTGGTTTTCTGAAATGCGTTCAGGAACGGGTTCCCAGCCGTAGCGGTGGCTGAGCAGAATGGCGAAATTTGGCCGCGGTGAGAGTTTCTGGCAGCGGCGCACCTCTTCCAGACAAATCTGAATAGTTTCACGGTCTCTCTGCGCTTCCTCGGTGATTCCCCAGCGAAGATCAATCGCTTGGAAACTCGCTCCTCGCTTGGCGCAATAGTCTTCCAGCTTGGGAAAAACATGCTTCTGGAGAGCTTCCCGCTCTGCAATGAAGTCGCTAAATGTGGAGCTTACAAATAGTCGGAACACCCGGGATTTGAGAGCCAATGTACTTATTCCCTGCTAATTCAGTTTTTTTAGATTGTGCTGTTTTGATTCAGCTTCGTTATAGCTACCAGGGCGAGCAATAGAACCGAGAGATACACACACTTTTGAGGTGGCGTTGATTTGACTCGGTTTCTCAGGTGCAGCGATAGACAGGCAGAAGCAACTTGCAAGCTCGGTCAACGTTTGAAAGCTGACTGCGCCCTCTTGAAATAGTTACGAATCGTCCGTTCATCAACGCCCATGATGCCGGCGATTTCCTTTTGAGTATATCCCGCCAGGTAAAGGGTAAGGCAACGATGCAGTTTCCCATCGGCATATTGGATCGAATCAAGATACCTGCTGAGATCACTCTCACTGAGAGCCGGATCCGAATAATCCACCTCGGCCTCGCTGGCAACTACGGCTGCATACCCGGCAGTGTCGGTGTCCTCCGTTCCCCATTTGAAGGGGGAGTTACTAAGACCTTTGGAGCGCCCCTGACCATTTGCTCTCTTGCTACCCAAGTGTCGGTCCACCAGTGCCTGCGCTGCGAAGTTGACTGCGTTCCACACATACTTGGAACTTTCCAAGTCTGAAAGAACTTTGAATTCAGCATCACAAAATTTAGCGAGGCATGCGGCTATTGCTTCCTGCCGCACCTCTTCAACGAGATCAGCAAGGTCAATGGAAATTTGGTGTGCGTAGGTCCCTGCGGCCGCAGCAACCTTGTTCCGGACTTTGGGATTGGTGAGCAGATCCATGAGTTTTTCTACCAAAGCGTTTCCGGTTTTTTCTGGCTGGGCCTTATAGCTTTTGATCAGGTCGCTAAGACCGGCAGGGGAGGATGATTCGGTTGTCATGTGGGAGGAGTCCGGCGCGTTAGTTAAGGATTGGGTGATACGTGTTTTCCGGTTTTCGAATTTTCGGCCTTTCGAGATAGTAGGCCTGAATCCGTGGTTGGAAAAGGCTAAGTGGTTGAAAATTTGCAATGTTTTACTTGTGTGATTTGTTAAATCACGTAGGTTCTCCCGCGGCGACCCGTTCGCCAGTCAAAAACTAAAAGAGGATATTACATGTTTATGATGTCTTGTATTAAGCAAGGGATGGCAGTTGCTGTGCTGGGTGTTGCGTTGTCAGGTTGTGCGACCAATGGAGGCCAGCAGAACGGTTTGTCCGACGTAGCGAATAGCGTTGGAGGAGCTCTTCAGGGTGTTGCATCGGGTCTTGGGTCGGCCGTCGGTGGTATGTTTCAGCCCTACAAAAATGGTGTCCAGGTGACTGATGAGCAGTTGGCTCGCCTTTCAGTGGGCATGCCGGCATCTGAAGTTGAGCAGCTTATCGGCTACCCCCCCGAGATTGAGAACTCCAGCAGTGGCGAAATCTGGTCATACCCTTACAGCGAAATTCCTCACTTCGGCCAGAACATCAATGAGACAACGATTGTTCGCTTTGATGCTGCAGGGAAACTGACGAAAGCCTACAAAACGAATACCCGCGCAAGTGCCAGTGGCAATCCCCTCCTGGATGCTGCTAACGGCCTTCAGTAAGTAATCACTCCATGGCTGGGCCGTTTTTACAGCTCAGCCAGTCGCAACCCCCTTTTTCTTCCAAAGGATGCAGGCATCAGTGCATCGCATCCTACGACAAGAACCTGAACGTCCTCGAAGGACAAGAGAAACCAACTGAAGGAATATTGCATGAAGCGATACTGGCTCTCTTTCATGGCTTTGGCCACTCTGATTTTTGCTGGCTGCTCGGACTATCCGTCGACCGGTGTGGTCGACACGCGAATGGTGCGTGAAGTGGCCGATATCCGTGAGATTACCGGTAAAGCGTATGGTCTCAAGGAAACTGCCAGAGGTGCGATCAACGCTTTTGCTGAGGATGCAGAATTTATCGGCAGTGCTAAATATCGCATCTGGGGGCATTTGGCCGACACGGGCAGTCTCGAAGGGCTGGATCTGACACTGGCCTATCCCGATCTGGAGGCTCCGACTATGGAGCAGATGATCCGCGAGACTGCCGATAGTGCCCTCGCCGCTTACAGCCAAACGTTGGAGTCTATTGAGCAGGAAAAGTCGGAGACAAGGCAACGTCTGGATACATCAACAGTTGAAATCGAGAAGCTGAAGACAGCAGATGCCGCCTTCAAAAAAGCCACGGAGGCTGAGCAAAAGGACTACGACAGCGCGGTTCAAGAGCTGAACGAAGCAAAACAAGGCGTTCAGACAATTTATCAAACGGCGGCCACGAGTATGTCAAAGCTTGCCGAGCGTCTGGGCTTCACTGGCCGTCGTTCAGTGAGTTATGGCGATAGCCTGATCGGGCGTTACCGTACTCTGGATTACACCGGAAAAAGCAATCTGCCTTCGGACTGCCCGGCTCAACGGGGTTACGAGACCGTGGACACTCGCGATCTGAATAACACCTGTTCCTATCTCCACATCGGCACCATCTTTATGCGCGATGCGGAGATCGAACGAGAAGCGCGAAAGATCCTGCGTACTAACTTCCGAGCCTTGGCTGAGGCCATGCATGCCATTGGCGAGGATGGCCCCAATGCCACCGGCTTGCGCGCTAAAGTGGCTGAGCGCGAGGAGGCTTTGAAAGCCGCTTACGCCGAAGCTGCGAAGTCCTATGGATCCAAGCGCGAGCGTGAGGGAACCATTGCCAAATTGGAGCGCGATATCCAGGGCATGAATGCAAAGCTCGAAAGGTTGGGCACTGACGAATACCGCCAGGAAAAGCTCCGTTATGCCGACGTGTCATATCCTGAGGGATATGACAAAGCGCTCAGGGCCTATTTGGAAAGCATGAAAAGCGACCTGTTTGCCAATCACATTATCGAGATGAGTGATGTAACCCTGCACAGTGATTCTGATGTGAAGGATGGCTACTTTGAGGACGTCGGGTCCGGTTACGTCGGTGTGGCTACGACCACAGATATTCTGGCCTCGAGCGGGCGATCAAAGGAGGTTCTCCGTTCCCATGGATTTGTTGATTTGACGGATCCGAAGGTGGCGGAAGCTGACCAGATTATTGTTCCGATGAATCGTGATGGTATTGAACGTCGAGGCCGCAATGACTCGCCAGAAAAAATGAAGGAAGCATTGGTGGAATACCTGGCGAAGGTTTACCAAGAAGCCTGAGCTCTCCATGCGAAGAAGCGACAGGAGGGCGATTCGCCTCCTGTCGCTAAACTTCGGTTACTGCCAATCCCGGAAATCCGGTGTTCGTTGGCAACCGGATACCTACTCTCAACACTCTCCCCGAGCTCTGAAAAAAGTTTTCCGCTTTTCGGGAGCCCGAGCGTTACAGATAACGTGGGCTTGCCAAACCTGATCTCTTTTTTTGTCTTGTCTGCTGTCTCTATTAAGGGGGTACCGCCCATGTTCGTTCTAGACATCGAGGCCAGCGGTCTCGAGGATGAAAGTTATCCCATCGAGATTGCCTGGTGCAGCCTGGATGGAACGGAGTCCTACTCCGCATTGATTAATCCCGAAACAGCCGGCGACTGGGATTACTGGGACAGCTACGCAGAAACTGCCATTCACGGACTTTCGCGCGAACACTGCTGTGAGGAGGGCGAAAGCGTTGTGACGGTTGCCCGCGCCGTTGGAAAGCTACTGGAAGAAGCGCCTGTCTTCTCCGATGCGCACTGGCAGGACCAGAAATGGCTGGAGCGACTTTACGAAGCGGTTGGTAAACGACCACCGGCCAAATTGATGCCGCTCGACCAGGCCGTTCCCCACGACAAACGATTCGATCTGGCCGTCAAGTTGGCCACGCCAAGTCGGCCGCATCGTGCACTTGCAGATTGCCAGCTGTTGGCTCGGATCGTGAGGGAGGTCAGATCAGGGGCCTAGTCACCCGGTTCAATCATCGAAGATTCCATACGCCACAGTGCGATAAGTACCCACAAGGAGATGTCTATGAGCCTGAAATCCCAACCTCTGCTGGTTCTCAAGGGAGTGGACTCAAAACCTCTGCACGGTTGCTATGCAACTCAGGGCAAGGCTGAAGGTGCTGCATCCATTCACGAGGGACTTGATAACTCCGTGGTCATCACCTTCGATGATGCGAACCGCCACCTGATTACATTGGGCGCAACGGGGTCACGTAAGACGACCTCGATTCAGGCGCCTGCTGTGCTTCGCCTGATTGAGACAGGATGCTCCGGCCTGGTGGTGGACGTGAAGGGTGAGTATCGCCATCTGGCCGACGAGTTTCCGGAGACGGTAATGGTGATTGGTGCTGATGATGACGCCACGCCGTACAACCTGATTCAGGGCATGTCGGATGAGCAGTTTGTGGCGTTCCTGAACGAGCATCGCACCAGTCAAAAGGAGCCATACTGGGGGGCGATGGGCGTTCAGGACGCAAAGTTCGTTCGAAAAACTTACCAGCTAATGGGTGAGGAGCCCACGCTGGCGGACATTGTCGATGCGCTCAAAGAGCCGCAGGCGTTTGTTCAGGCGTGTGATGCCTTCGTGAAATTCAAACGATCCCTGCCTAACGATTACATGAATCTGCTAAAGGCTGTCAGATCGAACCGGTTCAGTATCCTGGCAATGGGTGAATCGAAGTTGTTGGATATTGATGCGCCCGGCATGGAGGATGTTCAAAAGCAGTACAGCTGGCAGACCAATGGCTTGGTCAATGCATTGGCACCGTTTTCCGTCGATCCGTGTTTGCGAGAGAAATTCTCCCCTAAGAGGGAGGCAGACGAGACAGAAGGCCACGCTGGCTTACCATCCATGGAAGATCTGCTGTACCGGGATCGTAAGGTCTTGCTGATGGATGTGCCGGTAGACCGGTTTGGCAATACGGCCCACGTGATTTCCAAGCTGATGCGCATCCGGATGATTTCGGCCATCACAGGTTTTCGGCGCCACAAACAGATTGGGTGTGGAGAGGACTTCTACACCTTTTTCGCGGCGGATGAATATCAGCACCTGGTGAACGTTGATCAAGAGACAAGCGCTGGTGGTCTTTATGATGACACTACGTTTTTCGATCGGTGTCGAGGATATGGTCACATCAATCTGATTGCCACCCAGAGTGTCTCGGCCCTTCAGGCCAAAGCTCCGACTGGGGTGGCCATCGATTGCCTGTTGCAGAACATCGGTACGGTCGTTGTCTTTTCCTCGGCCGATCCTGCGACGGACCGGTTGTTGAAGGGACGCGTGTCTGCCATGGATGCAGAGCAGATCAGTTCCGTCGTCCGCAGTGATCTCCCGGCAGGGCATGCCTATGTGGTTGGCCGGGCATTGAGCCGGCATGGGAATGCCACGTTGGTTTCCAGGGTCAAGGCCAGTGCCGTCCCGGGGGCGCCGCACATGAGTCGGTACTTCTCTGGAATGCCGGACCCCAACAGGGTGCCAGTATTCAGTGACAATCCTGATTTTGTGGTAAACCCGTTTTACGATTCGCAGGCCAAACCTCCTTTTGCGGGAACCCCTGTGATGCGTCGGTCCTTCAGGGAGCGCTTGGATCGTATTCTTGAGGAACTTGCTGCCTCCCAGGTTGTACTCACCCCGTCCTTTGAGGAATTCGATGAGGTGATCATGGAGGATGCGGATTATCGCATTTCTCTGGAAGGTCGGCTCCAGGGCCCAGTACCCACATTGTGGCAGCGTCATCTGAACCTGGTGATTGAAAACCAGGATCCCCGGGGCTGGAGGTGCACTATTCCCATGAGCACCGTCATGCCGCACGTGGAGGAGCTTATGATTCCCGCTGACCGTCGTATCCGGGAGCACAACCCGATTGAAAGTGGGTTGGCGTTTGAGCGGGCAATAGCGTCAGACGTTGAAGCTTCTGTTGAGGTGTGCCTGCCTGTAGAAGGAGAGGCCCCCCCATTCAGCAAAATGGTGAAGTTCTTCACTGGCGGTGCCAGCCTGGGGTTTTCCCGGGATTATTGGGATCTGATTTGCCGGTGCTTGGGACATCTGGAGTCCCAGTATAGCCGGGTTTCTCTGGAGCGATTTGGTGACGCGTCCGATCCTGAGCCAGAGGCTGACCTCTTCGATGATCTTTTTGAGGACGAATAGATTCCTCTTTCAGGCACCCAACTCGCTACCAATCTCTGATAAGGACTTTTATGGCAAACAACACCATGTCTTACCCACAAGGCAAAGAGGAAGTTGGACGTCTGCAAAAGCAGCTCTGGGATCAGAGATTGCACGACCCGGAGGTTTGGCAGCGTTTGGTTCAGAAGCGAGAATCCTTGAGGGTGCTGTCGCCAGGAGTAGTCGCGGTTATCGCTGTCGGTGTCGTGGTGGCGGTTTATTTGGGACTGTTTGTCCACGGACTACTTGCCGTTGCCAGTCTCGCGTTGTTGGCCATTTATCTCTTGAAAAAGCGGTCTAGCCTGAACGCGGAACGACAGCGGCTCTGGATTCTGACCGGTCCTCCGTGCGGCCTTTATCCACCGATTGCCGTGAACAAGATAATGATGGAAGCTTCCGAACGGTCGCCCGAGGTGAAGCAATATCTCAATGCGGTGAACGCGGGTGGCCGATACGCCATTTCCGCCTTCGAGAATCAGCAATTCTTAAAAATCCTGGGTGTTCTGGATCGGATTGAAAAAGGATAACGCTCTTACAAAAATTTCCGGTTTTTGCAACTTGAAGCGTTATAGCTAATCGGGACCTAACGAAGAGTGCGACAGAGCGTTTGCGCCAAGTTAGGCCTGAACGTTTTTGTCAGAGAGCCGGGAGAGTGTGAATGAGTTCAGCCACGTCCATACCGAAAGATCTGTCCATCACCGATTTGCTGATCGAACAAATGAGGGGGGAGACGAGAATGAAGAAGCGAACACCGGAACCCCGGAAGTCTTTCGAGCTCGTCAGTTTCCGCGATCTGGAACGTCTCAATCCGACACTGGCAGAATCATAACAAGAGGAAGCTCTCCTCAAACAAATCCTCACTAATGGTTCGGAGCGAAAGCTCCATGTACCTGACCAGCGCGTTTTGAATTCCCTGAATGCATTGCTGGCGAAGTTTCCGAACTTTCGCGAGGTGACCACTGAAATTATTGGTCGTTACAAAATCTCTTTGCTCGGTGGCAGCCCTTTCTCACTGCCTGTGATCAATCTGCAAGGCCCTCCTGGTATCGGCAAGACAACCTATGTTCGGGCTGTTGCGTCGGCCTTGAATCAGCCGTTTCATGATTTGAAGATCTCTCAGATGATGGAACGATTTGAACTGGCTGGTATGTCGAGGGGATGGAAGGGCGCAAAGCCCGGGAAGATCGCAAAGATTCTGCTGAGCGATGAACCCGAGGAAGGGCTGCCTGTTATCCTCTTCGATGAGCTTTGCATGGCGAAAGACACGGAAGACCACTCTGTGATCCACCCTCTTTACACCCTGTTTGATCGTGACAGCGGAGAGTATTTCAGGGATATCTTTCTGGATGTGGCGATCAACACCAGCTTCGTGTTGGCCTTCTGCACGACCAACAACATCGAGACTCTCCGTCCTGCACTGAGGTCCCGCCTGACCTCGTTTAATATCGAGGCCCCGTCAAGGAGGGAAATGCGGGTTCTGGCGCAGAATCTGTACTCGCAGATGCTTGAGAGATTCAACGTCTCGGACCGGTTCCCGGAGCTCCTCAGTGGCAAGGTGCTTCAGCAACTCACGGAGGGATCGATTCGCGAGATGAAGCTGAACCTCGAGCGTGCCATTATACGAGCTGTCGCTGAATCCGCGGATGAGGGACAGTTTACCTTGAGTCGAGACCACGTGCCGGCGCCCCAGGCTTCCACGCAAAGAATCGGGTTCGTCTGAAGTCTCGGCATGTAATTGCCGCCGCATGTCGAATTTGCTCAGTTACCCATTAGGGAGGCACTTCAGTGTTTGTGATTGATATTGAGGCGAGCGGTTTGGGAGACGACAGCTACCCGATTGAGATAGCGTGGGGGCATCGGTATGACCCGACAGTCTATGACTCCTTCCTGATACGCCCTCCCGAGAACTGGACGCACTGGGACGACTACGCGGAGTTCAATATCCATGGACTGTCGCGTGAGACACTGCGCCGAGAGGGCATATCGGTGGCAGATGCGGTTGCCCGTCTGGAACGACACCTGGGTGGGAAAACCGTTTATTCGGATTATGTCCCGTCGGACCGCCCTTGGGTCGTCAAACTCTATAGACAAATCGGTAGAGAGCCAACGTTCGAGTTTCGCTCAATTCAGAGTTTGATCCGGCCTGACAAAATTGCAGATTACTTCCTTAGGTATGACTCCACGCCCACAAGGCACAGAGCACTTGCGGACGTTCGAAAGATAATCAGTACCCTGAATTATTTTTCTCCGGAGTAACTTTGCCACTGCAGTAGAGTAGGGCGGTGGTTTGCTCTCACCGCGGCTGTCGCGAGGCAGATACTTACTACGTTCACGCTGTATGCGTCTCAAGCCCGGATTTAACCTGGCGTTCTCCATACTCTCTCACGTGCTTAAAAATGTAGGGGAATACAGTGGTTCCTCGGTGGCGAATATGCCAAACCTCGAGGGACTTCCAGAACCACTCCGGAACCCCGTCCCCGTTAGAACCAACGTGGTAAACATGGTTGAAGTTGTCCTGGCTACGAGATGCAGACCCCACCGGACCGGCTGAATATAACTGCTGGCTTCGATTGATCCATATCCCGGCTGTCGTCGACAAAGGGCCGGTTTCCTTGGCCTGAAACCCTGCTTTGAGGCGATAACCTTGCGCTGCCAGGTAATCGTAGAAATGCCTCGATGTTTTGCTCTGATATCGGATCTCTCTAAATGCGCGTGCCGGAATCAGCGGGTTATGACGGGTAAAAATGTGTCTCAGATCTTCAGTCAGTGGGCTTTCGGAGTGATGATCGCAATACTCACTAACCAGGTCCGAGGGGATACCTTCCGCGGCAGTCCGATCGAACTCCTTGACCCATTCCAGGATTTTTTTCTCGTCAGGCAGACTCACAGCACCTGTGTCTGAAACGATGAGGTTCGCACCGGTTTCAGGCCAGAAGATCACGTCAGCCCGCTCGTACCCGCTAAATACCTGTTCCTTTTGCGTCTTACCAAGGCTGACGTAAAGCTCTTCACGGATATACTCTGGCAACGAGCCAAAGTTCAATTGCCTGCCGTCCACCTGACAGAAAAACATGGGCCAGACAGCGTCCCGACGAAGATTCTCACCTTTTGGCTGCGTATTCCAGACCAAGGTTGCCACTGATTCCAGACGAAGCCTGCCACCCATTCCACGCGAAAGCTGCCACTGATTCCACGGCAAAGCTGCCACCTTGGCAGGCTGCCTGATTTCCCCATCAAA
>Ga0315334_10000696_pt1 | contig 20400 bp, 19 predicted proteins | sample M150034915metaG_FD_205555 | JGI IMG/M metagenome (GOLD analysis project Ga0315334, IMG submission 205555) | Ammonia-oxidizing marine archaeal communities from Monterey Bay, California, United States - M1 500m 34915 | ecosystem: Environmental > Aquatic > Marine > Intertidal zone | place: USA... | reverse complement strand
ATTATACTTTTCTTATAGAGGGTATAAAAAAGGTTTTATGATAAGTATATTTAGTTTTTGTTCAATATTTATAAGCATTTTAATAGCTCTAAAATATTCTCACTTTGCATCATTTTTAATTCTTAAAATTCTGCCAGATTCTGAAAAACTTATTGTTGGTTTTATTGCTATAATAATAACTTTTATTTTATCTACTTTAATTATTAATAAAATTTCTCAATTTTTCAAATATGCAATTGACTTTACGTTAATAGGAAGGGTCGATGATGTTGCTGGAGTAATTTTTGGTTTTTTCACCTCAGCTCTTTTTATTAGCTTTTTTATAAACATCATACAATATTTTGACATTTCACTTTTTGAAATTCAAATTAAAGAATCTATAATAAGTGGTTACTTAATTAATTTTGCACCTCAAGCATTATCATATGTTACCGAATTTTTTCCTTCTTTAGAAATAATAATTAATAAAATGGAACATAAAGAATTAATTGTATAAATATGATTAATCAAAAAGAATATATTCAAAAGGGTAAAGGAGATACAATCATACTTCTTCATGGATTGTTTGGCGCTCTTAGCAACTGGCATAATGTCTTAACATTCTTATCTAAAAATTATAAAGTTATTATTCCATTAATACCAATCACAAAAATTGATATAAAAAAAACTAATATTTTAGGTCTTACTGAGTTTGTATCTAATTTTATCAACAAATTAAAACTAAAAAAATTTTCAATAATCGGAAATTCTCTTGGAGGACATATCGGTTTAATGTATACTCTACTTAACCCAAAAAAAGTACAAAAACTTATTCTTACTGGTAGTTCTGGTCTTTATGAAAATTCTTTTGGTAGTTCCTACCCAAAAAGAGGTGATTATAATTGGATTAACACACAAGTCAATCACACATTTTATAATTCAAAAATTATTTCAAAAAAATATATTGATGAAGTGTATAAAACATTAAATGATAATACGCAATGTCTAAATATACTTAATGTAGCAAGGTCAGCACAAAGAGAAAATTTATCAGATCATTTAAAAGAAATTAAATGTCCGACATTACTAATTTGGGGTCTAAATGATACAGTAACTCCTCCTTATGTAGCACATCAATTCAATAATTTAATTAATAATTCTAAATTAGAATTTATTGATAAATGTTGTCATGCACCAATGATGGAGCATCCAAAAATTTTCAATAAAATAATAGGCCCATTTTTAAAAAAATAAGATGAAAATAGGAATTCACGGTATTAATTTAAATGATAAAAAGAAAAAGGTCTTATCTAACTTAATTAAAGTAATAAACAAAAATAAAATTGATATATTATACTCAAAAAGATTATCAAAAAATTTAAGAATAAAAAACATTAAAACATATAGTAAAACAAGTATTACAGAATTAGATTTTATAATAAGTTTTGGTGGTGATGGGACTTTGCTTGAAACAGTAACTCATATAGAAAATACAGGTAAACATATTCTTGGAATAAATATTGGAAAATTAGGATTTTTATCTACAGACGTATATAATAAATTCGAAATTTTATTACACGATATTATGCAAAAAAAATTTAGTACTGACAAAAGATCTCTTGTAAATTTAAATACAACATCAAAAAAAATTAAAAAAAATTATGCTTTAAATGAAATTTCTATAATCAAAAAAGATTCTTCTTCAATGATTAAAATTCATTGTCATATAAATGATCGATTTTTGTGTACCTATTGGGCTGATGGCCTTATTATTGCAACACCAACTGGTTCAACCGGTTATTCATTATCATGTGGAGGACCCATTTTAACACCAGATACAAATAATTTAATAATAACGCCCATAAGTCCTCATAATTTAGGATTAAGATCTTTAGTGGTATCAGATAAATCCATAATAAAACTTATAGTTGAAAGTCAAGGAATTGATTTTTTAGTTTCAATGGACTCCAGGTCATTCACTTGTAAAAGTGAAGAAGAATTAATTATAACAAAATCTAACTTTAAAATTAATCTAATACAACCAAATAATTTTGATTTTTTTGATACCCTCAGAAATAAACTCAACTGGGGTTATGATTTTAGAAATTAAAAATACAAATTTTTAAAATCGAACGTTAAAAAACCATGAATAAACATATTTCTTTATTTATTTTAATGTTTTTATGCTCAATAACATTAAAATGCCAATTTTTAGAGCCTGGAATTAGTATAGGATTAAATAGTTATTCTGGAGACTTAAAAAGAGGCTATTCTCCTTTTCCAGGTTCTATAGGGGTTGAAATCTTTAATAGATTTAATATGAGTTCTCATCAATCATTTAAAATTTCTTATAAAAGAGGAAAAATAAAAGGAAAAGATATTATAAATGATGCTTTATCAACAAATAGGAATATGTGGTTTGAATCAAAGTTTTCAGAAATAAGCGGAAAAATAGAATATAATTTTTTAGATTATTTTAATGAAGTTACTAAAGAAAATTTTACTCCATATCTTTTCTTTGGAATTGCAACAACTCTTTTAAAAAATACAAAAGAAAGAAATAATACACTAGGAGACAAAAATAAAATGTTAATATCAATTCCTTTTGGAACAGGTTTTAAATATTTGGTTAACAAGCAATTTTCAATAGCATTAGAATTTGAAATAAAAAAAACATTTTATGATAAAATAGACATAACAAGTGGACCTATTCCTTCTTCTACCCAAGGAAACTTAAATAAAAATTACCAATATGGTAATTACAATGATAAAGACTTCTATTATTTTACTGGATTTAGTATAAGTTATATCTTTTATAAAATTCCATGCCCAAAAAATTCTGCACCAAAAAACAGTATATATTAACTTTATAAAATGGATAAACAAAAAAAATTACCTAACCATATTGCAATTATCATGGATGGTAATGGAAGGTGGGCAAAACAAAGAAATAAAAATAGAATCTATGGGCATAATCAAGCAAAAAAAAGTGTAAAAGAATGTGTTGAATATTGCGTAGAACATAAAATTAAATTTTTATCTCTTTTTACATTTTCTACAGAAAATTGGAATAGACCAAAATTAGAAGTTAAAGCATTAATGAAACTTTTAAATATTGTCCTTAAAGAAGAAATTAATCATCTAATTAAACAAAATATTAAAGTTAAAGTAATAGGAGATATAAGTAAAATTCCAGAAAAAACAGAAATGAATCTTAAAAAAGCCATAGATAAAACCAAAAATAATTCAGGACTTACATTAATCCTAGCAATCAATTATTCTGGGAAATGGGATATTTTAAATGCAACAAAAAAAATACTTTTAGATAAAAATCGAATAAATTTAAAGATTTTTAACGATAATATTTTTGAAAATTATTTAACAACAGCTAACATTCCGGAACCAGAACTTATAATAAGAACCAGTGGAGAACATAGAATTAGTAATTTTTATTTATGGCAAGCAGCATATTCTGAATTATTTTTTACTGATATTTTATGGCCAGATTTTAATAAAAAAGAATTAAATAATGCTATTTTCGAGTTTCAAAACAGAGAAAGAAGATTTGGAAGTTTATAAAAAATATATGAAAAACAAAATATTTATTTTTTTATCTTTTCTATTAATTGGATTATCGTATCATTCCAATGGTCAAATAAAATACAATTATAACACAAACCCCGAACAACAAATAGTCATTAATTATTCAAATCCAAAGACTTATGAAATTGGTGACATAAAGATAATAGGAGCTAAATATTTAGATCCTATAGCTTTAAGATCCCTATCCGGATTAAAAATTGGTGATCAAATATCAATTCCTGGAGAATCAATATCTGGGGCCATTAAAAAATTATGGAAACAAGGTATTATTGGAGATATAAAAATATTAATCGATAAAATTGAAGAAGGTAAAGTTTATTTATCAATTGTTTTGAAAGAGAGACCTAGGCTTGGCACTTTTAAATTAAATGGTATAGGAAAAACTCACACTTCTGAATTAAATGAAAAAATTAATCTTATTAGAGGAAGAATAGTTACAGATGCAACAATTAAAAACACACAAAACACCATACTAAATTATTTTAAAGAAAAAGGTTTTTTAAACACAAAAGTTAATATTCAAGAAGCTGTAGATACCATTATGGCTAATAGTATTAGACTAAACATTGATATTGAAAAAAACAAAAAAGTAAAAATTAATAATATTTCTTTTTATGGAAATAGCATTTATTCAGAAGCTAAATTAAAAGGCAAACTCAAAAAGACAGGGGAAAGGTTTGAAATTACATTATTTAAAAAAATATTTCAAAAAAGCTTTTCTTTATTAACACCAAAAAGATTTTTTGGTGTTAAAAATGGTATTACAAAAAATGAAATATTAAATTTTGTTACTGAAAATTCTAATGTAAATTTTTTAAAATCAAGCAAATTTATTGATAAAGAATTTATAAATGATAAAGATAATCTTATAAAATTTTATGAGTCTAAAGGATATAGAGATATCAAAATCATAAAAGATTCTATTACGTATGAAGGTGACTTTATAAATATAGATATTTATGTAAATCCAGGAAATAGATATTATTTTAGAAATATTAATTGGACTGGAAATTACATTTATGATAAAAAATTACTAAATGAAATTCTTTCAATCAAAAAAGGAGATATATATGATATTGAAACTCTCAATAAAAAAATTACTTATAATCCAAAAGGAACTGATGTTTCCTCATTATATCAAGATAATGGCTATTTATTTTCAAATATTCAACCTATAGAAGTTGGTGTAATTGGAGATTCCATAGACGTTGAAATGAGAGTGTATGAGGGAGCACAAGCAACCATAGACAAAATTAATATAAGTGGAAATGATAGAACTAGCGATCATGTTATAATAAGAGAACTCAGAACAATACCAGGTCAAAAATACAATAGATCCGAACTAATAAGAACACAAAGAGAATTATCACAATTAGGATATTTTGATCCAGAAAGTATAAACCCAATACCAATGCCTAATCCTCAAAAGGAAACTGTAGACATAACCTGGGAACTAAAAGAAAAACCTAGTGATCAAGTAGAATTATCAGGTGGATGGGGTGGTTATTTTGGTTTTGTTGGAACCGTAGGATTAACCTTTAATAATTTTTCTATAAAAAACATTAGTGATTTTAGTAAATGGAGACCCCTCCCTGTTGGTGATGGACAAAAATTATCTCTTAGAGTTCAAGCTAACGGGAGACAGTTCCAAACATATTCATTTAGTTTTGCTGAACCTTGGATGGGAGGAAGAAAACCAAATAATTTTAGTATCAGTTATAGCTATTCCATAAATCGCCAACTAGATTTTTATGGTTCAGGAGGTTATAATCCATATGGTGGTGGTTATAACCCATACGGTGGTGGATACGGAGGGTATAGTGGATATGGAGGAGGATATGGTGGATACGGAGGGTATGGTGGATACGGAGGAGGGTATGGTGGTAGTAGTGGGTATGGATCTTCGAAAGACAGCAAAATAATTGGTTCTATGAAAATACACGCAATTACATTGAGTCTTGGGCGTAGGGTTACATGGCCAGATGACTATTTTCAAGTATCCAATTCTCTATCATATTATAATTATGACCTATTCAATTTTGGTCAATCTCTAGGATTTAATACTGGAATTACAAATACCATAGCTTTTAAAACAAACATTTCAAGAAATAGTATAGATAATCCTACATTTCCAAGAAGAGGATCTTCATTCTCTCTAGATGTTTCAATAACACCTCCATACTCAAAATGGAATGGAATAAATTATGAGACTGCTGAACCTCAAGAAAAATATAAATGGGCTGAATATCACAAATGGATGTTTGATGCTAAATTCTATACACTAATAATTGGGGATTTAGTTCTAGAATCAAGAGCACATTTTGGTTTTATTGGGGGCTATGGAGATGAAAATAAAATTGGTCCTTTTGAAAGATTTTATCTGGGTGGAGATGGCCTTTCCGGTTCTTACAGTAATTTTCTACTAGGAACTGAAAGAATCGGATTAAGAGGATATGAAAATAATTCTTTAATTCCTGTTGATGAAGAAAAAAACATTCAAGGTGGAACAATATATAATAAATATGTCTTTGAATTAAGATATCCTATATCATTAAATCCTAATGCAACAATATTTGGAACAATGTTTGCTGAAGCTGGAAACAACTGGAATTCGCAAAAAGATTTCAATCCATTTAAATTAAATAGAGCAGCAGGAGTCGGAGTAAGAATATTTATGCCTGCATTTGGATTATTAGGGATTGACTGGGCATATGGATTTGATACAGTTCCAGGACAATTAGAAAAATCAGGGCCTCAATTTCATTTCTCTATAGGTCAACAACTACGATAAGATTATGATTAAAATTATCAAACTCCTACTCACATTATTATTCATACCAACTCTTTCTGAGGCACAAAAATTTGGTTATGTAAATTCTGAATTTATATTAAAAAATATGAAAGAATATAGTGAAGTTATAAATGATATTGATCTTTTATCTAAAGCTTGGGAAAAAGAAATTAGTGATATGTATATAGAAATGGAAAAAAAGGAAATTAGTCTAAAAAACGAAGAAATTTTACTAACAAAAGATATGTATAATGAAAGAAGAGGACTTTTAGATAAAGAATGGGTATCAATAAGAGAGTATCAACAAAAAGTTTTTGGCTTTGAAGGATTATATTTTCTAAAGAAAAAAGAGTTAATTGAACCAATTCAAGATATAATTTTTGAATCCATTGAAAAAATAGCTAAAAAAAATAGACTTCAAATAGTTTTTGATAAATCTTCCGAACCCATACTTTTATACACAAACCCAATTCATGACTACACTGATTATGTTCTAGAAGATTTGGGACTAAATAAAAAAAATAACTAGTTTTGCTCAAATAATTTAAATGATATGAAAAAATTACTAATAATTATTACTATAATATTTTTAACAAACCATTCTTTTTCTCAAGAATTAAAGATTGGATATACTAACGTAGAATATATACTTAGTTTTCTCCCAGAAACAAAACAAGTTCAAGCAGAAGTTCAGGCTTATGGAACACAACTTCAAAATCAACTACAATCAAAAATTACAGATTTTCAAAGTAAAGCAGATGTTTTCCAAAAAAGTGCTGCAACACTAACAGATATTATTAGAGCAGATAAACAAGAAGAACTTCAAAATCTGCAAGCTTCAATTCAAAAATTTCAAACCGAGGCCCAAACGTCTATTCAAAAAAAAGAACAAGATTTATTTAAACCATTATTTGAAAAAATAAGTAATGCAATAAATACTGTTTCTGAAAAAAATAACTATTCTCATGTCTTTAGTGCAGGAGTTCCTGGTGTTGATGTTCTTTTATACGCTAGACCATCTGATGATATATCGCTATTAGTATTTGAAGAGTTAGGAATAGATCCTCCTCCAACGGAAGAATAATTATTTTTTTAAACCAATATCTTTAAGTCTTTCTTCCAAAAATTGACCCGCTGAAATATCATCAAATGATTTAGGGTTGTTATCATCAATACAATTTTCTAAACAACTTAAATTCATTTCAGCCTTAGGGTGTAAAAAAAATGGTATGGAATATCTAGAAGTGTTTAAAAGATCTCTAGAAGGATTTACAACTCTATGTACAGTTGACATCAATTTATTATTTGTTAGTCTCTCTAACATATCACCCACGTTTATAACTAATTGATCTGTTTTAGAATTAATAGGATTCCACCTATTGTCTCTAGTTAAAATTTCAAGACCATCTGCGCTAGCACCCATTAAAAGAGTAATAAAATTTATATCTCCATGGGCTGCTGCTCTTACTGCACCATCTGAAACATCATCAGGATTAATAGGATAATAATGAATAGCTCTCATAATACTTTGGCCTCCTTTTACCTTATCAACAAAATAATTGTTTTCTAAATCAAGATAAAGGGCAATAGATTCTAATACTTGTAATCCAATTTCTTCTAATTGTAAAAAAGCTTTACTAGTAATTTCTTGAAATTTATTTATTTCAATAGGCCAAATATTTTCTGGAGAATCATTAGATATAGGATTTCCAATGTGATAAAATTCTTTTAAATCTCCTTTTTTACTCCCTTTTGCATGTTCCTGACCTTTTATAACATATCCCCTTTGTCCATATAAGTTGGGAAAATAATATTTTATTTTATTTTCATCTTCTAAATCAAAAAAATCTTTTATTATTTTATATAATTCTTGTGATAATTCATTTTCAAAACCAGTATTTTTAATAATTGCAAAACCAGTTTGATTAAATGATGTTCCAAGATTATTAGAAAATTCAATCCTATCATTTTTATCACCATTAATAAACTTAGATAAATCTAAAGTAGCAACCTCATTCAAAATATTATTCATAATTATTCGACTTTAATTTTTATTGAAGATGACATATTTTCTCCATATGATGCATGAACCCCATCAGCAAACTGTAAGGATATAATATAATTTCCAGGATCTAATTCAAGAGAAGTATCTGTTTGACCCAAACCAAAATGAAGTGTGGAATCACTCATTGGAATTACACTTCCTAACGGCCAACTTATCTGATTAATAAGAATATGATGATGACCAAATCCTTTATTAACTTTTCCAGCAGGCTCAATTAACATCCCACTTAATCCCATATCAATAAAAACAGGACTCGCAACAGTAGAACCCTCTTTTGGCCATTTAAAAAAAACATTTTGACTTATGGATTCTTCTACTTTATCCTCAACTAATTCTGTTTTCTTATTTTCTTTTACAGAACATGAAACCAGAAATAATACATTAAATAATAGTATAATATACTTATTCATTAAACTGGTGTAAAAACTTCTTTTAAAACTTGTAAAGATTTTAATTTAATATTAATTCCTAAACTTTGACTAAAATATATAATTAATGAATTTAAAACATTATTTCTTTCAGAATAATTAGACTGAATTTTACTGTTATAATCCATTGAAATGCAATTCATAACGAAGTCATTTTGTTCTTTTTTATTTAAATATGCTTTTGTAATCTGTGATGAATCTGAAATTTGAAAACCAAAAAATTTTGTAAGTTTTAATAAAAATTGTATGTGAAAATTTTTAATATTTTTTTCTAAACCATCATAAATTAAAAATGAATTATATAAAAAATTAAATTTTTGATTTTGATTAGGTTCATTTGATAAAATTTTACTTAACAATTCAGATAAAAAAATACAAACAGAAATTTTTTTTATATCTGTGTGATTTGTCATATAAATAACATCTATTTTCATTTCTTTTAATCTTTGAATATTTGCAGAGTTTTTATTATATACTACCAAGTCAAGAATGGTCAATGGTTGAAATAAGCTCATGTTCTTACTTTTATTAAAACTTCTAACTCCATTTACTATATAAGATTGTAAGCCAAAAGATTCTGTAAAAATTTTACAAATAATTGAAGACTCTTTAAACTTTATAAAGCTTAACACAATCCCTTTTGTTTTATATGTCATCTAATTAAAATTTTGCTTATTAGTTTTTCGGATTCATCTTCTGAAAGAATAAAAATTAAATATATACCTTCATTAACTTTCAATCCTGAATGATCATATAAATTCCATGATGTTCCTCCACCTATTGAAGACAAAGAAATAACTTCTTCTCCTGATAAAGTAGTTATCTTAATTATATTATTTTCCATAAGTCCTGAAAAAGTAACAAGATGATGTTCATTAAGGTTGATTGGATTAGGAAAAGCTTTAAATAAATTATAATTATCCCTTGTTGGACTATTATCAGATTTATATGATATAAGGCCATCATCAGTTAAAAAAAATATTTCGCCATTATCAAGAATTGAAATATCAATAATATTATTTGAAATTAATGAAGAATTTTCTTTAGTAAATTCTTTTTCTATTCTATTTCCTAAAGAACTTAAAATTATTACTCCTTGATTTGTCCCAATCCATTTATTATTAGATTCATCAACTAATAATGTATTTATTTTTAAATTTTGTAATATTTTTCCACTTTCATTGCTTGGCATTTGATATGTTGAAATATTATTAAACGATTCTATATTAGATGAAGGGAAATAAATTAATCCATCATCTGTTCCAACCCATACAATATCATTTTTATCAATAACTATTTTATTTATTGAATTAGTTGGAAGAAAATTTGATGCTGAAGTTAATTTTATATAAGAGTTATAATATGGACTAAATAAAATTATACCTCCTCCAAATTTATTGTCAAGAGTTATCCAAAAAGTTTCAGAATTATTAAAAATAATATCTCTAGGGTATTGATAACTTCCAACACCAAAATCATAAGTAAACCAACCATCTTTTAAATTATATGAAATAAGAGGAGATCTTGTTCCATAATTTAATATCCACATTTGATCTAATACACTTAATAACGCCTTCACGTCAACATCATTACTATTAATTTTTTTTTGTAATAATGAGTTCTCTGTTACATCATTAATGATAATATTATTTTCTTCATCAAAAATTCCCATAGTTTCTGAACCAAAAAACAACCCTTTATCAAACTCTGTTACAGAAGTTATATTTCTAAAATTTTCAAAATTTTTATTTTCCCAAAGACCCTCTGAAAAGACAGAATAATAATTATCATTTTCTGTGAAGCCATATAAAGTATTCGCATATTTAGTTATTCTAGAAAAAATAATATTTGGTGAATTAAAAACTTTAAAAAAGTAATTTAAATCCATCGAATATAACCCTTGATTTCTTAATCCAATCCAATAATTATTCTTTGCATAAATAAAATCATTAATATTAATTTTATTGGAATCATAAATTTCAAATAAAGAATTGCCATTATCTATGCTATATAATTTTCTTCCATTTGTTAAAATCAAATTCCCGTTAACAATTTTTATTTTTTTTATTAAATTATCCAATTCGAAATTTATACTATCCCCCATCAAATTATACATTGAAAAAGAAGAATATACATGTATTTTATTTTTATAAATAAAAGAACCTATTAAATCATTCTGTGTAATATTCAAAAAATCCCAACTATTAAAATCCAAAAGATTATTTCCAAATAAAGGAGCATAATGCACTGATTTTTTTGTTAAAACATAAATAGAATCATTTAATATTTTTGTAGAAATGACATCCAAAATAGAAATTTCATTATCAATGTTTGAATAATGTTCTAAAACTTGTTTAGTATCAATATCAACTAAGAAAATGCCATCTGAAGAGGAAATATAAAGAATGTTTTCATAAATATTAAATGAATTAATTTTAACACTAAAATTTTCAAAACTTAAGTTAATATGCATTATATCAAATTCTGAAAGAAAATCAATTTGACCAGAAGTATATCCAACAATTAATGATTTACCATCATCAATCATAGCACTAACAGCATTATTAGAAAGACCATTAATAGTAGAAAGTTTATTTATACTATTATCCTCTAAGTCTAAATAAAACATTCCTTTATTTGCTGCTGCATAAATTTTATTATCAAAATAATGAACCAATCGTATGTCATTAAAATTAAAATGAACTTTCCAATAACCTGTCTGAATAGGTACTGTAAAAGAAATATTATCAATTATCGTTTTACTGTTTTTAGAAAAACAACAAAAAAACGATAAAAGGAAAAAAATTTTAAACTTTACTAATAACATTAAGTTAATATTCATCATATTTTTTAAAAAAGGTAGATATTATTAAATAAATTATAACTTGATTTATTAAACGCAAAAATTAAAATAAATTTTAATAATAATGAGTATAAATCATTATGCCACAAATTTTTACAAAAAAATTTCATCAAAAATTGATACAAATAATATTACAGGTGACAAACTATTAAACATTACCCAATGTAATAACATAAACCTTTTTATAATAAAAAAAATATATGATGATTGGCTAAATAATTTTAATAAAAATAAAATACCATTTTTTGATTATGATAATAAAGAAACAAAAGAAGCTCAAAAAAATTTCATGAACATTCTTTCTAGGCACATTAAAATTAAACCAAATATAATACCAGATATTATCATCGAGGCCATAAAAGAAACTGTTAAACTTGCAGCCAACCCATCAAATTATATTGTTAATGATACCTTTAAAAATTTAAATGAAATTAATGAAGAAAATTTAAAAGCTAGAAAAAAATACTATCCTTACCACAAAGATGTTTTTGATAAATTAATTAGCGATATTCAACACTTTGAAAAAAAAACTATTGAAAAAACTGATTTAATAAAATTAGTAACTAAACAAAACTTAAATGAATGCAAAATATTAATCAAAGAATTAAATTCTATTCTTGAAATAGACAAAAGTTTATTTATAAAAATAGATAGTAATTATTCTCATAATGAAGAACTTTTTAATATGAATAAAAAAGAATATAATAGCTTTCTTCTGGAAATAAAATCATGTAATACATTTCAAGAAGCAACAGAAATTATTCTAGATAATCTAAAGGATAATTATAAACATAAATTAAATAATCCAAAATTGATAAAAATACTTACGAGTATAAAAGAAAATTATTAAAAGAAAATCAATAAGAAATAAAAAAATAATTCCAGAAATTATCTAGATAAAAGTGAAGCCTGAACACTATTTAACTTCATAAAAACAAAAAGAAGTAAACAAAAAGACAATAAAGATGATCCGCCATAACTTATAAATGGCAATGGTATTCCTATAACAGGAAACATTCCCAAAGTCATTGCTATATTTATCATATAATGAAATGTTAAAACTGAAAAAATAGAATAACCAAAAACTCTGGCAAATATGTCTTTTTGATTTTCAGCTAACTGAACAATTCTAATTAAAAGTAAGCTGTATAAAAATATTAAAAACAAAGAGCCAACAAACCCAAATTCTTCACCAACTACTGAAAAAATAAAATCTGTACTTTGCTCTGGAACAAAATCTAATCTAGTTTGCGTTCCATTCAAAAATCCTTTTCCAAAAAAACCACCTGAACCTATAGCAATTTTTGATTGCGTTATGTTCCATCCAGCACCTAAAGGATCCGCACCAGGATTTATTAAAGATTCAATTCTATTTTTCTGATAAGGTTTTAATACATCATTTAATATAACTCCTTGTCCATTAATTACAATCATAGTAAAAACATAAATAACGAAAAGATTAACGAAGTTTCGAGGATTTTTTTTAGATAAGCCAATAGCAATTAAAAAACATACAGAAAATACTATGTATAAAGTATTAGGATCAAAAATTAACCCTAATAAAAATATTACTACAACGCCTACAATAAAAAGGATTAAATAAAGAGACATCCCTTCACGAAAAAAAACTAAAAAAAATGATGAAAACACCAAAGCTGTACCAAAATCACCTTGAATCAAAATCAATAATGAAGGTAATACAATAACTATAGAAACATACATCAAATTTTTTAAAGATTTTAAATTTAAATTATATGAATCAAAAATTTTTGCTAGCAATAGTGCTGTTGAAAATTTAGAAAATTCTGATGGTTGAAATCTAAAACCAAAAACAGAAAACCAAGATTTGGATCCAGATACTTCAACTCCTACAAAAAAAACAGCTATCAAAAGAAGAATGGAAAAAATATATAGAGGTACGGCTAAATTATAAATAAATCTATGCTCTAAAAAAAAGACTGAAAGTAAAATTACAAAAGAAAATATTATCCAAATTAATTGTTTAAATGCTTCATTATTAAAACTAAAAAAAACAACATCATCTTGAATTTGTGTAGAAAAAATTGAAATAAAACCAATAAATACTAAAATTAAAAAAATAATAGTAATCAGAGGATCTATTGAAAATATATTATTCTGTATCTTCCTCATCTATAAAATCTCCTAATAAAACATAGTCCTCTAACCATTTTCTTTTAATACCATTATTTATATAATACTCAACTGCTAAACTAGCTATAGATACAGCAGCACGACCTCCCTGTCCAGCGTTTTCAATATATGATGAAATTGCAATTTTTGGTTTTTCTTTCGGTGCAAATCCAATAAAACCAGAGTGATCATAACCATGAGGATTTTGCACAGTACTAGTTTTCCCACATAAAATTATATCATTCATATATCCCCTACGAGCAGAACCTAACTTCACTGCATCTTCCATAGCGTCAATAATATAATTATAATGATTTATATCTATATCCGTATTGATTCTTGTTTGATTTATAACTTTTTTACCATCAATTTCAATAGCAATTTTTGGCGTATAATAAATTCCCCTGTTGGCAATAATGGCAGCTAAATTAGCCATCTGAAGAGGTGTTACTAATAATTCTCCTTGCCCTATACTTAAAGAATATATATTAGAAAACTTCCATCTATTCCTTCCATATAGGTCATCATAGTAATTATAAGATGGAACAAAACCAGAACTTAATATTGGCATATCTATATTAAGTCTTGATCCTAATCCAAAAATTTTTACATAATTATTCCACTCTATTAAACCCAATCTAGAGTCCACATAAGTATTACTATCCTTTTTTCTATTTATAATTTTTCGAAATAATTTAAAAAAATAATTGTTTGATGATTTAATAATTGCTTGTTTTAAATCATAATACCCAATAGGTGCTAAATCTCCAATATTAGAATGATCAATAAAAATTTTATCATTATAATTAACCAAATTCTTTTGAAGCCCAATTAATGACTGTATCAGTTTAAACATTGAACCTGGAGGGTAAGTTGCCATTAGAGCTCTGTTAAATATAGGCTTTAGACTGTCATTTTGTAAAGTCAAATAATTTTTTGAATAATCTCTTCCTGTCAAAAAATTTAAATCGAAATCAGGTGAAGATGCCATTGCCAAAACATTACCAGTAGATGGCTCAATAGCTACTACACTACCAACTTTATTAATTAATAATTTTTCTATATAAATCTGAAGATCAGAATCAATAGATAATTTTATTTTTTTCCCATTTAAAACTAAAGAATCATTTAGTGCATTATTATAACTGCCAACAGACTGACCTTTTACATCATAAACTTTCAACTCATAACCCTTTGTTCCTCTCAATGATTTTTCATAATATTTTTCAATCCCCCCTATCCCTATTAAATCTCCAATTTTATAATAATTTATTGAGTCATTTATTAATTGCTGAGAATTTATTTCTCCCACATGCCCCAAAAGATGTGTCAACTGAGGCTTAGGATAATATCTGATAGGCTTTGCCACATGATAAATCCCTTTAAAATTAGAAAATTGATTTTGCATATATGCAAACTCTTGATGTGTAATGCCACTATAAAAAATAGAAGGCTTATGTTTAGAATATTTTTTTGCTTTATTAATTATTTCATGAAATTTATCAAGAGATAAATTAAATGTTTTTAAAAATTGAGATGTATCTGAAATTATTAATTGATTAGGAATAATATAAAAATCATATACAGGCTGATTTTCAACTATAATCTTATCATTTGCATCAACAATAATACCCCTAGAAGGAAAAACGGTTTCCAAATGCAAAATATTATTAGCTGATAATTGTTGTGAAGAAGTATCATAAATTTGTAAAAAAAATAATCTTGAAATAAATAATAATGAGACAATTAAAATAAATAGTTTAAAAAAAATCGTTCTATTTCCATTCATTTTTCAAATCCAATTTTAAAAATAAATACTGTATTAATATCATAAAAACATAAGTAGAAATACTTGAAAAAAGTAATATAAAAAAAGCATTTAATGTAAAAAAAGCATTTGATTCAAATATTAGTAATAATATATAATAGAGCATTACTATTGGAAAAGAAAAATTAAAGAATTTAAAAGATCCTAAATTAAAAATTGACATTAAAGAAATTTCTTCAGCTTTGTCTTCTCCAATTATTTTTAAAACCCATGAATTTTTAAAATAAAGTATTATTATACTAATAAAAGAGTATAATCCTAAAGAATCATTAAAAACATCAACAATTAAACCTAACAAAAAACCTATGACTAAAGTTATTATAGAATCTTTATAATATGGATAAAGTATTAAAACCAAAACATAAGGAGCCAACAAAACATAATCAAAAAAAAGTATTTTGTTTAAAACAAAAACTTGCATGAACATTAGTAAAGAAAATAATAGAATATTATTCTTCATCATTATTTTTTAATTCTAATAAAACTTTTTCTTCTTTTTTTGTATCTACTATAATATATACATATGATAAATTATGAAAGCTTTGAAATAATTCAATATCAATATCATAAAAATTAGAATTAATGTTTTTATTTATATGTTTTATTATTCCTATTCCTATTCCTTTTGGATATATAGTATTGAAAGAAGAAGTAATAACAGAATCTCCTTCATTAAGATTAATATGCTTTGGTATATATAAAAGCTTAGCTTTGTTTGGATTTTTTGCATCCCAATTTAAGGAAGAAAGTGTGTTTGTGCTTTTTATTAATGTAGAAACATAATATGATGTATTTAATAAAGAGATTAAAGTAGAAAAATTATCAGAAATATATTGAACTTTTCCAACTATTCCTTTGGATGAAATAACTCCCATTCCTACTTCAACTCCATCCTCACTACCTTTATCTAAGGTAATATAATTTTCATTTTTATTTATAGAATTATTAATAACATTAGCAGAAATCAATCTATACCTAACATTTAATGTATCAGCATTTGATTTTTTATTGGATTCATAATATAAAATTTGTGCAAACAAATCATTATTTTCATCCAAAATTTTTATGTTTTGTGATTTTAATTCAAAATAATTAATAAAAGAATTTCTTAAAGAAAATATTGTGCCTGATATATAATTTGAAGAATTAAAATAATAAGATTTTAAAAATACATTATTATTGAATAAGAAAAAAAAAGAAAATAAAACCAAAATCCAAAAAGAAATAGAGTATTTATATAAACCTAAAATTCTAAGTAGGTTGCGCATAGTAAACTAAGACATTAAAACAGCACGAAACCCATCAATATCATTTAATGCAATTCCTGTTCCTTTAACTACAGCTCTTAAGGGTTCTTCCGCAATATGAATAGGAAGCTTTGTTTTTACTGATAATCTTTTATCTAAACCACGCAATAAAGCTCCCCCACCTGTAAGGTATATACCATTATCATAGATATCTGCTGAAAGTTCTGGAGGAGAACTTTCCAAAGCTTTTAAAACTGCTTCCTCAATTTTTGCTATAGACTTATCCATAGCAAAAGCTATTTCTGAATATGTGATTTTAATAACTTTAGGTATACCCGAAACTAAATCTCTACCTCTAATATCCAAATCATCTGGTGGATCTTTAAGCTCTGTCATAGCTGATCCCACTTCAATTTTTATTTTTTCAGCAGATCTTTCACCAATTAATAAATTATGTTGCCTTTTCATATAATCAAGAATGTCATCTGAAAAACTATCTCCTGCAATACGAAGAGATTGATTAGTTACTATTCCTGAAAGAGCAATAATTGCAATTTCTGTTGTTCCACCTCCAATATCAACAACCATATATCCTACAGGTCTATCTATTTTTATACCTATACCTATTGCTGCTGCAATCGGTTCATGAATCATATAAACCTCTTTGGCACCAGCATGTTCAGCAGAATCTCTAACTGCTCTTTTTTCAACCTCAGTAATGCCTGAAGGAATACAAATTACCATTCTATGAGAGACAGGAAAAAATTTTTTTCCACCATCAATCATTTTAATCATTCCTCTAATCATGTGTTCAGCTGCATGAAAATCAGCAATAACACCATCTTTTAATGGCCTAATTGTTTTAATGTTTTCATGAGTTTTTTCATGCATTTGCATAGCTTCTGATCCAATGGCCAAAACTTTATTTGTCGTTCTATCAATTGCAATTATTGATGGTTCATCAACGACAACAGATCCCTTACTAGCTATTAGAGTGTTTGCTGTCCCCAAATCAATAGCCAAATCATTATTGAAATAATCAAAAAATCCCATACTTTAAATTTAAATAAATTAGAGAAAGAAAATATTTAATAAATTTTTTTTACAAAAATAAGAAAATATAACTTATTGTTCTATTAATGATAGAAATGTCTTATTCCTGAAAAAATCATAGAAATATTATTTTTATCACACATTTCTATTGAAAGATTATCTTTTATAGAACCCCCTGGTTGAATTATAGAACTTATGCCTGATTTAGCAGCAATTTCTACACAATCTGGAAAAGGAAAAAATGCATCTGAGGCCATAACAGATCCTTTAATAGAAAAACCGAATCTTCTGGCTTTATCAATAGCAAAATTTAAGGCATCAATTCTTGATGTTTGTCCAACACCACTAGATATCATCTGTAAATTTTTTACTAAAACAATAGAATTAGATTTAGAATGTTTTACAACTTTATTAGCAAATTCTAAATCTTTTAATTCCCTTTTTGAGGGTATCATTTTAGTTACTCTATCCCAATTAGAATCATCATTCTTTATATTATCAACATCTTGTTCCAATCTTCCATTAAGAATGAACTTATAACTTCTTTCTTTTTTAATTGTTCGTTTTTGAACAAGAATTATTCGATTTTTTTTTGATTTTAATATAGTTAAAGCTTTTTCTTGATAGCTAGGTGCAATAATTATTTCAAAAAAAAGAGTATTCATTTTCTTAGCAGACAAAATATCTACTTCTTTATTAGAAATTAAAACTCCACCAAAAGCAGATAATGAATCTGCAGAAAAAGCCAAATTATAAGATGAAACAACATCAAGTGCTGATCCTATTCCACAAGCATTATTATGTTTTATAATAGCAAATGTTGTATCTGTAAACTCAGCTATTAATTTAATTGCAGAATCAACATCTAATAAATTATTATATGAAAGATCTTTTCCGTGTAACTGACTAAAAACATCATTTATATTGCCTTTAAAAACAGCGCTCTGATGTGGATTTTCACCATATCTAAGAATTTTTGAATTTTCATTTTCAAAAGATTCATTAAAATAATTACTTATATCTTTATCGTATTCTGTAACTAACTTAAAAGCTTTAGAGGCATAACTTTTTCTAAGTTCTTCATTTGTGATAAAATTATTTGACTCTAAATCTTCTAATAATTTAATGTATTGGTTTCTTGAAGAAACTACTAATACATCATCATAATTTTTTGCTGCAGCACGAATGAGAGATACTCCCCCAATATCAATGTTTTCGATTATTTCATTCTTATCTTTTATCTTTATAACTGTTTCTTTAAAAGGATATAGATCAACAATAACCAAATTAATTTTAGGTATATCATGAGTTTTTTGATCTATAAGGTCTTGTTTATTAGAACTTCTTGAGAGAATAGATCCAAAAATTTTAGGATGAAGTGTTTTAACTCTTCCACCAAGGATTGAAGGATAACCAGTTAAAGATTCAACAGATTTTACTGGAATATCTAAATTTTCTATAAACTTTTTAGTTCCACCAGTAGAATAAATGGGTATTCCTTTTCGAAAAAGAGCCATACAAACCTCAGAAATTCCCTCTTTATTAAACACAGAAATTAAAGCAGATTCTATTTTCAATTTTTTCATCCTCAAAAGTAATATTATAATTTATTTAAAATGTATTTTTCAATAATTTGAGGAAAAAATTTATACTCTAATTCATGAATTCTAGAACTCAAACTTTCCAATGTTTCATCTGAATTAATAGAAATGGATTTTTGAAAAATTATTTTTCCCTTATCATATTCTTCATTAACAAGATGAATAGTTATTCCTGAACTATTATCCCCTGATTTAAGAACGGAATTATGTACATTATCTCCGTAATATCCCTTGCCTCCATAATGTGGTAATAATGCTGGATGAATGTTTATAATTCTATTTTTATAATGTCTAACAAGATTTAATGGAATAAGATTCATAAATCCAGCAAGTACAATGTGAGTGGTTGAAGTCTTTTTTAAGTAATTATGTAAACTTCCATCTTTCAATTCAGCATTGGATATAATTTTTGTTGATACTTTATATTTATGTGCTCTCTCCAAAACAAAAGCATCTTTGTTATTACAAACAACCAATGTAATTTTAATGCTATTATTACCCATAAAATATTTAATAATATTTTCAACATTTGAGCCATTACCGGAAGCAAATAATGTAACATTATGTACCATTTACAATTAACGTTTAATTCTAAAGAGGGATAAAAATAAGCCAAATAATAAAACAAAAAATCCTATCCATAATAAATTAATAAGAGGTTTTCGAACTGCTTCAATTATTACCCAATTTTTTTGAGTTGTTTGAAACGTTATCTTAAAACTTTGAGAATCAGGAATAATTTCAGACAAATAAATTTTAATTCCTAAGTCATCAATTATATCAGGAATTAG
>Ga0315334_10000695_pt1 | contig 20401 bp, 11 predicted proteins | sample M150034915metaG_FD_205555 | JGI IMG/M metagenome (GOLD analysis project Ga0315334, IMG submission 205555) | Ammonia-oxidizing marine archaeal communities from Monterey Bay, California, United States - M1 500m 34915 | ecosystem: Environmental > Aquatic > Marine > Intertidal zone | place: USA... | reverse complement strand
ATGCCCATGACCGTCAGCCATTGTGCAGTCAGGGCCTTTCATGTGGGCATCGTGTCGTTCACCGATCACCATCCACATGCAGTTAGTTCCCTCGTCCCCTGTGATAGTGAGTGTGCTGCCCTCAAACTCCCACTCCACCACCTTGCCGGACGCTGACACCATGCTCCAAGGCGTACAGTTCAGCCCCTCCCATGTACCCGGAGTCATGTCGAACTCCGTATCCATGTCAATCACCATCGGTGCCACCCCTAACTTTGCAGTACCACGATAGATCAGATCAGCCTGCGGTCCTTCTATAAAGGAATGTCTAAGCCGCTTGCCCTGCACGGTTGGGTGTTCGATATCGAAACTACCTGACCCTTTGCTAAGGGTGCCGTGCACCCAGCAGTCATACAGCATGTCCACCCGATTGGTGGGATCCCCATAGAGAACCATCTTCAGATCGAAGGGTGGCTGCACACCCGCTACTGCGTTCGGGTTGTCATACCAATAGTAATTCCGCCCAACGTAACTGTGATAACCCTCAAGGTTATCGTTCTTGGCTAAGGTGATAGCCGCTTCCGAGGTCGTGATACCAGTCGTAGGGTTGTTATAGACATCGGTGTGATCGATGATGCCGAACTGAACATGGGTCCGACCCGGTTCTGTCGGATGGTCCGCATACTCAGTCATATACATTCGGGTGCGGTAATCATGGGTCTGCACCAGTGATCCACCGTAAAGTGTCAACGAACTATACGGCCCGTTCACGCCGCCGACGGGATCTCCGTATAGGACCATCCCTACATCTCGGTTCTGATCTACACCACCCGCCCCAAAAGCAATGACCGGGTACTCACCCGCGCCGTGACCAGCCTGACCGCGTGTAGCAACCTCAACATAGGTATCGCCATAGGTGCCTGTGGTGCCACGCCAACGAGTTTTCCCACCAACCCCGATGTATTGGTGGGGCCGACGAGGCGCAGAGTAATCGAAGGAAGGGAAGTACCTCATCCTGTGCTACTAAACGCCGTCGGTGAGAGGTACTGGTCCTTCCCTGTCTGCACTGTAATCAAGGTAACAGTGAGGATACCGGCAGGCCACTTGTCTCGCCTACCTTGAGTGGGTTCCTCAACAGAAGCAACTGCTTGCTGGTCGCTGGCTGTCCACTGGGTGAGGGAACCCTGTTCGTAGGCGACACCAGATACATAGACGTTCTTTGTTTCATCACCCATGATAAACAACGCAAGGTCACGCTTCTCTAACAGATCCTTTATGTACGCATACTCAGAGTAGATGTCCTGATACACCTCACGCCTCTCGTACTCGGTGCGTTCAGTCAGGATGATGGGCAACTGGATGATTTCAGCAACGAACGGCATGGGTATAGCCCGTGTCGTCCACCGGTACAGCGTGGGTGTGGAGGTACCCGGCCCTGTCAACGTGAGGGAAGGGACGATGAACTCTCCTTGCACCGGGTTCATACCGGTGCCACCCGCTGACTCGGGGATCTGGTCGGCTATCGCTCTGACTCCGGGCGTTTCACTACCCACCAAGTCAGAGGTAATAGTCTTGGTGCCGGGGGTAGCCTTGTCATCGGCAACTGTGAGAGCCACTGACTCGCCAGTCAGTAGTGTGCTGTGTCTGATATCGACAGACACAACTGACTTCAGTTCAGTGATACCCCACCTGAAGCGCCCTTCAGAAAGTGTGCCGGTCTTCACATAGTTTGTAATCGATTCCCGCCATGACCCACAGTTCTCTGGTTCGGCTGCGTCATACACACCGAACAGCCGTGTGTCTACACCCCCGTATCTGACAGTGATGAGTGATGTGATTGGTCCTTGTACCGGGCCGTAATCAACATACGGATGCCCAGCCTCACCAGCATTAGGATCTCTTGGCCCTGCGTCACCAGCCATCAGGTCGCTGGCATAGGCAGGCACCATCTCCTGTGTGAACTCCTTCATACTCAGACGGCCCAGCCCTGTATGGTTGGAGTCGAAGTTGGACCATGAGAACCAGATGAACTCGGCCTGCTCCTCCAAGTGGGTGACACCGCCTGCGATATCGATTCGTGGCCCGTAGGTCAGGTGGCCTTCACCGATGATCTTCGCCAATCGGATGCCCTTGTTGGTACCGATGATTATGTACCCGCCGTACTCGGCTATCGTGTTGACAGTCTCACCGTTAGGTAGTTCCGTTGCGATAATCGGTACGTCAAGTGACGCTGTTGAGTTGTTGATCCCGATGTAGAAGATCCTGCCTCGGGTGCCTTGGTTGCCAGCAGCGTAGATACCAACCGGGCAGCCAAGCACCTCAACCCACTCGTCTACCTGCTCAAAGGAACTACCAGCAATGTCGTGATCGGTACTCGGGACCTCAGGGTTGGCGACACTGCCAGCAAGGTGAGTGAGCCTCGCTCCTACTGCACCAATCAGGTACCCGTTCGCTACCCATAGCCCGTCTATGTCTGCGATAGTCCATACTCCGGGCAGCGGCAGCGCGTTCGTAGCCACCTCCGCACCCTCAAAGATAGCCTTGACGCTGGTATTGTCAGCGTAGAAGAGGTGCGTGCCGTTGCTTGTCACCGCTGTCGCTACGGTATTAAACGAACTATCCACATCTACGTTGTCACCAGTTACCGCATTAAACTGGTTGCCCCCATCCGTAGAATACCCAAGGATTGACTTGGCAATAGTCGTCCCACCGGGGTATTCAGTAATAATCGAATACACACCCTTGGTGTCACCGTCGTCCTTAGTGCCAGCAGTTTCAAACCAATACTGGAAAGAAAGAACCGCCTCAGGAGTAGGGTTGTATGTGTCCGCTACCGTGCGATGTAACTTCAACTCACCCTTAGTCCACGGATCTATACCCAAACTGGTGTGGTACTCACGCAGTGTGGACTCCATCATGTCAGCGTCCGGCTGACCAGCACCCAACTCCCAGTCACTACGGGTCCGCTTCCACACACCAGCCTGATTCAATGACTGCTCACCCGGCTGACCCTGCGTGTCATACCCCTGCCGGATGGGGTCAATAGTGGCTCTGGCTAGGCGCGATAGATCAATGTTATATTTACGGTCACCCAGCCGGATAGGGAGAGCGTCCCGTACAGAATCATGGAGAGCCATGACTAACGAACAGTCGTCGGGAACACAGAAGAAGTTACGGCACCCGTCCGCACACCCCACTTCGACATCAGACGACGAGCCTCTTCACTTACCCGACGATCATATCGCCCCTGTAATACCATTGAGTACCTTGCGCGATCACCGGCAGCAACGGCTGCATCATTCCGACTATCCCCTTGACTATGTAGATCAAGACGAAGAGATTCCTCTCCTAGAACTAGAGTCGCTGCTGCTCCTAGTGCTGGAATATCTTGCAACTCAACCGGCATTCGTACAGTACCTTCAAGAGTCGTGTCCGGGGCTAGCGTCTCAGTTACGAATGGATGAGCATACGTCACCTGAGCAGTGACCGCCTTCTCAATCCCCTCCTGCCGTATCACCTCGTAGTCACCCTGATACTCCTGCACCTTGATGTTGAACCTAATCAACCTGTCCTCTCCGCTGCGGGCAGTACGAGTAGCGGATAGAATCTGAGTGAACTCATAAGGAAACGGTGTCGTTACCGACTGCTGAGTAGTAGAGAACGAAACATCCACAGTGTCTACTGCATACAGATTGTTAGGCATAGCACGCATGGAGTCACGCACCGCCTCTAGTATCTGATGCTCAGTGAACCGTGGCTCAACCTCAATGATGGCGGTGGTAGACCAGCCGACCAAGCCAGTATCCGGGGTACTACCGTCAACGCCTCGTATGACATCAATGGTCAACCCGTTGCGTGACCTGACATACATAGTTTCAGGTGGGTTGGTGCCGTCACCGACAGAGATGTAAGACCCAGCCCGGATGCCATCAGTCTTATGTTCTAAGTTGAGAGTTGTAGCGGTGCTACCACTAGTAAAGTTGTTTAGTTCCGTGCGCGTATTGCTATTAAGCAATCGCTTAGTACGAACAACAATGTCGTGGACGGTCGCCATATCCCAATCCTAGTGGGTAGTGAGGGACGGGGCTAGACCCCGCCCCCCACTAATCCACTTCGGTGAAGGTTTAGACCGATCCGTAACCAGCGCCAGCGCCAGTGTAATCGGTAAGTGTGGTGTATTTCGCCATGAACTGTTCGGCCTTCACCTGAAGACCTTCTTCACAAACGATATGCACCGAGTCGCTGTCGCCTGTCTTTGCGAGGGCTTCAACGATAAGTGGCTGGATCACCCGACGCTGGACGTTATCCTTCACGATAACGAAGGCATCGCCCTTGTCAATCCACCGGTTCCGCACGATCTGTGTCTCACCAAACTCGTGGAACACAGAGGTAACGGGCACCCGGCCACGACGCGGATCGTCAATGACGGTACGCACGCGGCTGGTATCCGAGATGGCATTCAACGTAGCCAGCGAAGTGGGGTTAGCCATCACAACGTCAGGCACCCCTCCGATGTTGTACGTTGTCTGCATCAAGGTTTCCAGTGAAGCCAATGTCAGGGAAGTAGACGTAGAGTCAACGTTGGTAGTAATGAACGAGTCCAAACTACCACTTGACCTACGCTTGGTTGATGTGTCGTCACGCGGCTGACCGTACAGATAAGCCTGCTCACGCATGAGGACGTTCTCAACGGTCCTGCCATACAACTGCTTGGCAAACTCGTCGCTCACGCCATACCGGCTGATCTGCTGTTCTGTCCGCGTCATGTCAACCTTGGTCGGGCCGAAAATCTGCGTGTTACCGCTACGGATTGTGCGGTCAGCCGAACGGGCTGGACCCGCATCGGAACCTTCAATCAAAGCACTACCGACACAGATAACAGTGTCAGCATTTGCTCCATGAGCGGTAGCCAACTGTCCAGCATGGTTAACCCACTCACCGACAGTTAGAACGCCGGTTGTGTTGTTAACATCACTGCACAAAAGGACAGTACCGGTTGCAGCATGACTCCGATCCAAAGTAGTTAGCAGGTCACCGACCTGAAACTTGTATGAATCGGCTGCTGTTACCGTGAAGGTGGTTAGGGACGTACCCGTCGCGCTGTTCCCCGCCGAAATATTTGCGCGCGGCAGCAACAACTGTTCGTCCATCCACTTCCATGATGTCTGATCCACACTGGAACTGCTGAGCAACTGTCGCCCGTCCGTTCCGATGCCATTCAGAAATGGTGAATCGATGGGTGAGATCATAAAGATGGCCTCATCCATACTGATCTTAACGCCGACGGCTAAGTCATACGAAGTGACTCGCCCCGGATAGCCTACGATAGCCATAGTTACACGCTCCTAAAGAGAGTTAAGTGGGTCGGTTCTTGTTCTCCCGTATGGCCCGCTCGTACTTAGTGCGATTGTCGGCAAACTCTTTGACACCAATCTTGCTACCGTCAGCATGTAGGTACGGAACAAACGATCCGTCTGGCCTCTCACTACCTGCCAGTCCCTTCTCCCAGACCGGGTTGGCCTGAGGTGGTGGAACCTTATTCATCCTGCTAGGTGCAGCGGCAGCCGATAAGGCTGGCGCTTGGAGTATCCGCTTAACAGTCTCACCGCATTCCTGACAAACTGTGTCAGGATCATCGGATATCAACTGTGTCCGCTCGTACTGCTCCGAGCATTCAGAACAACGATAGACGTATGTAGGCATTATCAGCCAGAGATAACCCTCGGGTCGGGCTTGTCCCCACCCGCTGCTTCCAACACCGTATGGATAAACCGGGATGCGGCGTCTTCTTTCGCACGACCCGCATTCAGCATCTCCGTGAACTCACGGTGCCCTTGATCGTATGGGCTTTCTGTCTGATTCTCAGGTGGAATAGCATCTCCGGCAAGTTCCTGCCTCTGCTGTGCTACCTGTGTATCGATAGCATCCACAGTTTCAGCCGGTGGCGTTACTGCCCCCGGTACCAACTCCGACCACTCCGCTTGGATGGCTTCTGTTACCAGTTCCCCATCGTAAGCCTTGTATAAGAGTTGACCTGCCTTCGTGTCTGTATCTACCCCTGCCTTTAGAAACGCCATCTCGCGTTTCATAGCATCTAGTTCCTGCGTGGCTTTCTTGCCGCGATCAGCAGCATCACGCAGTTCCTTGATACTTCCGGGTTCCTGAGTAGCCATGATGTCTCTCCTTAACCGAGTCGCACATAGTCGGAGGGACTATGCGGGGTGACTTGTCCAACGTCACCGGGCGTCAGCCGGTACCGTCTCCACTTATTACTCATCGGGGGCGTGGGCGATCCCAATGGCGATAGCACTCACCGGCCCATACGGGGCGCACAGCGGCCAACGTGAAAGTTATTATACTACCCTGCTGGGTGGTTGGCAATAAAATCTGCGTATGCCTCAGGACTATTTAGAAGGATAGTCACGCCTGCTGGTGTGTCCTGCTTACCTACTGTCATGCTGATCGTGCCAACAAGCGCGCCTATAGCGACGAGCAGAGCGGTGATCCCCGCTATGAGTTTCGTTACCTTACTCACTTGCCGTAGTTCTTAGGCCGGTTCATATATGGCGCCAAGTCATTCAGAGAAGGGGCGCGCTTTTTCTCTGGTTTACTGGGACGCCCGTAGTCTTTCTTGTTCTTACGGGTGGCCCGCCCGAACCCCTTGGCTACCATCCAACTCTTAAGTGCCTGACTGTAGTCCAAGGGCAGGGTGCGGTTAGCCATTACGATGCTGCCGATGCCGATCCGTCACCATACTTGGAGGCGATCAGACCCTTGATAAGACTGAGTGCCGCTGTAGCACCAGCCAACCCGGCAGCCTTAGCGTTGCCGATGTCACCACCGACCATAAAGATACCGAGGAATGCCTGAATAAAGGTAGCGATTACTCGCTCAAGAACATCCTTAGTAAACACTCTTCACCTTCTTCCCTGTTTTCTTAGCGTGCTTTTTCGCAGCAGCCTTACCCTTCTTAGTGTAAGCAAACTTCTTGTTGCCGACCTTAGGCATTGGCTGCCCCAAATCCAGTTCGTGTGCCAACAACCATAGCACCCCCTCCGCCCCTGAACTTTGCGCTACGTTCTGCTGCCCGCCGGGTAAGAGTCTCACTTAAATCAGCATCCATATCGAACGCTGCCTCCACCCCGTGCTTATCGTAGTCAAGGTCTACCTTCTCATTCAATGTTTCCGAGAATAACATCTCGCTCTCTTTCAACTCAGCGAACCTGTTCCACTGTTCCGCCTGTGACAGACCCAGATTGGAGACTGACTGGGCAAGATCCTCATCCCAACCCTGCTCTAGTCCAGCGACCATCGTGCCCCAGCCACTCGTACGGGCGGTGCTGATGTCATCCTGTACCTGTGCCCATGAGTCGGTAGGGTCAAGGAATGTTTCCATTGCGATAGTCGTACCGTATTCCTCACCGAAGTAATCAGTAAATGCATCCCGCACTTCTTGCGGCATGTTATACATGACCTGCTCCGCTACGTTCAACCGCTCGGTCACCTCATCACCACTAACATCATTTAGAAACAGATCAGTAATCAGGGTATTGAAAGACGCCCCGTCCTTCACCACCCCTACCCGCTTGAGTTCCTTGGAGACATGCTTCTCAAGGGCAATGTATTCACCGGGGGTAGGTATGTTCCGGTCACCGTCAGCCATCTGCGCTATCCCCGGAAACCTGTCAATGAATGCCTGACTGTCGTACATGCCGATGAGTAGGCGCTCCGCTGACATCGATGGATCATTAGCCATCTGTGTCTTGGCCCAGTTCCACAACGAATCAATGGTTTGCTTATCTAAACCTGCCCCACGCAGCCCAGCGAAGAACGCATTCTGCATCATCTGCGCTGTATCCGGGCCATCATCGTCGTCGTCGTCATCGGTGCTGACCCTTAGGCCCTGTGAGGTAACACCGAAGGTGGATTGATGGACGTTGCCCTGCTGTTGCCAAGTACCGGCGATGTCCCCACCGGCCTGCATGCGCCTCGTACCAGAGTATTCACCGTCCTTCAGCGTTGCCGATGTAGACGCAGCATGTGTCGCCGCCTCAAAACTAGTTCCCCTGAACACACCATCATCTTCAAAGGCTGTATCCCCAATCCGGTACTTAAGGATGTCGGCACGGATCTGTTCAGCCGCAAGCCAACGGTCCTCACTCGTCGCCCCGCTTTCAATCGCACCTCGCCAACGATCAATGTCCCCACCAGTGATCGCCACACCTTCCATCGTCCCTGACTGCACATCTGTCAGAGACGCACGGTCAAGCGTCTGGTTCAACAACTGCAACGGAGACATGGCATCCGTTATGTCACCCAGATGCCTCTGGACTAGCGCCTCAAGAGCCTCACTCATTAGTAGTCGCTCCTAAACATCGAAGCCGCACCCTGAATGAACTGGTTCATTGGGTTCTGGAACTGTTTGGAATGTTGGAACCGATCAAGGTTAGTGCGCGCCAACGCCCGCATCTCCTGCCTTGTCCTGAATCGTTTAACTCCATCTTCTTCTACCTGATAGTTATCCATCAGCCACTCGTCGTCTTTACGGTAACTGTTATCTTCCCATACATCGATAGCACCAGCGTACAACGGAGCAATAAAGTTAGTGATGGTGCTGCTGTCCTCCGCACCGGCCTGACCCATGCCGTCGATCTCGTCAGCCGTCAGGCCCCACTCCGAATAGGCTTGGTTAGCAATCGTTGACATGACTTGAGTCTCGTTAAGACCTGTCTCCGATTTGATATTCAGCGCCCAGTCTCGCACGGTGGTATTCGACATCGCAGCCAACGCATCGATGTCGGTCATCTGTGAATCAGCATAGGCACGGAGTCGCTTCTCTATGTCCGCGATACTGCCCACACCCAACGGTTGCTCAAAGGTACCGGATCGGATGTGGTCTATCAGAAGGTTTTCAACCACCTGTCTAGCCTGATTGGGCCAACCTTCAGCGCCCTGAGGGTGTAGGTGAGCAGCAGCGCCACCCTCTGCCATCAACCGAAAGGCGATCTGGCTTTCCATAGTCTCAGTTAGAACATCTTCGATGCCTAGATCCTCGGCAGTAGACCTGATGATCTCAATGGAGTCTGACCAAATCTTGTTCCAGTTGCCTGTACCACTGTAGGCAGTCCAATCAGCACCATGATAACCGGGCATAAGAACATCCGAGCCATCGATACCACCCGGACCACCTTGCGTGTACCACATCTCTGTCATCGACAGGAAGTTATTGGTCTTATCGTTCCACCAAGATTGGGCGTACAGCCCATTCTCAGCGTGGTTGTAGAAATCATGCAGCAGATCCGCGTCGCTATAGCGGGGGTCATCCGGCCCTCCGGTAGCCGCAGAGTTCTTATTAAATATCTCTACCCATTTATCCAACCAGTTATCAATAACGGCTACACCTTCGGAGTTCTTGTAGTCGTCCCCCCAGAATGTCAACCATCCCTCGGGAAGCATCCCAGAACTGGGTGTGTAGGTATCGAAAGCCCCTTCGTTCATCGACGCTGAGCCGAACCAATCGTCAACAGCATCGTAGATAGCCCAATCAGACCTGTTCTCAGCGGTGTTAGATTCCAGCCCACCCATGAAATCTTCTATTGAGCCACCCGGTATCCAGTTCGTTGGGTTACTTTCATCCGGGCCGTATCCATTGGTGAACCGCCAATACATATGGCGCATCAATAGATCCCGCTCGCCCTCAGTGAGATCCCACTCTGTTACCCGGTCCACCCACTCCCCGGTGCCTCTAATAGCAGTAGAAAAATCTTCTGGAACGAAGTAGCCCGGATCTCCCCAATCGGTCACCGTGGCTGGATGCCCGGATTCCGCAGGCGCCGGTCCACCGGAATATCCCTCCGCTATTGGTGCTTCGGTACCCGCAGTCCAAGCACCGATCACCTCGGCCAGCCGGTATTGACCGTTATGGATAGCCTCGGCCCATTCCATGAGGCCCTGTTCGGTTACGAACTTATTGGGGAATCCCGTCCCCAGAATCTCACGGATTGCCTCTATCGACAGTGCTTGATCTCCGACCCCATGAGTCATCGTGCACCTCCGAAGTACCCAGATGTCGCCATCTTCTGCAAGTGTTCACGGGTCCACTCTTCGCCCTCGCGCGGCTTAAGGCTATTGTCTGATGGCCTACGCCAGTAGTTCCCATCGATCACCACGCCGTACCTACCTGCCGCTGCCAAAGCATTCTGGTAATCAGCATCGCTGCGATACCCAACGATCATCGCATCGCCGTTCTCAATCTCCCTACGCATATCGTTGGAGAATATCTCATGGCCGTTGTGACCTTTCTGAGAAAGATCCCTACTGACACCCTTTAGCAACTCTGGATCTCCCCCACCGACAAGGGGCACAGTGCCCTCGCCCAACTGGGTATTCAGTTCATGCGCCTGCTGGCGGAATCCATCACCCAATCCATCTAGTACCTCGTTGTTGGTGCTGCGACCTGCCTTCTCCAACGCACCCATCGTGACTGCTGTGGCCTTAGCCATCCATTCCAGATGCTCTGGGTAGTCCCTGATCCATGACCACCAACCGTCGTTGTTCTCAGCGTGCAAAGCAAGCATGCCGTGTACCGGCTGTGGTTGCGGGGTACCCCTAAGGCTGTCCTCCAAGGTAGTCTCTTGTGAGAATAGGGGTGCCAAGTAGTCTGCTGCACCTAGCAGCCCCAAGCCACCTAGGCTGTAAGCGCCGCTACCGGGGCCGGGGGCCTCGGGATCGACAGTACCGGCGATGCCCTTTCCATCAAGAGCATCCCATATAGTATCCGGGTGGCCATCGAACCTCATGGGTGTCATGTCACCGGCTTCAGGTGACGCTAGCAGCCTGCTGTATTCCTCCATCTGATGAACGCCAAGTAGTTCGTTTAACGCTGCGGGTGTGGTGTAGCCCTCGTCCCCTGCTCGCATATCGTTAGGCGTGACCTCTTCCAACTCATAGACTTTCAACTGTGGTGGGCCTTGACCCGCCAAGCCAGCATCGTCACCCGGCAGCAGGGTGCCTTCACGCATAGCCATGTATTGATCTATGGCTTCACCAGCAGCCTTCAACTCGTCAGTCCCATACCGGAACAGGGGATGATCGTGTTCCATAGGTACCCATCCACCGACTGCTTCACCGGCATCGTTGTATCCTGCGAACTCCCATTGGTTATCGAACCGTGTCTTTCTAAACCAGTGACGGTCCTTGCCGTACGCGCCTAGCCCGTCGAACGGAACCCAGTTGCCCTCGCCACCGCCACCGCCAGTGTTGATAAGATCCTCGTCACCGAGTCGGTTGCCTGCACCTGTCCGCCTATAGAACGGCTGCATGGTTCCTTCAGGCATTTCAACTATGATGATGTCACGAACACGCCCGTCCGTGTTCTTGACACGAAGTATGTCAGAGATGCGAATGTCGCCCGGATGCACTTGGGTAAACGGACGCATGCTGCCAGCACCACCGAACGTCCCTATGGCATGCCTTAATTCTGGTGCCGCCTTCCCCACTGTGGTCGTAAAGTGTTCCCAGTTGTCCTCCATGCCCTCAATAGGAGCCACTGTTTTATCCGGCTTGGTGTAGCCGTACCCTGTGGCAGCCCGGTCCTCCCTGAATTTTGTATATGCAGCCTGTATTACATCTTCAGGTATGTCCCCTTCCATCTCTATGATATTGGTTGTATGGGCATAGGGGTTGCGACCGGGCACACTTTCAAAGAACGGTGCCTCCATCGCACTTGGTTTGTATTCATATAGTGCGTTGAACAGATAGGCGTGGGCAATGTCGTCATCGCTGTATTGGTTGATCTTGCCCATTGCCCAATGGTTGCCAGCCCATCCTTCTTCGCCGGGGAGTTCACGGCCAAGCGCCATTTGCATACGTCCTCGTCGCGCGCTCTCAATGAACCGCTGGGCAGGATCAATGTATACATCGAACATCTCCCCAAACCCATAGCCTGCCTTGATATAGGCATCAGGATCGGTACGAGATATCGACGGGACTATATGCGACTCGCCTTCGTGATTAGTTGACACAACCGTGAAGCCTCGGCTCCGATATGTATTGACCAGTTTCGCCTGTGCTGCCTCAACCGACGCTTCGACACGCACACCGTTCGCAACCAGACGCTCCACCACCTTGTCTAGTTCACGCATGGCTTCCCTGAAGCCCGGAGTCGCGTGTCGTTGACCCGGCTCCAACAGGTTTTCACCCACATTCTGCCATGAAACAGTTACAGCACCCGGCTGCGTGTCCCCGTAGTGCTGGAATGTGAACTCAATCTCACCCACCCGAATATCAATGTCTCTGTATTCAGGTCCGAATGGCTTCAACTGCTCCATCGGATCGAAGTCATCCATCACACTTCTCACACGATCCTTGAACGTCCCCGGCGGGTAACTCAGTCTCTCTGATCGCAACCCACTGAGTTGATTACGCACATCATCTACCTGATCGAACAACCCCTGCTGAAGAGGATCAACACCTTCTAGTTGACCGGCGGGGTAAGTCAACTGGTGCTGTAAGTCCTGAGCAGCACCTTCTGAAATAACACCAGCGTTCAGCGCCTCATCGATATCCGCTGGGGTTACCTCACGCACCGGTTTGTTCTGTAGGTCAGCGATATCTTTGAGAGTCATCCCCTCGTACGCTATGTCCCTGCGAGCCACCCCATCGATATGGGTTACACCAAGGAAGTCAAGGATCTGTTCATCATTTACTTCCGGCCACCACGGCCCACCATCCCCCGGCCAACCCGGTCCTCCGCCAGTATGCCCAACACCTTCAGGCAACATCGACTCTGGGATCGTATTCAAATCTCCTATTGTCAGATTCTCATAATCTACAATACCCTCAAGTGGCTCACCGGGAGGTGTCGTGGGGTAGTCCCCTAAGGGACCGGGACCGGGCTGATCCACATCATCGGTATCTATCCAGTCTCCCATATCTTCTTCAAAGAGATCGTCCGGCTCACCAGTATCATGTACGGATGGATCATCTGGCAGCATGTCTTCGTCAGCAACGGCGGCGTGGAGATCGATCACCTCTGCTAGTTCATCATCAGTCAACTGGCTCTCATCTACCAAAGATTCACGCCACGATGAATCATCAGATCCTTGTGACCAGTTCCTCCGGGGTCGATCCAACCATTCAATGTATTCCGGTGTATACAGTTCACGCCGGAGTGCATCGTATTCATGCCACCTTGCAATGATCTCCTCAGGGGGCCTGAGATCATCTAGCATCAAAGCAATCTCGGAAACTAGTTCATCGTCTAGTTGCTGGATTGTTTCTCTATCTGCTTCAGGGATCGCAGCGAACAACTGTTCGCCCTCTTCATCAAGGCGACGCTGAAGGTTGCTTGATACCCAAGGTGGATCACCACCATGCATATCGGGACCACCCAAGCCATCGGTTTCATCAGCCCAGTTGTACGGTGGTGGTGGACCGCCCTCTCCGCCACCCTCTAGCACCTTCAGTTCGGGGGCCTTCGCAGCATTATTGAAATGCGGATCAAAGAAGTCACCCCACTTCCCGAACTTCGCCAGCATTGAGGCTGGCAGCACATCGTTCCCTTTAGCCATGAGCCTGAATAGACGGCTCAACGCATGGCCCCCTACCCTCTGACCGGTTGGGCCAGCGAGGGAACCAAGACCTATTTCAAGCGCCCACTCCAATCCACGGTTCGGAACTGGATCGTAGATTTGTTCATAGGAATGTCCCCCACTTCTCAAGAACGCATTGGAGAATGGCTGCTCACGGGAGGGAGCATTCGGATGGTTCCCTAGATAACGACCGGCAGGCTTCGGAGCCTCATACTCCGGTACTTCCATTGGCCTAACCGACCACCCGCCCTGCTGGTTTTGGTACTGCTCGGTCATCTCCCTTCCCTGCCTGTATGTAAACCAGTTATTCGGGCGGTAAGCCCCACCTGTGTACGGTGAGGAATCGGGATCCAGCGGGTTCCCTATAAAGAACTCTGGCGCCTCGGCTGGTTGTAGCACACCTTCCCGCATCACGGGATAAGCAGGAACATCCCATGCATAGGCAAGTTCTTCTTGTGTGACACCAAACTGATTGACTAACAAATCAACAACCTGCTGTCTGTTAAGACCAAACTGTCCCAAGAACTCATTGGCCTTAGCGTCCAACGCCGCCGATTCCTCAGGCACCAATGTCGCATCGCGGGCACTGATCTTGCTACCCAACCCCATCTCTTTCCCACCTACCAGTGAGACACCGCCAACCACTGCGTAACGATGTGCTTCCCTAAGTGCCTCTAAATAGAACACCGGGAGTCCGGTGGGGTTGTTTGCTGCCCTAGGATTGACAAAGGTAGCCGTAACGGGAGTAGTCATAATGTTGACACCTTCCCCTCGTAATCCCAGCCAGCACCCGGATTCAGATAGCCACCCAAGAAGTCACCAAGGATCTTCAATGGTCCCTCTGTCGGCCACTCAGTAACCGCGCCGGTAGGCTGTGCGTCACCCGGTGGCCGTGACGCTGGTGTGCCCGGAGGGGCACCCCAATCATCCGGCCCAGCGTTCAAGGTGGAATCACCCTCAGGGATCTCACCGTACTCCGGTCCTCGCTCATACGGCCAATCAGATGGTACGCGCGGCCAGAACGGGGCGTGAGGAGAATGGGGCCGTGTCTCTGGTCCCTTCGGTGGCGGAGGCCATGTCCAACTGCCCGTCGGGCGTGGTTCGTGTGGGCGTCTGGGGCGGTCCCGATCAGGTACCGTAGTGGTAGGTGGTGGCACGGTAGTAGTAGGTGGTGGCACAGTAGTAGTAGGTGGTATGTCTGTGATCGGGGGCGGTGCCGTAACCTCAGGTGGTGGCATAGTAGTGGTGGTTGTGGTAGTAGGCACCGTGGTCGTAGGTACCAAGCCCGTCACATCTTCTACCTGCTGTTCCTCAGGATGGTACATGCTGCCGATCAAAGCGTTGAATGCAATGGGATCCCTATTCTTACAGCGGCCCATGAAATCGTTATACCGATCAATGTCCTTGTCAGCGACGTAACCCAACAGGAACATAACGTCCTCCACCCACTGAGTCATCCCCTCGTAGGTTGGCTGATACCCACCCTTGGTAGGTGCCTGTGCCTTGGGATGATCGGAGGGCTTCCGTGACTCCCTGATCCAATCAAGGATATAACTTATCGAATGCTGGGTGGGATCGATCATACGTTCCTCACCCTCAACGTGTTCAAACTCCTCCGGCGGCTATCCACTGAGTCCATCAGGCGTCGGAAGTCGGGAGCGTTGCCTCCAACAAGGTCCATCGATTCTGCCAGCCTGTCATCCAGAGTAGCAACCAACGGCGATTCTGCTGGGTTAGCACCGTGTGCGCGTAACGCGCTATCTACCATGCGCCTGTAATCCGCATCGCTATACCCACGTTCAGCAGCAGTCCGCTGACCGATGGTGTGGGCGTAAGTCATCAGTCCCTTACGGATAGCCTCAGGATCATTGAAGATACCCTCGGCTGTCATATGGTTAGAAATAAACTTCAGAAGATTAGAAGTAACTACATCCTTTTCAGCAGCGTGTAGTGAATCCACATCGCTCGGATCCCAGTTCTCCCTGAAGTTATCAAGCCGCCCTGCCCCACGCCCCAACAACGCTTCCTCCGTTGGACTCAACGCACCCACCCGGCTGGCATACTTCAAGAAGGCACCATCAGTATTCTTACCACCGAAGAAAATCTGCTCACCCCAGTTGCTATCTCCGTAGAAGTCAGCCATCAAAGCGTCCACTATCTGCCGCTCCTCTGCACCACCTCCCCGCCCGAAATACTCTTCCCGGTCCTGTGAACCCAACTCATTTATCATTTGCTGAATGGTGGTTTCCAATTCCTTGACACCCTGCTCGTTGATAAGACGATGTGGGTTGGCTTCGATTCTGTCCTGAATCTTCTGTGATATCCGGCTGATAGTGTTCTTCTCAATCTCCCTCGCCTGATTCCCCTGACGCTCACCAGTGGTGACATTGCGACTAATCAATCGCTGCAACACGCTGTCCATGTAGGGAGTGGCGTCAGCCGCCAGTTCACCTTCCGGTACCTTCAATGCCGTATTGATGATGTCCACTTGGAACATTTGCAATGCGTCAACAGTCAGGTCAGCCATACCATGCATGCCGACAACATCTAGTTTGCCCCACTCAAAGCCATCTTCAGGGACCAGCACCCCCCATGCAAACAACTCCTGTTGGATCTGTTCAAGAACAGCGGAGTAACCCTGCCCATCCCTAGTGTTCTCCCACAACTTATCCATATACTTGTAGGCATCCATCGGGCCGATCTTGCCACCAGAGAACAGATCGTTGACTGATGTGATATCCCCGTAGGGCGTACCATCAAACGATGTTATGAACCCAACCATCCCCCCCTCTTCCTCAAGGTTGGGACCAACCAACATCGACTGATTCGTCTTGACGAGTTCATCTGCGTACGCTTCGATGGCAGCATTCAGCGTCCCACCTAGAATGTCTGCCGCTGCCCCACCACCAAATGCCTCATCGACATCGATAAGCAGGGTGGAGCCATCACCGTACCCGCCAAACTGTCGCATCAGTTCAGCGAACACCGCAGGGTCATCTTCGGCAGTATCGGGAGTCTCTGGTTTCTTTCCATCGACAACACCGGACATGAAGACTGACCAGTTCTCAGCAACGTTTTGTTGAACTATCTCAAGTAGAGCGGGGATGTTGCGCCAGTCAGCCCGCAGATAATCAGTTAGTTGTCCCCTGCCCTTGGCGCTAGTGAGCGACAGGACATTGGCCTTGGGCTTGGATGTGTCGCCTTGGAATGCAGGGCTGACCTTGCCGTCCGCCTCATAGATAGACGACCTGCCGATACCGGCACCTTCACGGGAAGCGGTCATAACACCACTTTCCCTAAGCCAGTTAATGAACTTGACGAACGCTGACTCGCCAGTCATCCGTTCAAAGTGCAGAGCCTTGAGGGCTGTGTTCCCGGCGCCCTCTGCTACATCGTCCCCGCCCCCGGTAGAGGCTGGCATTAACTCCTGCGCCTTCTGGGCTACCCGGTCTTCTATCGATACTTCTTCTTCTACCTGTGGCGCGAACTCGCCTTCTCGTGTAACAAGATCCTTGAGAGTAGTTGCTATATGCCTGCCTTCTGATGCGTAGGGGAGACGCCACCAGCCTTCAGGCTCATTGATCCTATTCCCCTCTTCATCCTTCTCGCCGTACCCTGTGAATACTGTGTCTATGGCCTGACCGATGTCACCAAAGAACTCACCGATCTCATCTGGGACATCCCAAAATTCATCAGCCGCGCTAGGAGTAAGGCTGCTGATTAATTCTTCTTCGGGCTGCTCTACAAAGAGGTCGGTCATATCACACTCATGTCGATGTGAACCAACCCAGCCTGATGTTTCGCAATCCAACTCTCCCCGATAATAGGCAGGAACACACTGTAATATAGTTCATTTAACCACGGCTTGTTACGGACGAACTCCTGCATTATCCGGTGGTACTGGAAGCGGAGGGCATCACGCCTAGCCCGTGCCTCAGGGTCAGTGTGGCCCTTGAGGACATCCATCTTGTCGGAGAACCCAACGATGGTAGCCATCGCATCCAGAATCTCTTTCCGGTGCAGTCCCTCAGGTACCAGTTCTGGTGAACTGACAAGCAACCTGAACTCGTTGACAGTCTCATCTCGCTTGAGGCGGGCGGTACCAGTGGTGATCTGATTTACAAATACAGGGTGCTGCAACTGGAATGACGCATACCAGATGTCCCACTTGTCATCCAACTCGGTGGTGTCCATGTTGTTGGCACGCATCGCATTCTTCTGTGTCATGTAAGTCATACGCCGCTTGCTGTAAACGGGATAGGCGATATTGAAATACAACTCAGACAAGAACTCTTCCGGGGTGTCCAACTTGCGTAGCCCCATGTTCAACTGACGTTGCTTAACCTCTGCTACATATTCATCATCTTCTACATCAAACTTGCGGGGCATGAAGAACGCCGACGACATGGTGAAGTCACGGGCGAAGCCGTCGTTAGCCACCAGCCAACGGTTAGCCTCCTGTGTAGTCTCCAACACAGCAAACGGAATCTTGGTATGACCAGAAGTCCTGAACGGTGAGTGCACCACCGGGTCGAACTTCTCTCCGGTACGGGCCTCCACGTTCTTCACCCACTGTGGATATGCATCCTCATAGGGCATCCCCATCTCCAACAACTCATGGAACTCTTGGTTCCATTCCCACTTCTCATGCAAAGTAAGATCAGCCAAGTTCCCAGTAGCAGGACCGAAGAACCATGACATCGCCTGCAACAACTGGTACTGGCGGGCCATCTCATCTACATCCTCTAGGAACGCCTCCCGATACAGCGCCGGGTTGGAGTGCGATGCAATCTCCTGCTCTGTGGGGATGGAGCCATTCATCGCCATGAACTTGAGTATGTCGATCTTCGCCTTGGCGCGGGCCTCACCATTCGGGCCGTCAATGCCTATCAATGAGAACGCCCTGACAACCAGCGCAGGAGCCACCGATGACCACGCTGCCTCAAAGACTCTGTTCGCTCGTGATCCGACACCTGTATCTAGTTTGCTTACTCCGGGGTATCGGCCACCGACAAGGTTGTGTTCAAACATCTGTCGGATCTCAGGGTCACGACCTGAAGCAAAGTTGATTGGTGCAGCAAGTAGCGGGCCAAGGCCCGGTCGCCCGATTGAATCCAGATCGTAACCGGGAATCACATGGATGTTCATTGCGATACCCATGCCGGGACGCACCACATGACCAAGGTCACCACCGAAGACGCTGTTGACAATGGGAGTCTTGTCGGCTATCGACAGCATGTATTGGGTAGCGACCTCGCTGCCGGGGATAACGATCTTCTTCTCTCCGAACTGATCCTCCTGAACGATGCCGCTGTATACCCCGGCGTTCATTGTCAGGTGGAGGTTGCGGAACATCAGCGGGTTGTGCTTCAGGCTGCGTCCGATACGACGTAGGAAGTTATCTTCAGCAAACCAGAACGGTACGACTGTGCCAACCATCTGCTGAAACTGTGAACGGATGCGGTGGTCATCGATGTAGGCGCTGGTCAGGGTCATGGCCCGACGGACGGATATGTCACGATGAGCCTCAACCATTACCTTGCGGTGCAGCGCCCAACCGAAGAACTCGTTCTGCAACCGATGATGTTCTTGAAGTACCTCGTTTACTGTCTTGACTTTCACATTGTGGTATCTGGACCGCACCAGCATGAGATCGATTGCTTCTGGTGTCAGATCGTCCATGAGGCGGCTGACCCGCTCCAACACCTCCACAACATCAGCGGGTGTATCACCTTCTGCGATGATCGCCTCTATCGCATGCATGGCACCAAGCGGGCTTCTTGATTCAATAGCAGCAGCCAACTGGGAGGCCGGGGCCTCCGGGTTTGCCTGAGCCAGCGGCCAATCAAAGTCGATGAACCCCTCTAGTTCATCAATCACAAACTGACGGTCTGCATCGAAGTGCCCTGTCTGACGCCAACCGAACTCAGTCTGTTCTCCTAACGCATCACGGAGCCTGTGATTGTACGGCTTCTTCACCCATACGGCATGGCCCCCCATAGCCTGAGACATACCCTGCCATTCGCGCACCTCCAACATGGGCCGGTGATAGATACGTCGCACCCCCTCTGTCTGCGGCTTGGCTATAGCCAAATAATGTTGGAACAACGGTTCACGAACCATCGCACCAATCATCGGGTTGACTACCCCGTCAAACCAATTGCGTAGAATCGTCGTCCACGCCTTGCTGATCTTCTCCCCTACCCTGCCACCCTCTTCGGTGACCGGCATAAACGCGAGGATATTCTTGGGAGCGTTGGGCCACCATCTAGCCCTGTTCGCATAGGCGTCAACTCGCGCGACGCTGACCTCATGGGGCTGTAGTACCTCACGGATCCACGGATGGAAGACCTCATCGTAGGCTTGCCTGCTACCTGTGCCAATCAGGTCATCCAATTCAAATGAGTTGAGATAGGCCATTTCCTCGGCAATGTTATGAAGATCATTCCCTGCCGTGTATTGCTCCTCCATCAACTCGTAGTCAAGGAACCAATCATCGCTAGGTTCTTCACCGTGTCTGATTACAACAAACTCACCGCTTGTCGGACTCCTGTAGTAGCGGGTCAGATAGGTTTCCGGTGTGCCGTCTATCATCGGTACCATCGTCAAGCCGCCGGGTCGTGGGTGCACCAGATGTTGACCAGCGATCCCGATCACATTCTCGTAGCGCAGCCCGTCAGGTCCGAAGTCCCGTGCCGTAGTAGCACCGTCCGTGCCCCACCCATAGTAGGAGTTCATAAACTCGCCACCCAAGGAGGTAGCCATATGCTCATGTGCAGTCGTTGATCCAACCACATTTCTGACATTGGTTATCTCAAGTTCGGCTGGCC
>Ga0315334_10000694_pt1 | contig 20420 bp, 14 predicted proteins | sample M150034915metaG_FD_205555 | JGI IMG/M metagenome (GOLD analysis project Ga0315334, IMG submission 205555) | Ammonia-oxidizing marine archaeal communities from Monterey Bay, California, United States - M1 500m 34915 | ecosystem: Environmental > Aquatic > Marine > Intertidal zone | place: USA... | reverse complement strand
CTGGAACGGCTTATACTCGCTCTATCGGCTGATCCGGCAACGATTCGAGAAAAAATCGACCGTAGGACTTGGTATGGATCCTTGGATCCAGGACCACAACCATCCCCTCATCCGTTGCCGTGCGTATCAGGCGACCAAAGCCCTGCCGAAATTTAATCACCGCTTCGGGCAGTTGATATTCGGCAAATGGATTCCCCCCACGCAACCGGATTTCGTCCAACCGGGCTTCAAGAAGTGGGTGGTCGGGAACCGCGAAGGGCAATTTGGTAATGATCACGTTCGTCAGCGCTTCACCAGGAACATCAACTCCCTGCCAGAAACTATCAGTACCAAAAAGAACGCCACGGCGATTCTTTCGAAAGGATTCCAACAACTGCGTGCGGTTCTGTTTTCCTGCCTGACTGTAAAGCTGCAGTTTCTGTTCCGCCAGCCAACCAACCAGTGCATCGGCAGACCGCCGCAGCAAATCGTAACTTGTAAACAGGACAAAAGCGTGGCCATCACTTTGCGTCACAAATCGCTTGATTTGTTCCGGGATGGCACGCTCAAATTGCTGGCGTTCGCGGGACGGGTCGGGCAGATCAGCCACGACCACAAGTTTCGCCTGCAGTTGGTAATCGAACGGACTTCCCACACGCACAGACATCCCACCCGAAAGGCCGATCCGTGACCGATAAAAAGCGAAATTGTCATCGGCCCCGGTCGCCAGCGTAGCACTGGTCATGACCACACTTCGGATCATTTCGCTTTGAAACAGTTCCTTGCGAAGTGTTTCACCAACATGAATCGGAGAGGCAGCCAATGTCACTCGATCAAGTCCACGCCTCGATCCCGTCCGCTCGACCCAATAAACGGAGCGTTCCAATTCCTGAGCAAGCCATTGCCTCAATCCACCGGCCAAAACCATCATTCGATCAAAGGCCGATTCAAAATCCTTGCGATCCGATTCGTTTTTCTGGGCATCCGCTTGACGACGCAGAGCAAGCGCCAATTCTTCCATCAGCTTGCTAAGGGCGTTTTCAACGATCCCCGCCTGTTCAACCCGCCCATTTTTTCGGCCCGATGATTCCCACCAGTCAAGCACATCTGCGAACAGATTGGTGGCCGCAAAACGGCACTGTTCTACTTTTTGCTGCAAACCTTTGAGATCCTTCTCAACCAGCAACCCTTTCTGGGTTCGGTCGTTGTACAACCGATCAAACAAATAATTGAATTGACCACTGGTAAGGCGGATACCCAGATGATCACTCGCGACCGCTTCAATCGTGTGACATTCATCCAGAATGACAGCATCGTAATCCGGTAGCACCGCCACACCCAAGCGTCGCAGGGCAATGTCACTGAACAACATGGCATGGTTAACAATCATCAACTGTGCATTCATCGCACGCCGACGAGCGCGAAAATAAAAACAGTCTTTGTGACTGGGACATACCTTTCCCAGGCAATTGCTGGTATCACTGGCAACTTCGTCCCAGACCAGAGAATCTGGTTTTAATGGAAGGCTGGCAAGCGAACCATCGCTCGTCTCTCTGGACCATTTCCGGATGGAACGCAATTGATCATGCTGCTGGTCTGTCGCCAGCAGGCTGGTGGCCTTGCCAAACGCACGCTCCATCCGCCGCAACGACAAATAATTACTGCGGCCTTTAACCAGCACAGCAGAAAACTCGCGTGGAATGACGCTGTTCAAGAGGGGAATGTCTTTAGCGACCAGTTGTTCCTGCAGACTGATAGTATGAGTCGAAATCAGAACTCTCGCTGGGCGCTGTCGCTGTGATTCTGACGACTGACCGCCCTCAGGCATCACTGGGTCGATCACCTGCGACTCTGTCGCGTGCAGAATGGCTGGCACAAGGTAGGCAAAACTCTTGCCGATACCGGTACCCGCCTCTGCCACCAAATGCTCTTGCTGCTGCAACGCCTCAGCAACACGCCGACCCATCGAGAGTTGTTGGTCACGGGGTTCGTAATGGGGCAAACGGCGGGAAATACTTCCACCGGGACCCAGAATGGAATCGACAGTGAGTTCGTCGCTCATCAAGTTATCTGTCGAAGCACAGGGGAACGTCTTTCGCATCTCAATCGCCCTTACAATACCACCTGACCGTCAACTCGAACATGACGCACGAAAGATCAACACATTTACTGTGTCGCCAGCTCGGTTTTGTGTAATAGTTTGATGACAGGCCTTCGATGGAAAAAATGATGAGTGAGTTTCGACAGCTATGCCCGTTCTGCAAACGAACGCTTGAACTCCCCGTCACAGCGATTGGTCAGGTGGCTCAATGCCCCGTCTGTAACACAACGTTCACCGCAGGCAAACAACCCGAAACCGCCGATCAGCCTGTCGCAGCACGAGAGATTCAAGCACCGGAAACCGAAATCGCCTCCGGCCCCTCACTCAAAGAATCCCAGGCTGAATCCCAGACCGATCTCAAAGTCGATCTGACAAGCACTGGGCTGGCAGAAGATTCGATTGCCGAAACAGCGACCGAACAAATAACTGAGGCTGCAATATCCACTGCGGTACCCACGACCCTGGATCCAGCGGGTAACGAATCAACGGCAGCAATCACCACGACCTCTCCCGTTAGCTCTGAATCGGATCAGACAAAGCTGCCTAAAACGGAACCGAATGAGACGCCAACCGAGAGCGTCCCTGCCGCCTCGTTTCCAGAATATCCCGAGGGCGTGAATCCTTTCAGCGTACCATTGTCCCAAGCTTCGCCCGGTTCTCAGTTCGAAACCCCCTACTTATCTCCTCTAGCAATCTCATCCGGGAATTTCGCACGTCCAGGTGAGGTGATCATTGTCAGCCAGTCGATCGGTGAGATCCTCAAAGCAACCGTGGCGATTCTCTTGAGCCGGGGAATCACTCTAATGGTATCTTTCCTGTGCATCTTATTTACCATTGCAGTCACGACAGTCATTGGCATGATCTGCATGGGGCTAATCAGCCCATTTGTCACTGTTGTTGCCAATGAGGCAGTCGTATTCAGCTTCAGCTTCTTCGTTACCACGCTGGCTGTCGTCGTCTCATGTCGCAACACGATTGCCATCGCGCGTAACACACCGAATCTGATGACGGCCTCGTTGCCAAAGTTCCGATCGGTTCTCCATACGTTGGTGCCGATCGTGCTGCTGTCGGTGGTCGCCAGTCTGTTCCGATGGACATTGTTCAGCGACTATCCGGCTGATTCATTAGTCCTGATCTTGACGGGCTACTGCGCCGTAGTCACCTGTGGTTGGCTGTGGAGTTCAATATTCCTTTGTTGTGACATGCAAAGTTCAGGCCCGGGTTCAGTTCTTGTCGCCTTGCGAATGCTGTACCACAACAAATTGACGACAGCACTGCTGATTTTGATCAGCACCCTGCTGACAACCTGCGGTGTAATTTCGTGCCCAATTCTCTTGTTAGTCACTCTGCCATTCACTCAGATGATGTTGGCAATTGCCTACCTGATGATGACCAATCAGCCGTTAGCTGATCCCAGGCATCCTATTGAAGCTGACTGAATTCACATCGTTCCAATGGAAAGTGCCTGAATCGGAATCGCTGGGAAACCGTTTCAGCACTCGAAACGAGGCTCGCGAAGTATTTCCGCTGTTGGCAGCACGTGACCAATCGCTGGGCCGCTATCCGATTGCTTTGGCAATCGCGTAGATTTCGGCAGCATCCAGGACCCGATCGTTGCTTTCGAAGAGTGATTGAATGGCCGCCCGGTGCGTCTTCATTTTCAGCCCGCCGACACCTACCGCTCCGTAGGCCACACCATTTCCCAGTGGCTTGGCTTTGTCCGTCACTTCGATCCCACCGATGCCAGCTGGTGGCACCGCATTCAAGTCGATGGCTACTTTGAGGTCGGTCATGCTTTGCACGGTAGTCTTGTCCACCAATTCAGCCCCCGCAGCACCACAGCCAACCACGATCTCGGCTTCCGCAAGAATTTTCCCCAGTCGGTGATCCCCATCGATGGCGAACGGCTTGATCGACGCCTGACCGGATTTCTCCATGATCTCATGGCAGGTCAGCGTGGCGCGTTCAAGCGAGCGGCTTGTCAAAGTCACATCAGCACCATCGGTCGCCAACAACTGCGATACCCGACGACCAACCGGACCTGTTCCTCCCAGCACAACTGCCCGGGCTCCTTGGATGGCAACGTGACGACCTGCGGCAACCACCGCAGCCGAGGCAGTCGTATTGCAGCCGTTCGCGTCCAGCATCAACGAGACCCGCACCGGTCCAAAAAAAGAGTCACGACAGACAGACAGCAATTGCTCCGCGACTTCCACGTCTGATCCTCCAATGAAGATCGCCGTGTGCCGCAAGTCATCACCACCACGTGTGAACATGGCACCGTGCACCAAGGGCACAACGCCAGTAACTTGCACACTTCCATACCGCAGCAAGTCATCGACACCAGCATCAATCGCAACCACCGAGTCAAAGGAACTAGGCTGCGGATCACTGTCCAATTGAATCAGGATACGTTTTGGCATTGCTGGCTCGCTGATTGAAAAAAGCTTCCCGGCAAATATCGCCGGAAAGCTTCTTGAAGAATGTGATGAATCCGACAGCTTTCTAGAAACCCTTGAACGGGTGAGCCGCTGAGTCTTTCTTCTCGACCATCTCGTCTGCGGTCGGTTTCCCGCCCATGGCGCTCACCAAAGATTGCTTGACCGCTTCGTAGTTGTAGTTGTAAATCTTTTCGTCATCTTCGGCTGCGGGGTGAATGAATACACCGCAAACACAAACCAGGTCTTCGGCTTGGTCCTTGGGGATGATTCCCTCACCCACCGCGTCAGCAGCCTGAGCGGGGCCGAACATTTGAACAACCTGCTTGAATCCTTTGATCGTGACCTTGGTGATCATGACAGTTGAAGGCTTGACCGCGAGGTTGGGCTCAAGAACAGCCAACAGATTCGTGTGACCCTCGCTCTGAGTGGACAAAGCGTTGGCGAACGCGACGCCCACGGGTCCATCTTTGCTGCCAATCATCAAGTCAATGTGTGCGACTTCGTTACCATCGCCGACCAGTGCTTCACCAACGTGGAATTGCATGAGGGGGCCTACTTTAAGGGAAATTGGAATGAGGAACCTGCCAGAACTGACCCGATCCCGCCATTTCAGCGGTCATAACAATCAGGCCAAATCCTTAGAGCAAGAGAAAAACAGCCCCAACCCGCTGCTGCTGGTATCCTGCGTTGCCGCAAACATGGCAAAATCGGGGAGGAATGTTTCTGTGCCGAAGAAATTAGCAAACCACACCAACGATGCAACCACCCGCGGAAACTAACTGGCCCACAAATCGGACCGAAATCCCCGGCAGGACGGTTGTATTGATTGGAGCTTCGATTCGATCAGCCGCCCAATCGGCAAAACTTGCCAGTTTTCGAGTCCTTGGCATCGACCAGTTTGGTGACATCGACACCCGCGAGGCTTGCGAACATTTCTGGGAACTCGATGAATTCTCATCGAATCCAGAGTTTCTGACGCATTGCAGGCGTTTTCCGGTCCTGACCGTGGGAGGGCTCAATTCCCATCGCAGTTTGGTCGAGTCGCTCGAGAAAAGTTGTGCTGCCTGGCCCTCTGCCCATCCGCCCTCTGCCCATCCGCCCTCTGCCCGCCGGTGGGAATCTCGCTGGGATGATCCGCAATGGCTGGCAGATCTGAGCCATGCTTGCGATCTGAAATTCCCAACCACCCTGCAGATGACCGACTCGGCTGATCGACCACTGTCCCTTGAAGGTGGACGCTGGCTGCGGAAATCCCGTAACTCGAGCGGTGGCCTTGGCGTCCGATGGAATACGGCATGTTTGCCAAACGCAACATCTCTGTTCAATAGAAATGAAATTCAGGAAACCGAATGCCGGAAACCGACAACCGTGGATGAGTCAGCTACCTCGGGTAACCATGATCCCAATGCTCCCCCACCCAACGCTGTGTTGCAGCGATGGATCGCTGGGCGCGTGCACGGGGCAACGCTCATCTGCAATGGAACAGACAGCCGCCTGCTGGGTGTATGCCGATCGTTGTTCACGCGTAAAAGTGGCCTGCCGTTTGTCTATCGTGGTTCGTTTGGCCCCGTTTCATTGCCGACCGATCTTACCAGTCGCTTGCAACGGCTTGGCAAACGCGTCGTTGCAGAGACTGGCTGGCGAGGACTACTGAATATCGATTTCTTGATCGACCGCCAAGGTGTTGCCTGGATCCTCGAACTCAATCCACGCTGGAGCGGTTCCAGCGAAGTGATCGAGCAATGGATGCTGGAAAGAAAGCAAACAACATCGCTGTTTGGAACAGTTGCCAGTGCAATCTGCGGGAACTCTCTGGAATCATTCGATCAGTGCTCCGCGATCCATCCATCGTCAGCCGGCCACCTCTATCTCAAGCGGATCATCTTTGCACGCAGGAAAGTGTGTTTTTCGCGACAACAATTGATGCCCATCATCAATCAGCATGACCAATTGTGCGATTATCCTCTGGACGGAAGCTGGATTCCAAAAGGGAATCCGATCTGCACTCTGGTGTCCCGAGTGCCTCGTACCGAATTCAATCTGCAAGCATCCTCGGGAGCACAAAAAAGCCCGGTGCTCACACACCGGGCTTCATTGCTTCGTCTACTTGAAACGCTTGAGCGCTGATTCCCCATTCCGCAGAATCGACGGAACGCTCGCTCAAACACGGCGATCCCTACTCACCCCGTTCGTCGGCATACGAGTTGATCCGAAACATTTCGAGATCCGAGACTTCATCGTTCAGATGCAGCGTGCCATCCTGATCGAACAGCAGTACCATCCCCGGTTCGGTCAAATTTTTGGTGATTTTGAGCGGCGTTCCACCATCGATGTCAACGATCGTCGTTGAACTGACCATTTCCACGTCGGGCAGTTTCTTAACCTCCATCGTGATCGGATCAACAACGTCAGCTTGCTCAGCTTTCCCACTGAGGACAGCACCTTCGAACAGCTCGACTCGCAGCGGAACCTTGGCATCTGCTGCAGGATCAAAGTAACAGGTCATCATGGTGGTTTTGGGGAGATCACGAACGTAAGGCACTTCCTTATTCGCGACCATCCACATGTTGACGGCACCACTCTTGACGGGCCCCGTGAAGTATTGCTCGGTACTGGGCAGACTGGTTGGCTCTGATGGCTCGCTCCACTCACTCCATTTCTTTGACATATCCGTTCTTTGATCAACCGTCTTTACGCTATCCATCATTCCCTGAATGCGGTTGGCAACGTCTGGGTCCAAGGTACTGAGTTGCGGTTGCATGGCAGCAAAGCGGGGAAAGTTAGGGTCATCGACTGCGTACCGAATGCTGTACACATAGCGGCGTCCCAACTGGGGACTCTTGTCGTCGTTGAGATTGTACATTTCCTTAGAGTAGAAATCGTAGAAACGCACCAACTTGTAGGTTGGCGGATCAGGATCGAGTCCACGTCCCATCATCGCCATACCCATGCCCATGCCCATGCCCATGCCTTCCATATCCGACATGTCCATCATGCCATCCATTCCACCCATCCCCATCATGTCAGACATGGATCCGCTACTGCTGTTTTCCTGACCTCCGGGAGCCTTCAATTCAATGTTTTCGTTGCCGTCTATTGTAAAGCTGTCCGCTTTTTTGCCTGCGCCGACCAGACTGTCCTGCTGTCTCTTGATGTCTGATCGAGACAACATTGGAACCATGGGGTGGGACGCAAAGCTTCGATAGTCATCCAAGAGCACCGGTGGCAGCCAAAGCGACAGGGCATCATCACGATAATCCTCCGGGACAATCTCTGGCGCAAAGCCAGCCCACTTTTTTGCAGCCAAAAGAGTTAGCAGTTTTCGATTCCAAATAAGTTCCACCCAATCCGCATCAACAAGCTCATCGACCGACTTGTCAGTGACGTCGGCGCGTCTTACCTGCATATCGCAGAACATGGGTGTATCTCGACCGGGCTTGTATCCTCGGCTATCGCTCAATGCCAATGAGTACTGATCGTAAATCTTCTTGAATGGGACAACTGCAGTACCCGCGATGAATCGCCCAAAGGTAGGGATGGGATACGTTTCCCCATTCAAGCTTGGTCGATAACCAAAATCGAATTTTCCATCAAACTTACGCGTGCTTCCTCCGGCTCCCGACTCTGCACCCATGTCGCCAAGGCCACCGCCCATCTGTTCCATCATTTCCTCCATGTCCTCCTCCATGCCCATCTCTTCCATGTCCTCGCCGTCACCAAAGTTGCGACTACGGCTTCGCCGCTCGCGTCTTTTAGGCTTTTTAACCTTCTCAACGGGGTCCGCACCTTCCAGTTCAAACAATGGATAAGATTCGTCCTTGTTGTCGGCTTGAATCGAAATCACCGAAGCAATGGAGTGCAAGACGAGGTGAGCCGGCGGCAGTAACAATGGATCCTTACGGCGAATAGTTTGGCCAGACACGCTGCTGGCAACCCATTTCTTGGGTGGCTCATAGGAACTCTGATCGACCGGTGTCGCTGACCTGACCGTGGCAGCAATAATGTCAAAATTAGAAATATTACCATTCTCAAGATGAAGGCTTAGTACTATTTCATTGTGATCCAGATCGATGTCCGACTTCACCTGACTGGCATCAGTCTTTAAATCCTCTGGATCATGGTCCGTGGTGAACATCGGCTGCTGAGAACCGCTGTAAATCAGGAAAACAGATACACCAATCACCACAACCAAGATCATTTTCTCAAAGTTGTAGACGAAAAAATTCTTGATCTTGTCAATGTCCATGCGAGTTTCCCTCTTTGAGAATCGAAACGACAGGTGCCGATTGAGCTGTGTTGATTGGGTGAAATAGACGTTGGAAAATTAAACCATAAATCTGCTACGACGGTGTTACAGGAAGGGTCGCTCCTGTGCCAGACCCGCCAGTCGCCACGGGAGGTGTTGTGCCGCCTGCGGGAGGTGTTGTGCCGCCTGCGGGAGGTGTTGTGCCGCCTGCGGGAGGTGTTGTGCCGCCTGCGGGAGGTGTTGTGCCGCCTGCGGGAGGTGTTGTTATCAGCGGGGTAGAATCGGTTTTTTGTTCCACTATTGTCCCGGGATTAACATCGAGCACAGTATTTTCAGTCACTTGTTCAACCCCCAGTTTCACTGGATCCGGTGGGTTATAAATGTAGATGATTCCATAAACTTCAACTGACATATCGAGTGGAAAATCAGAGTTATCCGCTGCACCGCCGAATGATGCTCCATCCATACCGCCTAGTCCTCCGCCTGGTCCTCCGCCTCCCATACTCATGTCGCTTCCCATATCCATTTCGTCTTCGCCTTCCATGCCTTCGCCTTCCATGCCACCCATGCCACCCATGCCACCCGATGATGCGGACTGTGGAAGTACTCGTACCTGATGGACTTCGACCATCAGGTCCGCACTGCCACAAACCGCCACAAGTTCGTGAACAGCTCGTTGGTTCATGTTCAATTTCATCATAACGGGAACACGTTTAGCAACCGCCAGCGGGGCATCATTCGGACTATTGCTTATTAAGGCTGCTCGCAAGGTAGATCCGGCGATGGGTTCATTAGCGGCGTTGTGATAACGGTTTTCGGCCGGATCAGACGATGCAGACGCTCCCCCCGCGGTTCCCATCATGTCACCCATGCCCATGTCCATGTCCATGTCCATGTCCATGTCCATATCCATGTCCATATCCATACCCATGTCTCCGCCGCCAGCACTTGCCGATTGCCCAGGCTCGGAGATATTTCCGGGGGTGGTGCTAACCGACTTGCCGATGGCAATTTGTGCAATCTCATGGATTTTGGCCTGATAGGGCTGCTCGGCGTCACCATTGACTTCACGAATGATTTCAAGCAACTGCCGAAGAATCCAAAGATTCTCCTGTGAATAGTAAATTTCAAGCGTTGTTGGCGTGTCACCACGCCATGGGAACAAGTCCCCCAACAACGCTGTTTGACTAGCACCGGACCATTTCACGAGGGATTCTTTGGTCACACCGGTGATACCGACATCTTCTGCGATTCCACCCGCACCCACTCCCGAACGACTCTGTCCCCCGCCCATGCCACCTAACATATCCATGGCATTGGACCGATCGAACGCGGCGGTCCATTCAGCATCGGCAACTCCTGCCAGTTTTGGCAACTGCTTGCTGATGTAATTCTTATACTGCTTGCGTAAGGTAGTCTCGAGTTCATCACTCTCTAAGGTTGGAAACTCGACGTAGTTCTCGATCGGAATCTTGCCCACGAATTCATCCAAGAATTCCTGATTGAACGTTTCCTGAGGCCAGACAAGGATATTCTTCTGGCGGTCATACAATTGCTGCCATGACTTCACCACCTCTCCCCGCCGATTGGTGATCAATTCGTTCATTTCTTCATGGGAGAGATCGTTGGGAATTTTCGACAGGTCATTACGGACATTGCTAACCTGGGTGTATGCCCCGTTGATTTTCGTTGTTTGCGACTTATTTGCGTTCACCAAGGTTGCGGTACTCATGTACCAGACGCCCAAGGAGACCAATAGAACCAACACGCTTGCGATCCAAAAACCGTACTTCCCAACGACGGCGAGTTGAGTTTTCAGCTGATCCATGACTTCTCTCTACTGGGGAGATTGCGATTATTTGAAAGAACGATTGGAAAAAGAAGTTATTAGGTTTCCGAGTTGAACATATCCTACTGTGCCGCAGCGTCGGCTTCAGCTTTTGCCATTGCCGCTGCTTCTGCGTCTTCGGCTGCTTTCGCTGCTCGAGCAGCGTCCTTTTCTTTGACCCGATCACTAAGTGGCTTTTCCTGCCAAACCATCTGGAAAACAAAATTAAGACGCGGCACTTGGAAGAACGGAACCTCATTTCCCGCCTTCGCATCGTCGGCATCGTCGGCATCGTCGGCATCGTCGGCATCGTCGGCATCAAACTGGGCGGCGGGATCATAGTCTGGGTTTGGAACCTGTATGAGTTGCGGATCGTTGTCATCCAGCAACAGCGGATAAGAGATTCCCATTTCCTTTAGCGTGAACGCTTCCTGGGTTCCATCTCCTCTGGGCAGCACGACCGACTGACTGTCAGGATTGTCCGGCAGGAAACTGCTGGTCATCACACGGCGGACATGGTTACTTCCAATCCGGCCACGATTCTCAAACACGTCCTTGTTGTAATCATGGTAGCACGTCAGTTCCAAAACCCAGCCCGGTCCCTCGGGACCTGTGTCAGCAGAGAGTACCGTATTATTGAGAGTTTTTTTTGTAACTCGGGCCCAGTTACGCATTTCTTCACGATAACGCTTTGCCAAGTCCTCCGTCCACCACTCCTTCAAGTCCGGATAGAACTTGGTGTCCAAGCGAGTGATGTGAATGTCCTCACGTTCATCCAACGGCACCTCTTCGCGGGTTGGTATTTTGCCGTCGATGAAACTCTTTCGTGGGATCGCATTGTTGACAGTTTTGATGATCTCCAGCCATTTCAAGCGTCTCTCCGCGTTGCCGGAAACCTCTTCACCCACAACGTTGAGATACTTGAGTTTGGCCGCCAGATCCGAATCAGTGCTTTCATGACCCGATCGATATTCAACCATTGAGTCGACTGCGCTGATGGGAGCGGACCACAAGTCTTGACGCGTGGTCGCCCAACTACGTTCCGTGAATGCGTAGTGTCCACTCATCCCAAGCAACAGGGCAGCCAGAACTGCAACGGTCCATGGTTTTTTGGCGCGAATCATTCGCTCGGTCAGGATCTCACGAGGCACCAAGCTGGTGTGAATCTGCGAGATGCCCAGCCCCTGCAAGCAGAGTCCGTAACAGACAGCAAACGTGGGCGAGTTGTCCCGGAACGCCGGGTTGGTCATCACGTCATCGCCGCTGAGCCGGTTGAAGCGATCGAGCACCTGAACCTCGAAACCAAGATTTTTCCCGAGGTAGGCAGCCAAACCGGGCATTTTGACCGTGTTACCGGTCAACAGCAAATCACCGATCTCAGCATTCTTGTCGATACTGCGGAAGAATCCAATGGAACGCTGAACCTCAGTAACCAGATCATTGAAGACAGGTCGCATCGTCTGGAAAATCAGCTTCGGATCGACGGCCTCACGAGCATTCCTTTTCAGATGCTCAGCTTTTGCGAACGTCAATTTGAGGTCTTTGGTCAATTGACGGGTGAAGTGATTACCACCAATCGGCATACTCCGCTGCCAAATCCGGAATCCGTTGGTAATGATCAGATCACTGGAATCTGTACCAATGGAAAGCAGGACGCTTGAGGCGGGCGGATTTTCAGGATCAAAGACATCGGCATCGAGTCGATCATTCATGCGGTCATAGGCGACCATGTTGTAAAGAGCCAACGGTGCCAACTGAACAACATCCACCTCGATGTCGGCATTATCAAATGGCATGAGTTGCCGGTACGCCTGTTCCCGCTTCATCGCGAACAGTCCCACCTCGCTCTCCAATGCATAGCCTTCCTCAACCATACTGCCCGGCATCACCTGAAAGTCCCAGATCACATCAGCCAGATCGAAGGGGATCTGTTGCCGCGCCTCATAACGAACAATGTCGGCAACTTTCTTGACTTCGACTGGCGGCGGTTTGAAGAACTTGGCCAATCCACTTTGGCCAGGAACGCTGATGCACACTTTTTCATTGATGGCATCGTTACGCTCCAGCAACTGTGAAATTGCATCTGAGACCAACTCTTCGGCATCGGCCTCGGGTTGGCTCAGGATTTTGGGAAATTCGATAAAATCGAATGCGTCAGCCACAATCTCGCCATCAACTAAGCTGCAACGCAGCGCTTTGAGTGCGGTTTGGCCAATCTCGATGCCCCAAACACTCTGAATTTTTGCCATAGGAAATCTGCAATTCTACAAATTACGGGAAAACAGGGTTCAATTTCTTCGATGATCTCTGGAAACGAGGCAGGCAACGGTTCCAGCCCGCGAAGCCAATTGGCCAGCGTTGAACAATCAGGAGTTATCGAAAAGGAAAAGTTCGTTGGACGCCCAGAGGACCGGAGTCCCCGTTACAGTTACAATCCGAAAACTGCACTCTTCATTCTACCGCGTATGATAAGAAATGGGAAAAATCTGAGGCGGGAACATGAAGGAAAATTGGTTTAAACACGGTATCAAACCATGTCCACCAAGGAAAACGGAATATTCGGGCAGTCAATCGACTTAAATAAACAGAAAAGTAATGACCTAGGAAAAGGGAATTAACGGGTGATCGCCACTCGTCGTCCTTTTCTTATCTAACTACACATTATCAATCCCCGCACGTCCAAGTCAAATTTAATTCTGCCATGCCCCTTTTTGACGAGTGCTGTGTCCTCATCCCTGTGTCGACCTTGGAGGACTTTCCCTCGGATTTATCCGATTATGACGCTCGTAGCCTGCTCGCTGCGTGGTCCGTGCTCTGGCATCCCCGGTTGCTGGCCCAAACCGAGCAGATTCCGGTTTGGTACCGGGCCGATGCACCTCCCGAGCCGCATGGGAAACGATTGTTTACCGCTCCCAACCCCAGTCTGAGTATGCTCCCGGACGGCTACCAGATTCGTGCGGATCAGAGTGAAGAGTCCTGCTGGGTGACCGGCGACAGCCGTCAGGAAATGTGCAACAAGCTGAAGTTGGAGCCATGCGAGCCGCTGACGGACGGTTCACGCACGGTGAGCGAAGACGATTTCTACGCTGCTGCCTATGCTTCTTTGCAGATCCAAGTGATGACCAGACGGCTGCGATACACCAGCAATCTGGACGAGATCCATTTACAAAACCGTCTGGTAACAGCCGCCAAGGCTTTTTTGGATGGCAAAGCCAGCGAAACCATCCAAGCATTGCACGATGTTTTCGATTCTTTGTCAGAAGAGCGCGATCACTACTTTTCCTCGGACCCCCACCTGATCGATCTGGTGCTGACAAGCGAATCGACGCTTCAACCTTTGTTGAAAATCATCGCGGAAGCGGCAGCAAGCATGCCCGATTCAGAACCATCGCAGGATCCAGCCGTGCAGACGGCACCGTTGAACATTCTGGTTGATGCCGGACTGTGTCAAACATTGGCTCAATCAACCGATCCCCGAGCTGAGACACTCAAGAGCCTGTTGGTTTCCGGAAAGTTGGGCTGGGCGGGCGGTGGGCCTGCCGAAGAAGTCTGTCTCGACGCCATGACATTGGCACAAGCCGAAACTGTCTTTGAAAATTCCTGCCGGCAGATTCAGCAGTCGATCGGAGTCAAACCGCCCGTGTATGGCCGGTTTGCTGGAACTACACCTGCTGATATCACCGCAACACTTGCGAGACTCGGCTACTGCGGCATGATTCCAATCGACTTTGCGGGCGGCCGTGGATTTGGCGACGAAGCCAAAGTCATCATGCCATCAGCAGCCGGTGATTTGGAAGCGTTGACCGCCAAACCAATCGATGCCTCCAGCGACGCCGCATTTTTGAACATGGGCGCGAAGCTTGGTGAAGCGATCGACAGCGGTGAAATCGCCACTGCCTTGCTGGTCCATTGGCCCGAACAAGCGTGCGACTCATTTGCCGACCTGCAACGGGTTGCGTCCTGGAGCTTATCTCTGGGTCGGTTCTGGAAATTAGATGACTATTTTCTTGAAGGCGAACACCCTTATCACAATGGAAATCTGTCCGCCGCATCTCCCGATGCTTCAGAGTGGCTGAATACACTGGTCGCCAGTGGAACCAGACAACCCATCGAGTCCACTGCAAAACAGTTCCGCGACCAGTTGCAAGCTGAAAAAGACAACCTGCTACTGGGGATGGCGAGTCTGACATCCGGTCAGACGGAAGACGCCGCATCGACCACCGTGGATGTGCCAGGCAACGCATTAGCCAAAGCGATGGGACTGATCGTCAGCGAAGAAGCAGAAGACAACGACCTGCTGTTGCTAAACCCTCATTCCAACGGCGTTCGAGTCAGAACAACGACAACGGAAAACCCACCCGCACCAGCCAAACACATTTTTGCGACATCAAGAGAAGGGTCTGTCACCGAAACCACCGTCGATGTACCTGCCTGCGGCTTTGTGGTGGTTCGCCCCTTTGCAAGAGGCAAAGCGTCGCAGGGCCGTTCGTTGGCAACACGACTTCGCAAGACACTGCTCGGTGGAGGAAAAAAGTCCATCGCCGAAGACCGGTTGCTACGTAATGAGTTCATGGAAATCACATTGAACGCTGATTCAGGAGGGATTTCCGGGATTTACAGCGGTGGCTCGCGCGGCAACCGATTTTCCATGCGGCTTGTCAGATCCAGCCCCTTGCCTGCTGGTTCCAAAGCAACCTCACCGGGAGATGACACGCAGATGCGCTGCACGGGGCAGCAAATTTTGACGTCGAACGCCGCGGTCGGCAGTATCGAGACAAGCGGAGAAATCATCGATGGAAGCAGTCAAGCCGTCCTGGCGCAGTTCACGCTGCGGTACACTCTTAATCGTGGTTCACGAACCCTGATGGTGTCCGGCAAAATTAACATTCTTCACGAACTTAGCGGTGAGCCATGGGACAACTACTACGCTCTTCGTGTTGCGGTAGCCGAGGATGGCGCAATCTGCCGAACGCTGCTGCGCGACAAAATCCATCGCCAAAAATCACGTCGACTGGTGTCACCACTGGGTGTGCTATTGGATGAATCAGAGCGACAAACTCTGGTTTGCAGTAATGGATCAGCATTCCACCGCAGAGTGGGCAACCGATTTCTCGACACGCTGGTGGCGGTACCGGGTGACACGCAAGCTTCCTTCAGCCTGCAATACGGAATCGATGTGCCCAATCCTGTCAACGCGGCCCGTGAACTGCTGACCGGGCCAGAACTGGTCGCTGTCAAAGCCTCTCAATCAGCAGCCGATATTGGTTGGCTGATGCATATGTCGCCTCGCGACTTGCTGGTTTCCAGCTTGCAAGTGGAACGACGCCGAGATGGTCGCCTCGCCGCTGTGGTTCGATTGATTCAAACACGCTCGCAACAATGCAACGCTTCGCTCCGATTCCTGAGGGACGTGGAAGCGGCATTCATTCTGACCGGTTTGCTGGAAGACCCCATCAATCATGTACTGCCAGCTAAAGAAGAAGCGAAAGACACCGAACAAGAAGAAGCCAAAATTGAAACGGACGTGACCAGTCTGCAACTCCTAAAATGCGAAGGTGACTCCGTCTCCCTGACCCTGCAAAGCCATGCCACCATCGAAATGCTGGTGATCTTTGCATCGGATGCCTCCTCCGCGTGAGGCCAACCAGCGACAGATCCGAACAGTTTGGATGGAATCCGATTTCTGCTACCGTGAAGCAATGGCGATAAGCGAACCACAGCCCAAACTCTCTTTTAAACAGGCCGCAATCCTGAGCGGACTGGTAAGTGAACGCAAATACGACAAGGTGGTCGAACTTGCTGGCAGCGACGATTGCCAATTGATTGCCACCACTCTGATCAAAAGCGGGGCCATCACCGAATACCAGGCCCAGCAACTGCGTGTCGGACACACCAAATTTACCCTCGGGGGCTATCTGATCACCGACGGAATCGGGCAGGGAGGAATGGGGCATGTCTTCAAGGGTGTCCACCGGGTGATGGGTCGCGAGTGTGCGGTCAAGGTATTACCACTGGAGAAGTCGACGCCCGAATCCAGGGCCAGCTTCATGCATGAGATCAGGCTGCAAGCAGGGCTGGACAATCCCTACCTCGTACGTGCTTTCGATGCAGGGCAAGACGGCAACGTCCATTACCTCGTGACTGAATTTGTTCCCGGCAATGATCTGCGGCGTCTGATCCGTAACAACGGTGCCTTAACCATGAACGATGCCGCTGTCATCGTTTCTCAGGCGGCCTTGGGGCTGCAATATGCCCATGAACTCGGGATGGTGCACCGGGATGTGAAACCTGGAAACATTCTGGTCACACCCGAAGGCCATGCCAAAGTCTCCGATATCGGCTTGGCCACGTGGAGCATGAGCCCGGACAACGATCCCCGGGCCGGAAAGATTGTGGGGACCGCCGATTACCTCTCGCCGGAACAGATCCAGTCGCCCAAATCGGTCGGACCGTTGAGCGACATCTATTCCCTCGGCTGCACGCTCTATTACACGGTCACTGGCAAGGTTCCGTTTCCCGGTGGTGACTCGCGATCCAAGTGTCGTCGGCACTGCGAACAAACCCCCTGGCACCCAAAAAAATTCGCCCCCGACCTGTCAGAGGAATTTGTCGACGTCATCGCCGACATGATGGAAAAGGACCCTGCACGACGGATTCAATCGGGGAACGAAGTGGCCGAGAGGCTGGAACCGTGGGCAGATTCTCCAACCGAAATTGTCGATCTACCAATCGATCGCAAGCCATGGACACCGCCACCACCCCCAAAAGAACCGTCACAACTGCGTGAAACTCCGGAATTACCGGGGCAAGGTCATTCGGGGCATGGCTCAGGAAATCAGCTCACCTCAGGACGCCATTCTGACTCGCTATCTTCGATTCCACCTCTTCCCGACGACTGGCCCGTGGAAACCGTGCCCAAACCCAATCAAGTTCTGGCGATCGCGATCGCTTTGGCGATCGCGATCCCCGTCAGCCTGCTCATCGGAGCGATTGTCGGTTTCATTTTGGGTAGCCGGGATTGATCTCAAGTTTCAGGTCCCCGACCACATATTTTTTCCGATTATTTAAAATGGGGTAAATGTCGTAAAAATAGGGATCAAATGGAGTTTTCAGGCAAAGCTTGTCGTTCGCGATGTGCCGAATATTCCGATTGGTTCAAAGTTGTCAGTGAGGGGTGCCGATAACTCAGGATGACCGCCTCCGGCTGCAGAGGGCTTCTGCAGATGTTGCAACAGCGATCTTGACTCCCGAAATGGAGACACTAGACTTGCCCCTGTGGTAAGTCAAAAGTGTGCAAGGGTTTACAGCGATCGCCAAGCAAGCATCAGGCCAGAGCAGGGAGTCAGTGTGACCAAGAAAGACATCGTGAGAACGATCTCGGAAGAGGTTGATAAACTGACTCAGCAGCAGACGAAGGAGGTCGTTCAGAAGACGTTTGATGCGATTATTGATTGCTTGGTGAGAGAAGGTCGAATTGAGCTTCGCAACTTTGGCGTGTTTGAAGTAAAACCGCGCGCAGCAAGAAAGGCTCGCAACCCACGGACTGGTGACCCGGTTGAAGTACCACGAAAGCATGTCGTGACCTTCAAACCGGGTAAACACATGGAAGCACGAGTTCGCGAACTCGACGAGGCAGAAGCACGCCGAGTCAACGAAGCGGACGAAGGCAATGATACAAAACCACCGGCGGCAACTCCTTCGGAGATTCCGCCACCCAGTAGCCCCAACGGCCGCTGGGATAACACCGATCAACCCTAACCAGGTCAAAAGATCTGGTTTAAACGACAGCAAATCGTTCACGGAGGAACGCTTGATGCGACGTTTCATGCAACTCACACTTCTAGCCGTCTGCTTGACCACGACTGTCGGCTGTTTTGTGCCTATCTATTCGTCGCGTCCCGAGCGACGCGTCCAACAACTGCTGTACACCTCGGAAGATCTCCGTGCTGTGGTTGATGAGTGGGAACGCTTCTGGTTCATGGACCAGCCCAGTCATATGACTGTCACGCGAACTCACGGCGGCATGCTCTAGTCGCTGTTCACGATTCCTCGCTGGCGTTTTGCTGCTGACCTGTCAGCAAGCTTTCGATTTCGCTGGCGCTGGCGCGTCCTGAAACTGAACCCTGCCAGAGAACGGCTCTGCCAAGCCGTTCGATCGACGCGTTTGCAGTCTCTGACTGCAAGCGATCTGTGCTAGCCCTTGAGCCATGTGCAACATCAGCCATGTGCAACATCGCTTGCAATTGGGCTGAAATCCGTTGATGGGACCAACACATTGGACGTGTCGGTGACAGACACAAGTGAGTTGTTTTCAAAGTACAGTCACAACGTGGCCCGCGGTGATATTACGCCCGTTCAGAATTCGTTCGGTGGGTCAGGTTCGGATTCCATCCCCGCCACCCTCTGCAGAACGCTTTCATAGCGTTCCACCATCGCTTCCCAACTGAAGCACTCGCCCGCCTTGATCCCTTTGCTTCCGATTCTCTCACGCGTCTGCGGATCAGCGACAAACAAGCGAATAGCATCGGCAAGTGACTCTGAATCGTTGGGGACAAGTAGCCCACCGGGCAGTTCATCAGTATCACGCGGACCGAGGGACGTTGGCATTACTTCTGACCTCGGGACATTCGGTACCCCAACGGTTGGCTGCCCGCCAGCCAAGACGGCCCGAGGACCACTTTCACAATCAACAGCAATGGAGGGAACACCGACCACCATCGCCTCAAGCAACGCGGACGGGAATCCTTCATAACGACTTGGCAGGACAAACATGGTGGCAGCTGCCAAGTCGTTCCAGACGGGTCGCACCCATCCGGGCAATTCCACACGATCCCCCACGCCACGTTGTTCCGCCAATTGTTCCAAAGCACTGCGACAAGAGCCTTCACCAAGAATCCTCAAACGCCAATCCGATTGATTTCCGACTGAGTCTGCAAAGGCATGAATCAAACGGTCAAACCCCTTTTCGGCCTCGAGTCGTCCAATCCCCATCACCAATCGGTTGGCAGCCGCCATGCCCCGATCTGACCTGATGGGCGGCACGTCGACCGCCGACGGGATCACGGTCAAGGGAACGTTGTATCGACGGCGAAGATGCCCCGCCGACGTCTCAGACAGGGCAACCAGATGGCTTGCTCGTGGGTAAGCCCGGTTACGAAGCATTTCCCATAATGGTCCCAGATGTTGCTCCGCTGGGTCGCTTCGCTCGCTCAAAACCAAGGGGATATTCGCGGGGCATGCAAACGCCGCCAGGATGTTCGTGCGATCACAAAAGGAAAGAACAACATCGGATGCCAAGTCGACCAAGGTGCGGCGCAACTTAACAATGCGACGACGATTTCCAATCACTTTGGAAACAAGGCCACCGCTATCGAACAGCAGATTCAAACGACAACGGGTGACATCGGGATGAACGTCGTGGCGATCACCCTCACCATCGCCCAGCGTCACTAATGTCACCTGATGGGAACGTTGCGACAACAGGGAAGCCAAAGCCGCCATGACACGTTCGGCTCCTCCTCCATCGAGCGAATGGATAATGCAGGTGATTTTCAAATTTGCGGGTTCCGACTTTGGCTGTGGTAAGGGTATTCGGGAAAGCATCGCATTTTCCCATTTTAACGGTTGAAGCGGTTAGAGTGTCTTATTAGCGTAGGTTTGGCAGGTACGGGGGTGCTTTCCAACAGGTACTATCCAACAAGAATCCGGCAGGGTCTTTTCCCAACCCGCTCGCTGGGAAAGCAGCACTTGATGTCGCGCACGCCATGATGCATTTCCCTGTCCAACGTGTCTCATAGAGGTCTTCGATGAAGCGGATATTGGTTT